>ERZ779643.1187-NODE-1187-length-18851-cov-2.615557_pt1 | contig 18851 bp, 9 predicted proteins | sample MGYA00511564_ERZ779643 | MGnify/ENA primary metagenome ERZ779643 (study PRJEB29588, sample SAMEA2147114) | human gut metagenome | biome: human gut; feature: human-associated habitat; material: faeces | place: Denmark | collected 2008/2010 ... | reverse complement strand
CGAATCGGTCATCAGACTTCCATTCTTATTTCGTGCTGTTGTCAGCCGGATTGCATTCGGCTTTATCGAAGATGTAGCGGGCTACATCGGGGAAAAGCTGGATACAAGACGACGGCAGCAATGCGGAAGAAGAGTGAAGAACTGACAATAAACCTTAAATGTACAATCGGCGTTCTAATGACCGATTTGGGTTAAAGATTGTTTTTCTCTATGTCCTTGAAGTATCGGTAGGTACCTACCTTCAACTCGTCGGTGGAAGCCTCGTCACACACTATGATGCCGTGGGGATGCATCTGAAGGGCACTGATGGTCCACATCTGCGTGACAGGACCCTCCACAGCAGCCTGCAAGGCGCGTGTCTTGGCGTGTCCGTTTACAAGAATCATCACCTCGCGCGCATCCATCACCGTACCCACGCCTACCGTCAGTGCCTGACGCGGCACCTTATTGATGTCGTTGTCGAAGAATCTGGAGTTGGCTACGATGGTATCCGTGGTGAGAGTCTTCACCCTTGTGCGGGAAGAGAGCGAGCTGCCAGGCTCGTTGAACGCGATGTGCCCGTCAGGTCCTATGCCGCCCACAAACAGGTCTATTCCGCCTGCCTCTCTTATCATCTCCTCATATCGGAGGCACTCTTCCTCAAGATTTGAGGCATTGCCGTTGAGTATGTGAATGTTTTCTTTGAGACAGTCCACGTGGTCGAAAAGATTGCGTGCCATAAACGAATGGTAGCTTTCCGGGTGGCTCTCGGGCAGTCCTACATACTCGTCCATATTGAATGTCACCACATTCCTGAAGGACACACGCCCCTGTGCGCACGCCTCGGCAAGCGCCCTGTACATGCCTTCAGGTGACGAACCTGTGGGTAAGCCCAGCACAAACTTACGTCCGCCTTCCGGCTTATAGCTGTTTATACGCTCTATCACATGCTCAGCCGCCCACCGCGACATACTCTCATAATCCTGTTCTATTATTACTCTCATTGTCGTTATATATTATATTTTTGTTCGATAGACCTGTCTTTCTACTGTCACCTGTGCATCTGCCGGCGACCGTAACGTCAGTTATATTCCCACGGCGAGGTTATCCGGTCGGGCCATAAATGCTTGGCATAAGTCAGTTTGTAAAGGTCGTAGAAGTTCACGAGTCTGTTGAGGCGTTTCAGGAAAGCCTGATAGTCCTTCTTTCCGGATGTCCACTGCACCTCTGCGAGTGCCGCCATACGGGGCAGAGCCTGATATTCCACCTGATTGGGATAAAGCAGATATTCCGCCCATATGTTCGCCTGCACGCCCAGTATGTGCGGTCTGTAGGATTCGGGAAGGTTCTCGTCGCACGGCTCGAAGGCGTAAACTTTCTCCACGGGTATGTATCCTCCGCACAGGGTAGGCTCATACTTTGAGTTCTTCTCGTCTGCCTGACTGTAGTCGAAATAGCAGTGTGACGTTGGCGACATTATGACATCGTGACCCGCCTCTGCGGCTACGCGACCGTGCTTGGTGTCGCGCCAGCTCTGTATTACGGCACTTTGGGATATGTCTCCGCCCAATATCTCATCCCATCCTATTATGCGTCTGCCCCGGCTGTTTACGTATTTCTCGATGCGGGAGGTGAAATAGCTCTGCACCTGTTTCACCGTCATGTTGTTGTCCTCGGCTCTCTTGATGCACTTGGGACATTTCTCCCATACCTCGGTAGGCGTCTCGTCTCCGCCTATATGTATGAGTTTTGAAGGGAAAATCTGCATTATCTCGTCAAGGACTCCCTCACAGAAATCGTATATCTTTTCGTTTCCCACACACAGGACATCCTTATATATGCCCCAGCGATGACCCACCTCGTAAGGTCCTCCGGTGCATCCGAGCTCAGGATAGGTGGCAAGCGCGGCGAGCATATGTCCCGGCATGTCTATCTCGGGTATCACCGTGACGTAACGCTGACGGGCATACTCCACAATCTCACGTGCCTGTTCCTGTGTGTAATAGCCTCCGTATGGGATGCTGTCGTCAAGGGCTGTGTTGTAACCTATGACCGTTCCGGAACGGCGCGAGCCTTTTGTGGTGAGCTCCGGATATTTCTTTATCTCTATGCGCCAGCCTTGGTCATCGCTCAGATGCCAATGGAAAACATTCATGTTGTGCATGGCGATGAGGTCAATATAACGTTTCACGAATTCGAGAGGGAAGAAATGGCGCGAGCAGTCGAGCATCATGCCTCTGTGGACAAAACGCGGACTGTCGCTTATCTTCACCGACGGAAGTCGCACTACCGTTGCCGCGCCTACTGGTAACGACTTGCGCAAGGTCTGCACACCATAGAACACGCCTTTTGGAGTGCTCCCCGCTATCGTCACACCTTTCTTATCCACCATAATGGTGTAAGCCTCTTCACCGCTCACTTTTTTGTCGAGCACGAGCCGGATGCCTTTCTTCGCCTTTCCCGGCACTACGCTGAGAGTCATTCCTGTGGCATCATTCACATACCTGGCAAGAAACTGTGCGTTACGCTCCATGTCCTTATTCCCTTCCGGATAGGCGACTGTGGTTGACGGGGTAAGCTCAAACGGTTTGTCACCGGTCATTGTCACGCTGTTGGGAAGCGGCACTACATTATAGTCTGCCGTAATTACCGGTGCAGCCAGACACGGAATAACGGCACATGCTAATAAAATAAAAAAAAGTCTCCTCATACTGTATTTAGTTTTCAGTCATTCAGAATCAGGCATCATCACAAACCGTCGCCCCTCCTGCTTTTCCGACAGCGGCACAATAAACCAATCCCCGGCAAAGTGATGATGAAACAGACACAAAGATAGAAAAAATTTCTTTTGCAGTCAAACAAAAGAATATATTTCTTCAAATACTGTCAAGGCAACAATCCATAATATATAATAATGTGTAATAATGAAGAATATCTGCACGTATAATATACAGGTTCTGCACGCATAACATATGATTCAGGCATGCATAATATACAAGTTCCGAGTGCGTAATATAGCATTTCCCCATTCGTAATATAAAATATCCAAGTGCGCGATATAGGATTCCTCAGCGCGTAATACAGGATTAATGAGCGTGTAATACAGGATTAATGAATGCGTGATACAGGAGCCATGAGCGCGCAATATAGGATTAATGCACGCGTGATAATAAAGACATGAGCGTAAAACTCCGGCGCAAACAAGCTTTCACACACGCCTTTCAGATTCTACGCAAAATCAATATCAATTTGCAAATCAATGCTTTTACCGGTCTTAAAACATCAGATTGAATAATCCGTTAAGCCTCTTTGGTATTTTAAGGAAATACATTTGCATATTTTAGAACAATTTATTACTTTTGCGCTCAGATTGTTGACATTACGCATATCACTGCATATCATCAGACAATTTCCACGTAAAGTCACTGACAAAAGAACTATAATCACCAAACATTAATACATTATGAGAAAACATTTACTATTCACGGCGGTCGCCACAATGGCGATGTCGCTAACGGGGACGTTGTCTTCCATGGCTCAAGGCTATCAGACTACAATCCCCTTCGTCGAGACATTCGATGATGAGACGCATTACACTCTCGGCGGAGACCTGCCGGACGGATAGCTCGGATGCTCCGGAAACGAGGACGAGAAAGGCTTTGTGAAGACTCAGTACTATGACAACGGACTGAAGGCATACTCCGGAGACTACTATGTGTCAAGCGAAGCCAACACATTCAATCACAGGAACGATTACCTGTACACGCCTTTGATGTCGATGAAAGGAGGCAAGGAATACATCGTTTCGTTCTATATGTATGCTACAGCATACAACCCAGGACGCCAGCCTTCATTCCAGATTACGGCAGGAACGGCACAGAACGCCGATGCGCAGACTATCGTAATAGCTGAGAAAGAAATGATAATGCATACCGAATGGACGCTTGTCGAGGCCAAATTCACGCCTGAAACAGACGGTGAATACAGCATCGCGCTCAACGCTACAGCACCGATCACAGGTTCAGGTATAGTTCTTGTTGACGATTTCTCCGTGAAAGAAGGAGAGAGCGTAGCACCTGCTGATCCGTTCATCACGACAATACCGTTCACCGAGACATTCGATGACGCTACACACTATGCTCTCGGAGGCGACCTTCCCGACGGATGGGCAGCATACTCCGGAAACGGTGACGCAGGCTTCAAGACCGAGACTTACGAGGACACTTACATGCCCGCATACTCCGGAGACACCTTCGTGAGCAGCTATGGAATGCTCAGCGGAAGGCACGACGCGCTCTTCACACCGATGCTGGAAATGGAAGCGGGAAAGAAATACACCGTCTCTTTCTACATCTACGCAACTAACTTCAACTACGCACCGTCATATTCTGTCACCGCAGGAACGGCTCAGAACGTTGAGGCACAGACAATCGCACTCACCGAGACAGCCGAAGTTCCGCAGGGTCAGTATACAAAGGTGGAGACCACATTCACACCCGAGACAAGCGGAGAATATTGTATCGCGCTGAATGTGACAGCCAATCTGTCACAAACAGGGTTCGTTAACGTTGACGACTTCTCCATTGAGGCAGAAGAGACACAGGAACCTCCGGTCGAGGAATGGTCAGCATCAATACCCTATTCGGAGAACTTTGATGACGCAAGCCATTACAACGGTTTGGGACATCTGCCCAACGGATGGTTCTCAAGCGGCGAGAATCCTTTCTTGACAGCAAACTCTTCAAGTCTGCCGGCTGTATCGGGAGAGTACTATATGGTAGCTCCAAGCTCGCCGATAAGCACCCGCCGCGACATAGCCTACACTCCGCTGCTTGAGATGGAAGCCGGTCAGAAGTATACGATATCATTCTATCTCTGCATGCCGGGCAGTTCCTCAACACCATCATTCAAGTTCACCGTAGGTCAGGATCAGGCTTACGACATGCAGGAGACAGTCCTTCTCGACCACACCGGTACAATAGACGAGTGGACACGCTACGAATACAGTTTCACCCCGGAGACAACAGGAGAATACTGCTTCGCCTTCTGGGCTCAGTCAACAGAAGCCGGCGACGGTATCATATGTGTGGACAACTTCAGGCTAAGCAAGGCTGATGAGGTCTTCGCACCTGAAACCGACTTCAAGTTCAGCAACACTCTGCACTCCCAGTTCACCGGAGGTCCGAAGCTGTTCAGCGGTCAGACCGTCCAGATGATAAACACTACAGACGATGCCGACAGCTTCCTGTGGACCGTAACAGGCGGAGACGCCGTCATATCAGACGCTACAGCGGTCAACCCGACCATCACTTTCAAGGAGTCGGCAAACTACACTGTCACTCTGGAAGCGACCAACGAAGGCGGCAAGAAAGAAAGATCCAAGAGATTCTATCCTGAATTCGCCGTTGCCGGTGAGACCGACTGCGTACAGACAACAGACGAGAATACCGACAAGATATACGAACAGAGCAACACGCCGGCGTTCCTTGCGGACGGCACAGTGGAGGATGACTATACTTACGAAACAAACACCGACTTTGTCGTAGGAGTCAACCCATACTACCGTGCGTTTGCCGAGAGGTTCGACGTACCGCAGAACTGCAACATGGAACTTACCTCAATAAACTACTTCTCTCACAATTATTACCTGTTCGATCAGAAGCTTGGCGTCGGCAAGGACGAGGAAGGCAACGACATATACAGCACCTTCGATAAAGACAAAAAGCTCACAGTGGTAATCTATCCAGAGAAGGACGGCAAGCCGGACGTAGCAAATCCGATATACAGCAAGACCGGTCTGATAAGCGAAATGATAATCGACAACTACTATTCAGTACGTGAGAGCGTGAAGTTCGACGACGCCTCAGAGCCGGTAGTGGTAAACGGACCGTTCTACATCGCCCTTGAGTTCGACCCACTCACCTTGGAGCCGTACAGCCCGGACATCCTCTCACGCTCTTATGTGGGGCTTGACACCCGCGTACACGACAACGGTCAGACCACACTTTGGGTGAAACCGGAAAAAGCCATACCCGGAAGTGAGTTCGAGAAGAGCGGCAAGCTGAACGAATATTGCCGTGCGGACGAGTTCTCCAAAGAGCTTGCCGGCTACAGCTTCGGTGTGATGCCTTGGGTGGTATATGGCAAGATGGACATCGAGACAGGCATCAACGGCACGGAAAACGGCGGTCAGGCAATAAAGGTATATGCCACTGTAGACGGCGAGAACTTCAAAGTGTCGGGACTGAAACCTGGAACCGGAGTCCGCGTCTACTCTTCCAACGGTTCAGCCGTGTTCGACAGGAAAGCCGTAAGCAGCGAGATGATTATCCCTGCGGGCAACTGGACAAGCGGTGTATATGTGATATCAGCCGACGGACAGTCTATAAAGGTGACAAAATAATCATTGCCTCAGGCAATGCGACAAACCACATTGTAAAATACAACAGATGAACAAACTAATAAGATTATCGTTAGTCATCTGCCTGTTTAGTTTCTTCTGGATGCCGGTACACGCCGTACCGGCATTTCCAGGAGAAATTTCTTATAGGCAGCCCGACGGCACAATAGTGAAGTACAGACTGCGTGGCGACGAGCACAGACACTGGATGGAGACATCAGAGGGTTATCTGCTGAAACGCGCCGACAACGGTTTTCTGATGTACGCGGAAAAGGACGGAGAAGGCATAAAAGCCTCATCGCTCCCCTACCGGGGCAACGACTCTGCGGCAAAAAGCAAGATGCGTCTGATCAGGCGCGGCGACTTGGGCGTCTCCACAATGTCTGTGGGCGACCCGACCCTATCCACCGGCAGCACATTCCCCACGACAGGAAAGCGCAAACTGCTCATGCTCCTTGTGAACTTCGCCGACACCAAGCCCGTCATTCCGGCATCCGAGTTCGAGCAGATGATGAACGCCGAGAACTACGAAGGCACGGGCAGCTTCCGCGACTTCTTCCTTCAGAACTCCTACGGAAAGCTTGACATAGAGACAACCGTGGTAGGCTGGATACAGCTTCCGTCCAACAAGTACATGTACAGCACCGAAGACATGACGCGGCTCATATTGGACGCGCTCAACGCAGTGGACGATGACATAGACTTCACACAGTTTGACAACGACGGCGACGGCATACTCGACGGCCTGTCCATCATCCATCAGGGCACCGGAGCCGAGGTTACGGGAAGCTCAAGCGACATCTGGTCGCACAGCGGAGGACTCCTCTCTGAGGTCTATGCGGGCGGTATACGTGTCAACACATACACAATACAGCCCGAGTTGCTCGGCATATCGTCGCCCACACAGAAGATAACGGTGGGCGTGTTCTGCCATGAGTTCGGCCACAATCTGGGAGCGCCGGACTTCTACGACTCCGATTACGAACAGAGCGGAGGCGAGTTTGAGGGCACCGGAGTGTGGGACCTGATGGCTGGAGGTATATGGAACGAATCGCTGCAACCAGGCGACTCGCCCTCACACATCAACATGTGGCAGAAGATGCAGTTCGGATGGGTCACCCCGCAATATCTCAACGAGAGCCGCACTGTGACCGGAATACCGTCGGCATCGTCCTCTCCTGTGGGATACATAGCGCAGACAACGCTCGAAGGCGACTACTTCGTGCTCGAGAACAGGACACAGGAAGGATTCGACAGGGCGTTGCCCGGACACGGCATCGTGGTGTATCATGTGGACGAGCAAAGACTGCGCTCCACAGTCAACATGAACACGATAAACGCCGACTACAGGCAAAGCGTTTACACAGTGTGCGCCTCCGCCGGAACCGAACCGGGAAAGACACCAGCGTCATACGGCGACATAAACAGCGCAGGAGCACCGTTCCCCGGTGAGAACGGCATCACGGAGTTTTCCGACGCCACCCTTCCCTCCGCCCACTCCAACGACGGCAAATACTCATACTTCTCCATACGCGACATCAGCTCAGACGGAACCACGGCGTCGTTCGAGTTCGTCAAGGGCGAGGCTCCCGCAATGGTGGGCAACCTCACAGCCACGGCGAAACGCGGAATAGTGTCGCTCAGCTGGGACGAACCTGAAAGCGGAGACATTGACATTTACCGTATCTTCAGGGATGACGAGCTGATTGCCGAGACAAAAGAGACCGGATACGTTGACAATGAACTCACATCCACCGTCGCCACCTACAAGGTGGACGTGCGCTACGGCAACGGTCTCTACTCGCCTTTCGCCACAAGCACGGTCAGAGTGCCCGACAACAAGATAAAGAATGTCGCATCATCGGCGTCAGGACAGGACGTGACACTGACATGGAAACTCAACTCCACCCTCACACGCATGAATCCCGACCTTACCGCCGCAACCGAGCATGCCGTGATAACAGTGCTCAGCGGCAGCCGTCTTGAAGTGGCACAGAAGTTCAGAGCCGCCGACCTGAGAGCGTATAAAGGCTATACCATCAGCGAGGTGTCGTTCTTCCCGTTCACGTCACAAAGCGAAGTGAGCTACAAACTGCGCGTATACAGGGCTGAGGAAGGTGGAGAGCCGGAGGTGATAAGCGAGCGCGACGCCTCCGAATACGGTTCGGGAACATGGCGCACCCTCAAACTGCGCACTCCGGTGACCATCGAGCCGGGCTACGACTACTACATAGGATTCGCCGCCGAGAGCCGTATAGGCACCGTGGCTGTGGTGTGCGACGCCACGACAGCCGACCCCGGACTCGGCAATCTGGTATGCACCGACGGCACGTGGCACAGCGACATGCTCGACAACAACGTGTTCCTGCGCTGCGAACTCCAGCCGTGCACTTACTCGGACGGTGACTTCATACAAGGCGAAGAGCCTGTGTTCAATCCCGGATTCGACCCTCTGGCTGATGTGGCGTATCCTCTCGGATTCAACATTTACCGCGACAACGAACTGATAGGGTTCACATCCTCCGGCATTTTCATAGACCGCGGAGTGAGCGCAGGACGCCACACCTACGGCATAGCATGCCTCTACGAGGGCAACAACGAGTCGCGCATGAGCCAGACCACCGTGACAACCACCGCAACAGCCATAGACGGGGCGACAGACAACGGCGGCACTAAGGTATACGCCGATGGCAACACCATCACCGTGAAGTCCGCCGCCGACTGCCTGACGTCTGTCTACAACGCGGCAGGAGAGACCGTCACCGCCACCGTACACGTAAAGGCGGGAGCGGAGAAGGCATTCACCATCAGACAGTCGGGGCTCTACATCGTGAAGACAGAGACATCAGGAAACACAACAACTCACAAAATAATAATAAAATAAAGAATCAGACATGAACAGTTTAATAAGAAAGACACTTGCCATCGCACTGTGCGCATGGGCTGTCACAGCATCCGCCGACAACGGTGTGTGGACAAAACGCAACACAGCACGCAACGCCATCCCCGCCGTAAAGGACGGGACGCCTCTCACACGCCTTGCCACTACCGTCGCTCCGGCACGCGTTGCGGCACAGCGGAACGCCGTCCGCTCAGAAGCGGGAACGGCAAGAGAAGGATTCGTCACAGTGATAAGCGAGGACTTCAACAAGATGACGTCGGGGGCGGACGGCGCGCCCGACCTCAACACAGTCATCACCGGCACTGACGATACCATCTATCATGACTATGTGCAGACCTACGGATGGGCTGGAATAGACGTCTATCAGGCTGGCGGAAGCTGCTATCTCGCCGACAGCCAGACCTCGCTCCTCATGACTCCTGCGCTTGACCTCTCCGCCAACGGGGGCGACTTCACCCTGTGCGTGACGTTCCGTGCAGAGACTGAGCCGTGCAAGTTCTATCTCATTTCAGGCAGCGGCTCCACTCCGATCGACGGCGGATACATCAACGCCTCTACCCAATGGAGCTATGCGGAGATACCTTTTGAAGGCGGACAGCCCCAGACCTTCATACAGTTCTACGGCAACGCACCGTTGTATATCGACGACATCACGGTGATACAGGCCAAGGAGGAAGAGGCACCCACAGCGATAAGCGCGCCCGGAAGCGTCAGTGCGACAGACATATCCGAAAGCGCGTTCACTGCGAACTGGAGTGCCGTGACAGGCGCGACGGGCTATCTGCTCGACGTGTTCAGCTACGGACAGGACAACGCCAAGACCTATCTCCTCACCGACAAGGCTGTGGAGGGCACCTCATACGAGGTGAGCGGACTCGAACCGGGACAAACTTACTTCTTCTCGGTGCAGGCTACCGACGGCACACTGACGTCTGAAGAGTCGCAGCAGTGCATCGTGAGAGAAGCGTCGGGAAGTGTCGGAACGCCTATAGCTCTTGAGGCTACAGAGGTTAGCGACGAAGGTTTCAGGGCAAACTGGAGCAGTGCGGAGAACGCGGCATGGTACACTCTCTTCACCTACTCATATCATCAGGTGGAGCAAGACGGCACCTTCGAAGTGGAGAACGAGACGTTCGACAAGATAAAGGACGGCACAACGGAAAATCCGCTTTACAACGATCCCGCACAGACTCTTGACGAATACACCACCCATCCCAACTGGGAAGGCTCGACGACAATACGTGCCGAAGGCATGATAGGTCTGCGCAACTACTATTCAATAATGGGTGTCTACTCCATGCTTTACTCTCCCATCTACATGACTCATACGGCTTCGGCTTCCGGAAAAATCACGGTGAGAATAAAAGCAATGCACGACAACATGTGCTCTGACGCCACAATGATAGGCGTGGCATGCGTCGACGCCGACAACCAGGAGAGCAACGTGGAATGGCAGCAGGCTGTCATCACAGACAGGATGAGCGAATATGAGTTCGTCTTCGACGCATACAGCAACTACTACCTTGTCATTGCCTTCAACGACGAGAACAACACCGACTACGGAACAAGCGGCACGGTGTGGATTGACGGCATAAGCATAAGCCAGGAGATGAGCGCGGGCGACATCTTCAGCCGCATGCACTCGTGCGACGTTGTGTTCGGCGGCACATCGTTCTACGTGCCCACTCCCGACCGCGGCAACGACATTTACTCATACTTCGTGCAGGCAACGACAAACGGACCTGACGGAAACATCGACTCCGACTACTCCAACGAGATATACGTGCAAGGCTCAACCGACGGCATAGACGCTGCTGAGAACAGCGGCAAGGTGAGCGTAAGCGGTGCTGACGGACATATCACCGTGACTCTTGACAAGGCTGCCGGAATAAGTGTATACACCACTTCGGGCACAGCCGTAGCCTCGACAGAAGGCAAAGCAGGCACGAACGAGATAAGTCTGCCGTGCGGAATGTATATTGTGAAAGCCGCCGGAACAGTGACAAAAGTCATTGTGAGATAGGTCTGAACACATTTAACCCGAATCGGTCATCAGACTCCGGTTTGATTATGCGTTAATGTCGAGTGGATTGCTTGCCGTTTCGACGAAGGCGAAGCGGGCTATGCCGGGACGGAACGGTAAGTAAGACGCCGACAGAAACGCATAAGCAGACCGGAGAGAATGTGGAATAAAGATTTATTCAAATATATGCGTTCTAATGACCTATCGGGGTTAATACCACTGCACTGCGTTGCTGTAACCGCTGCGCTTGTCGTATTTGAGCGCGTCGGTGAGCGTCGCGGCGTTGCAGCGGAACGTGAAGTTGTAGCTCGTGTAAGGCGCAAGAACCACCGAACAGCTCATGTTGAAGCAGTGGAGGTCGCGCTGGAGCGACGCCGTTGTCATTGATATGTCCTTGCGCTCGAAGTCGTAACCGCTGGAGAAACTGATGTTCCATCCGTCGCTGATGCGTATGTTGCCGCTGCAGTTGAGCGTCTGCGTGAACTTGTAAGGGTAGCGCATGCTCTTGGTGTTGAACTTTCCGGCTGTGTTCTCGCTCATTGTTATACCATAGCCGAAGGTGAGCGACCATGGCATGGAGAACTTCATGTAGCCGTCCTCATCGGTAAGTGCCTTGCCGCCGCCCGATTTCTTTTTAGCCCCGCGCTGCCCTTCTATCATGTCGTCATCGACGTTGCTCTCAATGTCGGTGTCTATTCCTTCTTTCTCCTCGTCCTGTTCGTCACCTTCGTCATCGCCTCCGCCGAACCACTTCTTAAGCTTTTCCGGTGTGAGGGTGAACGATATGTTCTGTGACGTTCCGCGGAAACGGCCGAACCGCCCCTTGCTCCACTCCGTATGGTTTCCCACATACGGTCTGCCGTTGGCGTCGAGCTCATAGGCGTATGTGGCGAATACGGCGGTCATGTTGAAGGTGTAGTTTTTCCACCATTTGAGCCTTATGCGCATGGTAAGGTCGCTCCACGGCTGCACCTTCGCCGCCATATTGTAGCGCAGGTTTGCGCCAAGCTCGTCGATGATGCTTATCTTCTTCATGCCGGTGGAGTCCTTGTCCGACTTTATTTTCATCTCTATGTTGTTGGAGACATCAAACGTGACGCTTCCCGTCTTACCCTTTCCCGGCACACCGTAGAGCCCGTTGCTGAACGGTGAATACTCCACAAGCGACACATTTCCGTCCGCATCGGTTTTCTGATAGGTTTCCCAATAACCGTAGCGCGAGGCTCCGAAGTCCGGCGCATAACTGAAACTTACCGACGGAGTGATGACGTGGCGTATAGCCTGAATCTTGTCTCCGAATATCTTGCGGTTAGGAACCCAGAAACCGTAAAGCTTCGTTGACAGTCCGACACTGAGATTCCAGTTATACACATTATAGAATCCGTATGTGGTATCTGCCACCTCTGTCTGTCGCTCCATGTCCCATGAGCGCATTATCTTGTTGGTGTACATGCGGTCGGTGAAGCTGAACGACGGAGTGACATTGAGATAATTGAACAGCGTGAAATTACCGCTGATGGGTATTGAATGGTTGAAGCCGTTGCGCCAGTCCTTTATAAGGTTCGACTTCATTATCATGTCTTCCTTAGTATTAATGGAGTTGGAGAGCTGTCCGGTGTAGCTCATCGATATTTTCTCATACCATCGTTCCTTGCCCACGGCGTTCTTGCGCTTGAACGGATAGAACCGGCTGAGCGATATGTTCAGGTCGGGCAGCGTCACGGCTATTGTCGAGTCTACCATGTTCTGCGACAGGTTGGCTGTGGAACTTAAAGAAAGTCCGATGCTTGAGAACGTTGTGCTCCAACTCACCGACGACGTTCTGGTAGACTGTGTGAGCGTCTGCGGATTGTAAAGACTGCTGAGATTGTTGCGCTCATAGCTCGATGTGGCGAAGTTGACACTCGCGGAGAGCGAGCTGAAAGGGTTCGACTTGGCGTCCTGACGGTGGTTCCACTGTATCTTGAAACTCTCCTGCCGTCCGTAGTCCGGCATTCCTTTTTCTCCCGTACGGGTGTCCTGATAGCTGAAAAAGAAGCTTCCGCTGTACTTGTAGCGGTTGTTGTAGTTGCTCGCGGCAGAGACTCCCCATGAGCCTTTGGTGTAAATCTCTCCCAGAAGTTTAAGGTCCCACTTGTCGCCCATGGCAAAATAGTAGCCGCCATCGCGCAGATAGAATCCCCGGTCGCTCTCATCTCCGTACGTAGGCATGATGAATCCGCTCGAATAACTCTTGGTGAAAGGAAAGAAACCGTAAGGTATGGCAAGCGGAAGCGGTACGTCTGCCACCACAAGATAGGCTGGTCCGAACGTCACATCCTTCCCGGGACGCACCTTGGCACGCGACAACGCGATGTAGAAATCAGGATGCGGGGCATCGCAAGTCGTGTAACGGCCGTGCTGAAGATACACATCACCGTTGGCACTGCGCTTCGACAGCTCGCTGCGAAGGAATCCGTCCTGCTGTTCAGTGTACACGTTGCTTATAAGACCTTTCTTCGTCTTGAAGTTGAAAGCCATCGTGTCGCTCTCGTAAGAATCCGCTCCCATGGTGAAGACCGGTGTTCCCGTGAGCTTCAGTCCGGTCGTATCAGTCGTATCGCGCACACCTGTGGCATGCACAAGACTGCTGTCGAGGTTCATGTAAATCTTCTCGCTGGCGAGGTCCATGTTCTCGTATTTGACATTTGATTGTCCGTACAGATAAGCCGTTTTTGACGTCGCGTCATACACAAGCGAATCATCGGCACTGTACTGCACGGGCGAGTTGATGCCCTCAGACTTCTGCCGGTTGAGCGAGTCGAGCCTTATCGAGTCATCGATTGCCTTGTTGTGATGATAGATGGCAAGTTCGAGCGAGTCCATTCTGGTGGTATCCACAACGACATTGCCCAACGAATCACGCATGATAGAATCGCTTTGCATCACCGAATCGCTTACCACCGGAGCCTTTTCCTTCCTGTTCTGAAAGATTGGTATATTCGTATCTGCCATCACAAACATGATGGCAAAAAGCAGAAGGGCTATGATCGACTTTGTCCTCATTCAACCTGCAAAGTTACGTAATATATAAAGAACATGCGTGTTATTTCGTTATTTTAACGTTATTCGAACATTTCCACCCAACGGCGGAAACGTGCCAGTCCTGCCTCTCCGAATGCGGAGATGCTTTTCTCTGCCTGTGCTATCGTCTTCTCGCGTTCAAGGTGCGACTTGGAATAGAACTTGTCGGCATAGCATATCACCTGTTCCTCAAGTGTTTCGGGAAGGAAATCGGTGTGCGGAAGAGGCAGGTTGCGCGCGCATATCTCCTCTGACGACAGTCCCGCTCCGGTGTGACGCTCGCACACCCTCGCGTGTCTCGGAAAGCCTTCAGCACGGAGCATCGCTGCCCCGAGAATGCCGTGACGGATGTAAGGCTCGTCTCCGAAGCAGCAGATGTCAGGCGCGTCACAGCGTATTATGCCTATGTCGTGCAGCATTGCCGCCTCGGCAATGAAGTCGCGGTCGAGCTTCAGCTCCGGATGTAAAGAAACAATCTGTAACGCACGATGCGTTACAGATTGACTATGTGTTAAAAGTATTTCCCTGAGTCTGCCTTCACGGGGATAATACTTGTCTATTATGGTTTTCCAATCCATGAAACATGTTTTACTCGTGAGCACGCTCGATATAGGCAACCACGTCGCCCTTGTTTATCTTCGAGCCCTGTTTCGCGCCTATCTCCACAAGTTTTCCGCCCATAGCGGCAGGCACTTCGACGAATTCGCCCCACGGAGCCTGGATGTAGCAGAACACGTCTCCCTCCTTATATTCCTTTCCTATGTAAGGCTCTACGGACGGTGCGCACTCGCCTTCTCCGTTGAACTCCCAGAACACCTGTCCTCTCACAGGAGCCACAACGGCGTCAGCCTTCGCATGCTTGAATGCCGAGAGCTGTTCCGGAGTGAGCTGGCTGCCGAGCTTGGCGTCCTTTGCCTTCTGCAGGTCTGCAAGGAAATTCTTCTTAGCCTGACCGCTCTTGTAGTTGCGGTACTGCTCCGGATGCATCGCAAGTTCGAACAGTTCCTCGTCGTCCTTGCCGTAGTCCCATCCGTTCTCGTCCATTTCCTTCTTGAATTCGTCAAGGTTGTTAGGAATGAGCGTGTGCGGGTCGGCGTCCGTAAACTCACGTCCCTGCGCCTTGGCAAGCTCAACCAGCTCCGGATCAATGGTTCCGGGAATCTTTCCGCTCTTACCGAGAATCATGCCCCACATTGCGTCGTCCATCATGACAAAGCGTCCCTTGCCCTGCTCGAGAGTAAGAAGGTTCATGAGAGCGATGTTCTTCACATACTGTGAGAACGGTGTCACGAGTGGCGGATATCCCACGCGCGGCCATACATAAGCCACCTCATCGAACAGTTTGACGAGCATATCGTCCATAGAGAGTTCCTCCTCGCCCTTCTTCTTACGTATGTTGTTGATGGTGGAACGTATTCCTCCAAGATCCGCCATCATGCTTCCCATCATTCCGCCGGGCAGTCCGCATCCGAGCAGAAGTGAAGACATGACCTTGTTCTGCGGGTTGATGAAATAGCCGAGCCATTCGTCTATGAACTCCTGAGTGAGCGAGCGGGCCTTCATGTAAGCGTTCATGTTGATTTCAGGAACGTCGAATCCCTCGTTCTTCAGCATGCTCTGGACTGAGATGATGTCAGGATGAACCTTACCCCATGACAGCGGCTCCATAGCGGTATCGATGATGTCGGCACCGTTCTTGCACACTTCAAGGATGGAAGCCATTGAAAGTCCCGGTCCGGAATGGCCGTGATACTCGATGATGATATCAGGATGCTTGTCCTTGATAGCCTTCGTAAGCTGTCCCAACATCGCCGGCTGTCCTATTCCAGCCATGTCCTTCAGGCACACTTCCTTTGCTCCGGCGGCAATCACCTTGTCGGCTATGTCGCAATAGTATTCAACAGTGTGAACCGGAGAATTGGTGATACAGAGAGTAGCCTGCGGCGTCATGCCTGCCTCTGCTGCCCATTTGATGCTCGGGATAATGTTTCTCACGTCGTTCAGTCCGCAGAATATGCGGGTGATATCCACACCCTGCGCGTGCTTCACCTTATACATAAGCTGGCGCACATCGTCAGGTACTGTGTACATGCGAAGCGCGTTCAGACCGCGGTCGAGCATGTGAGTCTTGATGCCGACCTCATTGAACGGCTTGCAGAAAGCCCTCACTGCATCATTCGGATTCTCGCCTGCGAGAAGATTGACCTGCTCGAAGGCACCGCCGTTTGTCTCGACACGGGCAAAGCATCCCATATCGATGATTACCGGAGCTATGCGCTCCAACTGGTCTTTACGCGGCTGGAACTTCCCGGAAGACTGCCACATGTCCCGGTATAAGAGACTGAACTGGATTTTCTTTTTCATATCTTGTATGTTTCTGATTTTTAACTTCGTTCTCTATTTCAAACATGCAAAAATAGACAAAAAATTCCAAATAAGCGAGCATATGCGCTTTTTTTACTTATTTTGACTACTTTCCGATTATGTCATATTCCCTCGGGAGGAGCGCTCCCGACACCAGAAAAGGCGGCGGCACATCAGAATCCGAATCCCAGATTGATGTAGAAATAAACGCCTCGCGTGCGGTTGGACCATCCCAGAGAGCCTCCGAGCGGTCCGAACATGCTGTTGTAATAATAGGCAAGCTGGCATCCCGCCGTGAGAGGCTCGCGCAACAGGTCTGCCGGTTTGTGCGATATGCACGCCGCGGCAAGCTTTAACAGCACATAGTTATTGGTGGCTATGCGCTGGTATGCGGACAGCTGCATCGCCACGAACTGGTTGTCTATATGCTCGGCATGCCCCATTCCGGCAAACGGCATCTGATGTTCCACATAACTGCCGAATCTGTCTCCGCCTATGATGTTGGCACTGCAAAGCGGTATGGTGCCTCCGAAGAGCATGCGTCCGTACAGCATAGGCTGCAGTGTGAAGCGTCTCGTAAGAGGCAGAGCCGTGCGCCATGACGCGCTCAGTATGCTGTATCCGCGCGAGCCGTCGTAACCCACGAAGTTGTCGGTGTTGTAGCTGTAGGTGGCGTTGAAGCGTGAGCCGCGCGTGGGGAAATGCCATTTGTTCTCGGAATTATATCTCACTCCAGCATAATAAGATATGAAATGACCTCCGTCCACCACGGTTTCCACCTGCTCGTTCTCGACGTTCGACAGCATGGTGGTGTAGTCGTAATAATCCCATCGCATGCCGATGTCGAGACTGAAGTTGCGTATGTTGAAATTGAAAGGCGACAGTATTGCCGAGTGTCTGTTGTATGTTATGTTGAAATCGCGATCACCTTTATAATAAAGGTTGAGGTCGTCGTGGCGGAAGATGTACGACAGCCGCATGCGTCCCGCCTTTATCGGGTCGTAGATAAAGTCGGCACGGCCCATTATGCGCTTGCCAAGCCGCAGCGTGAGTTCGGTCGTCAGAGGTGAGCCGGAGGGCGTAAGCGAACCGTTTATCTGCAGTGCCACAATCTCTTCGGTGTCGAAGCGCACCCCCAGTCCTGCCATGAGCCTCCCCTCCCGTCTCACAGTCTGTGCGCCAGACAACGTGTCGGGAAGCATCGCTGCGGGATGGAGACTTGGTCTCCCGGGCATGAATGTGCTGTCTATCCCTATTTCCCTCTTCACCTCCATGAGCCTGTCCCACTGTCTCATTGCCGCCTCCTCGCCCCGTCTCATCAGCGTGTCGATGGCGGCGGCGGTGAAGCTGGCTGACGAGTATCCTTTTGTGTTGACACATACGGGCACGTCTGTCATAGCCAGATTCTCGTCATACTTGTTCTTACAGTTTATGTTGACAATCTGAAGCAGCACGTCCGACGTACTCTTCAGGTCGTATGCCTCCTTCAGGTCTTCCTGCACCGTCACCCCTATCACCACGTCCGCGCCCATCTGTCTGGCTATGTCGACAGGGAAATTGTTGCGCAGTCCGCCGTCCACAAGCACCATGCTGTCTTTCCTCACCGGCGAGAACACTCCCGGTATAGCCATGCTCGAGCGCATAGCCTCAGACAGCACGCCACTGTGCATGACGTATTCCGAATTGTCCACGATGTCTGTCGCCACACACGCGAAAGGAATGGGCAGCCTGTTGAAGTCAATGGAATCGTGATAGCCGGCGGTGAGTCTGTCGAACAGCTTCTCAAGATTCCTGCCCTCAATCATTCCGCCCGACTTCTTTGATATCCTGTTTCTGTCGAGCATGAACGTCTTCGACAGGAAATAGGTGTTCTGCCTCTCGCGGTTGTCGAGCAGCGGACTGTGAGCCTCCAGCTTGTCGGTGAGCAGAAACGACCAGTCCTGCACGCTCACCATAGAGTCGAGCCTGTGGGCGTCGTAGCCTATGGCGTAGAGTCCGCCGACTATCGCTCCCATCGATGTTCCGGTGATGATGTCTATCGGTATGCCCGCTTTCTCTATCACGCGCAGCGCACCTATGTGCGCCATGCCCTTGGCACCGCCTCCCGACAGCACCACAGC
>ERZ779643.1181-NODE-1181-length-18867-cov-2.133479_pt1 | contig 18867 bp, 12 predicted proteins | sample MGYA00511564_ERZ779643 | MGnify/ENA primary metagenome ERZ779643 (study PRJEB29588, sample SAMEA2147114) | human gut metagenome | biome: human gut; feature: human-associated habitat; material: faeces | place: Denmark | collected 2008/2010 ... | reverse complement strand
TCCAGAACACACTTTCAGTGTTCTGCGGGGATTGAGGCGCAGCCCCAAGCCCCGATGAACGCAGTCCTTCGGGCTGCGGCTGCGCGATTCTTCGAATCGCTTTTCGACCATCTATTCCAGTCAACAAGAAATGCTTAAGAATTGTCAGCATCGACTTTCCTGTGATAGATTGGCATTCACGGCTTTGCTATAATTGCGCCGGTTTGATATAAGAGCAAAAAATTGAAGCCATTCCCTTTCCATAAGGAGTGTCAATGTGAAAACACAGAGAATACAGCACCCGTTGCTTATCCATAGGGATAATACCGCTTTTCGGTGCAGGCGTATTCTTGAAGGAAGGCGATTTTTCCATCTACAGACCAACGGATCAGAGACAGTCCGTCGAAGCCGGTTGGAGCTTCCCCGGAAATCTGGCATTGAAAGTACCAGCGAACTACGGTGGTATTTTCGGAATCCAGAAATTCCTGGATGTCCCAGCGCAAAACCTGACCGCTCCTGTGCCAGTCCCGGAACCAGCGGGCAATCATCTCCCGCCCGTAATACTCCGGCCCCCAGCTCTCAATGTATGCGGCGTCCTCTGTGAAGAGATCGGAAAGCTCTGCTTCCCGGCTGTCCAGCCAAAGGGAAAACCATTTCCGAATGGTGTCTTCTCTCTGCTTCATTCCGCCAGTCCTTTCAGAAAATCGCCAATTTCTCCGGCGAGAATTTCGTGCCCTAAGTCATTGGGGTGCAGGCCGTCGGTGGTCAGCTTTGCGGCAATTTCCGGATCGTTTGCCCGGATAACGCTGGTTTCAAACAAATCCAGCAGAGGAAGGCCATAGAATGCCGCCGTATCCCGTATGACCCGAACATAATCTCTCAGCAGCCAACCGCGTTCCCCTTTGGGGATATTCTCTCCCATCCGGTGCAGGGGCGTCAGGACGACAATGATTGCGCCCGGAAACTGATTCGGCAGCCGGGAGAAAAGGAAATGACAGGCGCCGATAAAGGTGTCCGGCGTCCGGTCGGTTTCAGTGCCCATGGGAGCATCGCCATGCCCGTGATCGTTGGTTCCGCCGAACACCACAATGATGTCGGCATCGGGGTCCATTTCGGAAAACCGTCCGCAAAAATCCTGGTCAAATTTGGGCTCCCCAGAGGGAATCCGCTGCCGGGCAATTCTGGTGCCGCCGATGCCGTAATTCCGGGCTTCCGTCAGACGGTATTTCCGCTTCATCACGTCCACATAGCCCTTTTCCGGGGAAGTCGCGCAGCAGCCTTCCGTGATGCTGTCCCCTAAAAAGTTGATTTTCTTTCCTGTTAGTTCCATATTCATACGCTTTCGTTATGCGCGGGGCGTGTCTATGCCCCGCGCAAAGTGTTCAACGGATGTCCCAGACGCTGCGTACCGATACGCTGTCCACGCTGCCGCGGAGAATCTTCACGGCCTTTACACCGCCGTCCATGTCAAAGTAGTTGTCGGAAAGCACCACATCGGCACCTGCCTGAATCTCCACGCTCCGGGCATATCCCTTCGCGGTGACAATGATATCGTCATCCTTGACAAAGGCGTTCAGTTCTGGATCAGCAAAGCGGAAGTGCTTGGGAGCGCAGAAGAGGACGCTCCCCTCGCCTACCCCATTGCCCGCCTCATCCAGCAGTTGGTAGGAATAGTAGGTGTCATAAGTGCCGTAATTCGAGAAGTCCTGCTCCGGCAGCCAGACGGCGGACAAAGCGGGGACGGTCACATCGAAGCTGCCTTCCTCGATAACGGAAGCGTCCGGGCGGCGCAGACTCCACTTTGCCTTGCCCCGGAATTCCTGCATGGTCTCGTTGCTCACGTTCAGGTGGGCGGACTTTTTCAGTCCAAAAGGCTCGGCATTGACGTTGGTATTCTGGGAGAGAATGCCCTCCTCATGGCAGGAAATCAGCACAGGGGCAAAGAACCGCTTTTCATAGTAGTGCAGAGCCTTCCAACGGCCAAAGTAGTCGATGCTGGCCCAGCTGGCTACCGGCCAGCAATCGTTCAGCTGCCAAACCAGCGATCCCATACAATAGGGCATATGCCGCCGATGTGTTTCCATGGCTATTCGCATGGCCCGGGCTTGCAATACCTGGCTCATGTATAGCATTTGCCCGAAATCTTCCGGTACCTGATAATACCAGCCCATGTATTCCCGGATGCGCAGGTTGCCGATTCCACTGCGTTGATGAGCCGACATGATCTCCGATTCGATGTCGTAATCTTCCGGTAAAGTGTATTGCCGGACGGTTTCAAATTCAGGGAAGGATTGGAAACCGTGTTCACTGATGAAACGGCCGATATTTTTTTCGTATTCTTCAAACTTGTGTTTTTCGTGCCATACCCCCCAGTAGTGGTTATCCCCCCGGTTGGCAGGGCGGATTTCATGGTCTCCGATTTCCGGTCCCGACATCGGTGAAGAAGGCCAGTAATCGTCTCCATCGGTATATTTTTCAATCACTTCGGGCAGGAGCCGATGGAAGACATCGGTGTAGGCCTTGAAAATCCGTTCTTGTTGTTGCTGGGTATACTCTCTTTTCCATCCCCAACCTCTCCAGGCTGCATCTATTTCGTTGTTACCACACCACAGGGCTATACAGGGATGATTTCTTAGCCGGATAACGTTATCGACGGCTTCTTGTTTTACATTTTCCAGAAATTCAGGATTGCCGGGATACATGGCACAGGCAAACATAAAATCCTGCCAGACCATGATGCCGTGGCGATCACAGAGTTCATAGAAATAATCGTCTTCATAAATACCTCCACCCCAGATCCGGATCATATTCATATTGGCATTCGCGGCATCCGTCACCATTTTTTCGTAATCCGAACGACTGATTCTGGGGAGAAAAACATCGTTGGGAATGGCATTGACTCCTTTGGCAAAAACAGGGATTCCGTTCAATTCAAAGTAGAAAGTTTCTCCCTGGGTATCTTGCCGGCGTACTAATTTCAGAGAACGCAGACCGGTGGTTACTTCGCGGCTGGCAACTACTTTTCCGTCTTTTTTCAAATCGATCCGGAATGAATAGAGGTTGGCTTTTCCTAAACCGTTACTCCACCATAATCTGGGTTTTTTAATGGTAAACGGGAGGGTTAACCGGTTTTCTCCCGGTTGGGTTTCCACCTCGCTTTTCGCCAATATCCGGGAATCACATTTTACTTCTGCGATCAGTTTTTCGTGATGTTCCGTCGTCAAACGGACAGATGCTTTCAAATCGGCTTGTACGGGAGTGACTTGCGGCTGTTCGATAAAAACCTGTTCGATATTCAGGTCATCCCAGCCTTCCAGGAAAATCGGCCGCCAGATACCTGAAGTGACTAACCGCGGGCCCCAGTCCCAACCGAAATGATAAGGGGCTTTCCGGCTGAAAACGCTCACCCGGTTAGGGCCCATTCCTCCGTTTTCGCTTTGGTCGTTGGAAGCCGGCAAGGGTAATCCGTATTTTTCCATTTCTTCCATACTTTGCCGGATGGGAGAACGAAAGCGAAGATGCAGTATATTTTCTTTACCGGAAAGCAGGCCGGAGACATCTGCTTTCCAGGTCCTGAACATATTGTTGGTGGATAGAAGAGGCTGACCGTTCAGGGTGATGTCGCACCAGGTGTCTAATCCCTGAAATACGAGCTGTTTGTGTTTTTGCCCGGCCAATTGTTCGTCCACCTGAAAACGAAGTTCGTATTCCCAGTCGGCTTTATCGATCCATTGGATGTGTTTTTCATTGTCGCGATAGAACGGATCTTCGATGATCCCATTGTTTATCAGATCGGTATGTACTGTCCCGGGTACTTCGGCCGGTAACCATTTACCGATATGGTATTGCCTGAATTGCCAGTTATTTCCTAGCTCTTGCCGTATGGGAGGGGTAGAGGCAAAACTCATCGAATAGAGTGAAAAAACAACTAAGGTAATTACAAATTTGCTCATAACCGGGATTGAAATAATGAAACGTTACAAATATATGCAAAGGCAGGAGTAAAAACAACAAATTTGTTTGATTGATTTTGCCGGGCTGCATCTTATATTTATAAAAGAAAATTTGATGGAAGGAGTTGGATAAGATAAAAAAGCTTATATTTGTTTACCTATTACAAAATACCGATGATGCTTATGTCAGGGATATATACGTTCAGGAAGCTTGTTTTGCTTGTGCTGGGGATTTGCTGGTTGAACACGCTTGGGGCTGCCGAACCCGAAAAAGTCGTTTATAAAGTGGATATTAAAGACGAGATCGGTCCGGAAGTGTGGCGTCTGGCCCGAAAATCTTTCGACCTGGCCTGGCAGGAAAAGGCGGATTATATTTTGATTCATATGAATACTTACGGTGGGATGGTCGTGTATGCCGATTCTTTGCGTAGTATGATTCTGAACTCACGGAAACCGGTATGGGTATTTATCGATAATAATGCTGCCTCTGCCGGGGCATTGATTTCTATTGCCTGCGACAAAATCTATATGCGCGAGGGGGCGAATATCGGGGCGGCTACGGTCGTGAATCAAACGGGTGAGGCGATGCCCGATAAATATCAGTCCTATATGCGCTCGATGATTCGTTCTACGGCAGAAGCTCAGGGCAGGGATACGTTGGTTCAGGGCAGGGATACGGTTTATCGTTGGAAGCGGAATCCGCATATCGCCGAAGCCATGGTGGATCAGTCTATTTATATCCAGGGTATTACCGATAGCGGACGGGTAGTGACTTTCACTGCCCGGGAAGCCATGAAATACGGTTTTTGTGACGGAATGGCAGAAAGTGTGGAGGAAGTATTGAAAAAAGAACAGGTTGAAAACTATACGATCCGGAGCTATCATCCTACCGTCACCGATCGGATTATCGGTTTTCTGATCAATCCCGTGATACAGGGATTGTTGATTATGGTCATTGTCGGTGGTATCTATTTCGAATTGCAGACCCCGGGGATCGGTTTTCCTTTGGCTGCCGCCCTGACGGCTTGCCTGCTCTATTTCGCTCCCTTGTATCTCGAAGGGTTTGCCGGGTACTGGGAGATCATTGCTTTTGTCGTGGGAGTCGTCTTGTTGCTTCTGGAAATTTTTGTGATTCCGGGCTTCGGTGTAGCAGGTATTTCCGGAATTGTATTGATTATAGTGGCCTTGGTTTTTGCAGGGATAGATCATTTCTCTTTCCGTTTCCTGGGTGATTTTGTACGTCCGTTGGTGCGTTCCCTGTTTCTGGTGGTGAGTGCTTCTTTGGTATCCTTGTTGATGAGCATGTGGTTGGGGGCTAAATTATTCGGGAGCCGTCGTTGGGCTTTTGCCTTGCATGCTGAACAAAAACCGGAAGACGGTTATGTAGGAGTAGATTTGTCGGTACGGGAAGAAATCGGCAAACAGGGGATCGCGGTGACAGATTTGCGGCCTGCCGGGAAAGTGGAAGTAGGCGGAGAAGTGTATGATGCCGTCTCTTTGTTGGGAGATTATATCGAAAAAGGAAATCGGGTGATGATAAAAAAGTATCAGGCAGGACAGGTATATGTCGTGAAGTGTGAAAAATGAAGATTGTAATTAAGTAGGATGGGAGTTACTGATTTACAAGTGTTGCAGGCTTTTAAAAAAGGACAATTGGAATTGTTTTACCGTAGAATTTATCCGGGATTATTGTTGTATGCTGTAAAAAATGCAGGTGACCGGCATGATTTTCTGGCAGAAGATTGCGTACAAAATGCTATTTTTAATGCCTGGAAAAGAAGAGACTCTTTTGATTCTATCTATACATTGAAATCTTTTTTATACACTTCTGTAAAAAATGAGATCATCAGCCTTTACCGGAAAGGAAAAGCACAGGAACGATATTCTTCCCAGCTGGAAAATGAAGCATTTTTTGCCAATACGGTTATCGACCAGGAGACACAGTTGTTGTTGTTCAATGCTATTCACAGCTTGCCGGATAGGGAACGTCAGATTTTTGAATTAAGTTTTATTGAAGGTTTGAAAAATATTGAAATTGCCGAACAATTGGGCGTTTCGGATAGTACGGTTAAAAAGGCGAAAGCCAAAGCGCTCGAAATTTTACGGGAAAAATTGGATCCCCGGTTATTTCTTTTTTTCTTCCTGGGATAATAAAGAGGACCGATGGATAATAAACGAATTTACGATAATTATGCTTTTATAAGCTATAAGCGTGAAGATGAAAAATGGGCGGAATGGCTTCAACGTAAACTGGAAGGGTATAAATTACCTACAATACTAAAGAAGACAAATCCGTCATTGCCCAGGCATTTACGTCCAATCTTCCGGGACAAGACAGATTTGGGGGGTGGTATATTAAGCGATGAACTTGAAAAACAATTACAAAATTCTGAATTCCTTATTGTTATCTGTTCGCCTCATGCCTCACGATCGGAATGGGTGAACAAAGAAATTCAGGTATTTATCGACGAAGGACGTTTGGGAAATATCATCCCGTTTATTGTTGAAGGACTTCCTCATGCCGGTTCTGCTGTAGAGGAATGTTTCCCCCAGGCGTTGAAGAATATACCCAAGGATAAGGAGTTGCTGGGGATCGATGTACAGGAGATCGGTAAAGAACGGGCTTTTATTAAAGTTATAGCCCGGATGTTGTCGCTTCGCTTCGATAGTTTGTGGCAGAGATGGCAGCGGGAGAAAAGGTTACGTCGTAGTTATGTCGCTACGATGCTGGCTTTTTTGCTGATTATCTTTTATTTTTTTGCTATTCCTTCAAGGGTAGAGCTCACCGTGAAAGATTTATCTCACCGATTGCCGTTGCCTTCCTGTGCAAAAATTATTTTCAACGGTACAGAACAGAATATCGGTTCTTTGGATACGGTTTTAATCCTGGATAATATCCGGCCGTATTATAAAGGACGGCCGTATATGTTGGAATTTAATGCCGGTTATTACGATACTTTACGTTTTCAGGGACATTTTTCCTGGGGAATGACGACCTATGTGACATTGGAGTTGAAACGTGACAGTACGTTCGGTGTCTATCAGGGAATAGTTTACGATGAACAAGAGGGGGTGCCTGTCCAGGATACCGTTGTTACTGTCGATAATCGGACAACCAGGACCGATGTCCGTGGGATTTTTAAAATAGTTTTTCCCTTACAGGAACAGACTTTGTCCAAGTCTGTCCGAATAGAGAAAGAAGGCTATCTTCCCCGTTTACGGGTCGACGAGTGTCCTGATGCCAAAAACCTTACTCCTTATCCCATGCGGAAAAATACGTAGGACCGGCTGGTGGGCTTGAGTTAAAAGAATTGTTCCAGCGTACTGATCGGGTTAAAATTAAATGAAAAGAACGATTATGATGAAGTATCAGTCAATAACCATACTGTTTGTTCTGCTTTTTTTATTCCGGATAGCACAATCGCAATGTATAGAGACCGGATATGTCAAAGAATATAATGGGGTTGAGGAAAAGACACCTTTGCCAGGAGTAGAACTTCAGGTGGTCGGTTCTCCTTCGGCTGTCAGTGACGAGCAAGGACGTTTCGAACTTCATTTTGCCGTGTTAAAGCCAGGACAGGCCGTAAAGTATAATGAGATTTATAAACCGGGATACATCCTTTTTAATAAAGAAGCGTTGGAGATATGGAGGATTTCCGATAATAAGACTCCCTTTGTGGTGGTGATGTGCCGGGAAGGTGAGTTCCGGGCTTTGAAGAAAAAGTTTTACGGGATTATTGAAAAATCGTACCGCGACGATTATCTGCGTCAGAAGAAGCTGGCTGAAACCAGTATTGCCAATGAATTGGAACTAACCGAAAAATTGAAACAACTGGAAAAATCTTATCAGGAAAAACTCAGTAATATAAATACCTATGTTGAAATCTTTGCCCGTATCGACCGGAACGAAATGGACGATAAAATAAGCCGGGCCTTGCAATTGGTGGAAGAAGGCAAGATCGATGAGGGAATACGTTTATATGAGGAATTGGAACTGATCGGTCAGACGAACGAGCAGTTGAATAAATGGAATACCGGTGAAAGGGTGATTCAGGCCGGACAGACTATGAAAAACGAGGCTCAGCAGGATTTATTATTGATGGCTGATAAACTTCGTCAGCAAGTCGGTCTTTATGAAATGGGTGGTTGGGACTATAACGATCAGCGTATCGAAACTACTCATAAGCTGGTAGAAGTTTACCGGCTGCTGAATAGAGCCTTTCCCGGCGAATTTGCACCCCAATTAGGGCAATGGCTTTGTCTGGAAGGGGATAACTCGAATGATCCGGATACCTTGTTTGCTAAAGTTACCGAGGCTGCCCGACTTCCATCCTATGCCGGACTGATTATGTTAGGAAATCTGTATGAATACCGTTCGGTCAAGGAGATTCAGTATCTTGAGAAAGCGCGAAGCTGTTATGAACAAGCTTTATCGCTGATCTCTGCTGATGACAGTAGCCGCTACGCAGAGAAAAGATTGAATTCTTTTTATGATTTTACAGACTCGACGACCGGACATCCTATTTATTATAAAATATTGTCGGCTCAGGAAAAAACAGTCGCTATTTGGCCTAAAAGTATAATTAGCTATAATGATCCTGAGGGAGAATTGGTTTTACCTGAGTTTGTAAAATACAAAGGGGAGAAATATCGTCTCGTATCGATCGGAGCTAATGCATTTAAAAATAATAAGCGGTTGTTGTCGGTTACGCTACCTAAAAGTGTCACCGGGATCGGTGAAAATGCTTTTTACGGCTGTTTTTCTTTGGAATCTATCCGGGTGGGAGAAAATGTGGAAATGGTAGCTGAGGGGGCTGTACCTGAATCTACTTTATTGATACTTCCCGATAATACCCGGAAATTACAGGGATGGCTTTATGATTTCATTTATAAACGTTTCGAATTTATGCTTCAGGATTCGAAGAACATCGGACTTGCCGGATATGCCATTTATCATTTGGCCGACGACCTGTTGAAAGATAAAGTGACACCTGATGATCATAAAGCTTTTTATTGGTATCTGAAAGGACATATTTTAGCTGATAGTGTATACGCCGAGTGTAATTTAGCAGAAGCGGCAGCTTGTTTCAGACAAGCGCTTGAAAAGGGGGGGGGCTGTTGCAGCTTATCGGCTCGGTTTACTGTATTATTGGGCCGGGGATTATCGGAATGCTTATGATTTTTATGTTCGGGCTGCCGATGCGGAAATTTTGGAGGCTGATAACCAGCTGGCTTATATGTATGCAAAAGGTCAGTATGTAAAACAGGATTTTACAAAAGCTATGGTTTATATCGACAAAGCGATTGCCCGGGATTCTGCCGATCCGAATTACATCGATTCCAAAGGGGAAATCTACCTGATGATGGGACAGCGGGATAAAGCTGCCGAAGCCTGGAATAAGGTGGTTAAAATGGACCCGGCGTTTGACCGGAGCCGGTCTGATTTATATAAAAAGTTGTATGGAATACCGCAAACCCAATTGTCGGATTCCAGTAAAAGACTGAATAATTATATCGATATTGTTCGGGCAGTGGCCCGGACAGAACATGCCCGTTTCTTTAATGCTTGTGAAATGCCTGAATATGAAGAGCTGCTGGCTATCGGAATAATTGCCGTTCAGGTGATGATAAAAAATAAAACCCCCGAACAATTGGAAAAATACAATGCTTTCTATTTGGCTACTGCAATCCAATGGGCTATTCAAAATGAATTGCAGATAAGATACAAATGGTATGGACAGGTTATTCCTCATCAAAGAATGGAGATTAAAAAAGAAAATAAGTGGTTAAATCAAAATCAAATGCTTTTTCTTTCTATATACCGGACCATCGTTTTACTATATAACCATATCGGTTTGTTTCAAGAGAATAATCTTCGGTCTGAAATTGAGAATGCAAGCCGTATTTTATTGCAGGCAATCGATAGTATCCCTGTTTCTCACCGCGATCTTGCCCGACAACTCATTTATGAACAGAAGTTTGTGAGTGAAATAGCCAAAGAACAGGGAAAAACATTTGAAGCATGTTACAGAGATATTATGCCTGTTGTAAATTTTTTGCGCCAGGCAATCAGTATAGTTGGACAGAAAATAGAATATAATAAGAACATCACTTTTGATCCGGATTTTTCTGATTCTTCCAGTATGCTTTTTTCAGAGCCTCCTAAAAAATATCTCGATATCGTTCGGATTATTGCACAGGCCGAGCAAAAAAATCTTATCGACCGTAAACAGAATTTTATCGATTACGAAGAATTGTTGTCGGTCGGAATAATCGCTGTGCAAGTTTTAACAGGAAAAAAAACTGCCGAAGAATTGGAAAAATATAGCAGTGTATACCTTGCAAGTTCGATTCATTGGGCCATCCAGAATGAATTGAAAATGCGATACAAATGGTATACTCCTGTCCGGTTCGGCAAGCTGATGAGTACTGAAAATGAGCAGGATTCGTTACTCTCTCAATATATGACTATCGTCTGGCTCCAAACTGCCGGAGCTCTGTATAACAGAAAAGATTCTATCGATAACCGTTCACTCAGAGCGGAGATAGAACAAGTGGGGAGTGCCATTCTTAAAGAAATAAGCCGGCTTCCTGCCGATCAGCGTCAGTGGGTCACAGCCCTTTTTATTCATCAGAAAGAACTTGGAGAAATTGTTGAAGCGTATGGCATCCGGGTGGAAGATTGTTTGAGAAGCCTTTCACCGTTTTGGAAAAAAATAAAAGAAATAGGGAAAAAGAAATACCGATAGCCTGAATCAGTCACTTTCGGATATTTTTAGCTATCTTATAAAAAATTCAAAAAAAATTGTCTTTTTTTACCCCATTTTAGATCGATTGCGTTATAGGGATGTTTTAAGGAAGGAGCTAAAATGGAAAAATTGGAACATACTGTCTTTCAGATCTCCGAATTGATCGGGAAAGAAAGGTTTGGAACGCTTTCGGAGGAAGAAAATGAAGTGTTGGAGGAGTGGCGCCGGCAATCTGCTGAACATGAGACCCTGTACCAAAAATTGCAGGATACCCGCTATTTATCGGAATCTGTTGCCCGGTTGTCCGGTATCGATACCCGGCAGCCTTTACAGCATATGCAGAGACAAATTGCCGGCTTTACCCGTCGCAGGCAAATCCTTCGTCTGCGGCAGATCGGTGGAGTGGCAGCTCTATTCCTTATTTTGTTGGGGAGCTTCTGGTTGGTTCACCGGCAGTCTTCGCTTCGGCAACCTCCGGTCGACCGGCCCATTCTGGCAGGAGGGCCTCGTGCTGTTTTACATTTGGGAAACGGCGAACTCATCCATTTGGATACCTTGCAACAAACGATTACACAAGGAGAGGTCAGGATTTCTAAGACCGACGACCGGAAATTATCCTATGATAGCCGGCAGGAAAAAAATGAGAAATCAGGAAAAGTGGTGTATAATGAAATAGAAATTCCCCGTGGCGGAGAATTCGATTTGGTTTTGGCAGATGGGACCCAGGTATGGTTGAATGCAGAAAGCCGTTTGCGTTATCCCGTTGAATTTTCGGGAAAAGAGAGAAAAGTCGTATTGGAAGGGGAAGCTTATTTTCAAGTAAAGAAAAATCCATCACTTCCTTTTCGCGTAGAAATCCGCAATCAGGTCATCGAAGTGTTGGGTACGGAATTTAACGTTTCGGGGTACAAAGACGAGGTACATGTCTATACGACATTAGTAAACGGGAAAGTAAAAGTAGCAACTACCGGCAGGGATATGACTTTGTTACCCGGTGAGCAGTGTGTGTTGGATACCGGTGACGGCTCGATGATCAGGCAACAGGTCGATGTCGATAAAATAATCAGTTGGAAAAAGGGGAAATTTATTTTGGAAGAACAGACCCTGGAGCAAATTATGCAGAAGCTGGCCCGGTGGTACGATATCACAGTTTTCTATCAGAATCCGGCATTGAAAAACAAGGTTTTTAAAGGAAGTGTACCCCGGTATGCTGAATTACAGCAGGTATTGAATATTTTAGAAAAGACCGGTGAAGTGCAATTTCATATTCAGAATCGCACGGTCATTGTCAAGGAATAGATATGGATTTTCTGACTACTCAAACCGGTTATGAATTTGTGTATCGTAAAGGTGTTTTAAATACCGGTGAAAAGGTGACTTTGGAATTGAAAGAAGCAACGGCAGAGCAGGTTTTGGATGCTTTGCTCAAATCCAGGGGATACGATTATGAAATAGTCGACCAGGTGGTGGTCATCCGTAAAGGGGCGGCTGTGTATGCGCCTGAAATTCCTCGGCATGTTCGGGTGCTGCAAGGGACGGTGAAGGATTGCGGAGGAAGGCCCTTGCCCGGGGTTACGGTCAGGATAAAAGGAACGACCCTGGGGGTGGCGACGGACCAGAACGGTGGTTATCGTTTGGAACTTCCTGCAGATAAAGAGATTCGCATCCTTTTTTCATTCGTAGGCATGCAGGAGCAGGAAAGGGTTGTCCGGGATCAGAAAGTGTTGGATGTGATATTAAAAGAAGAGATTGCCGAAATGGAAGAAGTGATTGTAACCGGTTATTCTACCCGTAAAGTGAGTGAAATGACCGGGGCGGTACAGCAATTCCGGGGGAAGGATATCGTACAGTCGGCGACCGGCGGAAATCTGATGAATGCCTTGAAAGGCCATACAACCGGTTTACAGATTACGGGTAGTGACGGGACGCCGGGAAAGGACGGGGCTTTGTTGCTGAGAGGACTGGGAACGTTTTACGGGAATGATGACGGTAGTGGCAGCAGTTCGACTCCTTTGATTGTGATCGATGGGGTGATTACGGATTATACCAGTATCAGTGGGGTCGTTTCGCCTTCGGATATCGCGGATATTACGGTATTGAAAGATGCAGCTTCTACGGCTATTTACGGTTCGAGGGCTGCGACGGGCGTGATCGTGGTGACGACCCGGAAAGGGATAAAGGATAAAATGACCGTTTCACTGGATGTGAAAATGGGAATCAGTACTCCTGTTTTCGGCGGGCTGAAGTATATGAATTCATCCGAATTGTTGGAATTCGGGGAAATGACATTACGGAATTGGTGGGATACCAACGAGAATTTGAGGGAGATGTATGCAGACCGGGAAACTTTTGTACAGGATACGCTGGGAGTGCTACGGAATAATTTCGATCTGACGAAGACAACCGATTGGCGCGATTTGGCTTACCGAACCGGATTGAGTAAAGATGTGGCCATGAGTATCCGTGGCGGAGGAGATAAAATGCAATATTATTTTTCCTACAATTATTACGATGAGAAGGGGACTCAGGTGGGCTACGACTTGACCCGTCATCTGTTTAAGGCAAGGATGGATTTCGATATCACCGAATTTCTGAGCTTCGGGGTAAACATGAACGGTACGTTTCAGAAAAGTGTGAGCCCTTATACCGGTTTGGTTACTATGGAGAGTATTCATCCCTGGATATCGCCTTATAATGAAGACGGGACTTTAAAATACAATATGGAGGCGTGGAGTGACATGGTGATGAGTGCCGAAGCTTTGGTGAATCCTCTGCGGGACAATGCATACAATGACCTGACAGAATTACGGAATAATTTGTTCGGTTCCTTTTTAGGGATATTGAAGCCTTTTTCATGGCTGACTTTGAGTTCCACCAATACCTTTACTTTAATCAATACGAATGCCAATGAATATCTGGATAGCCGGACTTATAGCGGTAATCATAGCAGTAATAATGTGAGTAACGGTACGCTGAAAGTGGATGACGGACGAAGCTGGAGTTTTTTGACCTCCAATATATTGCGTTTGCAACATCGTTTCGGAGAGCATAGTCTGGGTGGTTTGCTGGGCCAGGAGTGGTATGAACGCCACAGCCGCACCTCCCATGTAGAAATGTATGACCAGCTGATTGCGGGGGAACGGAATGTCGGAGGATTTGCCAAACAAGGGAGAAAGAACGATGCCGGAGTGGTGCCGACGGGGACAGAGAGTGATGCGGGTAGTTTTTCGGTATTTTCGGAAATAAATTACAATTACAGTGGAAAATATATGGCTTCCGTATCCTTCCGTACCGACGGTTCGACTAATTTCGGAAAAGATAACCGTTACGGGACGTTTTATTCGGTGAGTGCCTCCTGGCTGGCTTCCCGCGAAAGGTTTATGAGGGAACAGCCTGTGTTTTCCAACCTGAAGTTCAGATTTAGTTACGGTACGTCAGGAAAGGAAGCCGGCATGGATTACCTGAATTATACTTTATATTCCACCGGTAATACGACATTCGATTATTACAGAAATCATCCCTGTTACCAGTCGGTCTACGGAGCACAGCTGAACCAGCAGGGAAATGATCAGCTGTCGTGGGAGACTGCTTATAATTTGAATCTCGGGGTAGATATGGGCTTCCTGAAAAACCGGATTACTTTATCGGCGGACTGGTATAAACGCAGGAACAGTGATTTGATTATGGGGGTTACCTTACCGGCGTATGCCGGGGTAGGCCAGCAATATCAGAATGTCGGGGAGATGGAAAACAGGGGACTTGAATTCGTTTTGAATACCCATACATTGAAAAGCAAGGACTTCAATTGGTTTACTACCTTCACTTTCAGTTATAACGACAATAAATTGACCAAACTCAATCAGGGAAAGTTGGCAAGAAACGGTTATAAGACCTTTTATGAAGGGGACAATATCGATGAGTTGAAAAAAGTAAGAATAACCGGTGTCGATCCGCAGACGGGGGCGGCACAATATGAACGGATAGACGAAGACGGAACGAGGACTATTGTAAATACGATGCAGGAGGCTACGAATGGAAACGGGGAACTGAGTTATGTGAATGTCGGTTTGAGCCGTGCACCCTATTGGGGTGGTTTTACGAACACACTTACTTATAAGAATTGGGAACTGTATGTACATACTACTTATAATCTGAAATACAAGGTGTATAATGATGTTTTGGCCGAGTATACTTCCGGTACGGGGTGGATGAGAAATAACCTGCATAAATTACCTTCCGGATGGAAAATCTGGGAAAAAGCCGGAGATAAGGCCGATATCCCGATGATGAATGCAGATCCTGCTTATATGTTGGATTTAGGTACCGAGACTTCTTTCTGTTATTCGGATGCCAGTCATTTCCGGATTTCGAATATCCGGCTGTCTTATCGTTTCCCGCAAGCCTGGATGGAGATGTTGCATTTACAGTCGGCTGCATTGAGTTTCAGTTGTGACAATGTACACACCTTTACTTCCAGCCGGTTTATAGGCAATGATCCCGAGAATGTGGCGGGCTGGGCTGCTCCGAGACGTTTTATCTTTGGTTTGAATGTTACATTTTAAATAAGGGATTAGAGTTATGAAAGTCAAATATTTACTGATAGGAATTTTGTTTCTGTCCGCTTGTAACGGACGTTTGGACGAAATGCGCCCCATAATATGGCAGAGGCGGATAACTACCTGAGTAGTTTCAATAATATAGTGAATGCCACATCGGGATTATACGGTCAGTTTCAGAGTGCTGCCGGAGGATATACCGAAGTCTCTTTGTACCATGTGGCCTATCATGTTTTGGGTGAGTTCAGGGCCAATAATGTGATTTTCAACGATGCCTTTCTGTCTTGGTCTACGGATTACTTACGGGGACCGGATGCGCATTTCTTTCTGAATAGCGATCAGAAATCACAGTCCTATGCCTGGTCGGTGTGGGCGAAGAGCCATCAATTGATTTTAGGGGCTTCCCGTAACATCGTCGCTATCGATAAACTGTATGCGAATACTGTGAATCCGGATGAAAAATTGAATTTAGTCCGGTTGAAAGGAGAAAATGCTTTCTTACGGGGATTGCTGATTTTTAATGCAACCAATGTATTCGGTCGTCCTTTTGGGGATCAACCGGACAAGAATTTAGGGATCCCGCTGGATGTGGAAGCGACTGCCCAGGCTTTGGAGCGGAGTAGTGTCAGGGAATGTTTCGAGCAGGCGATTGCAGATTTTAAAACTGCTGCCGCTTGTCTGCCCGACGAGCGTTCCGATCGTACGTTTGCCAATAAGGCGGCTTCTTTCGGCATGTTGTCGAGAATCTACCTCTATATGGGAGGAATGCCTGAGAGTCCAGTCGAGGACTATAACCGAATGGCCGTCCGTTATGCCGATTCGACCTTCAGTATGAAAAATGATGTCGTAGAGGTGCTGCAAGGGGAGGAGTTAAAAGACTTGTACGATAATCCCAAAACCAATAAAGAGATTTTATTCGCTTTTACTCCGGCTAATTTTCCCAGCAGAATCCACAATCTGGTGCATAATTATTATTCGTGGTACGGTTATGAATCTTCTGCAAGTACTTCCGGTTACAACTGTGTCATTTCGCGGGATTATGAGGAGATTATGGATCAGGAAAAAGATTTGCGCTGGACGTATTTTACAGAACCTTCCGGTCGCTTTAACGGTCGGTATAACACTAAAAAATATAATGGCGGAAAGTATGAGGCATTTTCCGGTTACTACAGCTTTGCCTGTCCGGTTGTGTTTATCCGGGCCGGGGAAGTGATTTTAAACCGGGCGGAAGCGTATATGAAGTTGGGGGAAAGCGGTAAGGCCCTGGCGGATTTGAACTACATTCGTCAGCGTGCAGGATTGTCGCCGTTGAGCGGAATATCGGGGATGGAACTATTCGATGAAATTTTTGACGAACGCCGGAGAGAACTGGCTTTTGAGGCTCAGACCTATTATGATTATGTACGGAATGGTAGAAAAATGGAAAGGAAAGAGGTTTCTGTGGCATATAGTTCCTACACGGCCCGGCAGTATAACGAAATCGATCCGCAGACTTCACGGAGAACGATGTGTCTGATCCCATCGGAAGAGATCAGTTTGAATAAGAAACTGGTACAGAATGAGTATTGAAAAAAGTAGGAAACTAAAATTTATCATAATTTGAAAAAATGAAAAGAATAATAGGATATTGTATCGCTTTCTTGTTGCTGACGGCAGAGGTATGCGGTAAACAGGTAAAAAGTGATTTGAGTGTATTGTATGTAGGAGGTTCTCCCGAAATAGAAACCATGATTCATAACCCGGAACCTGCTGTTTTGGAAAAAAGTGTCCGCAAACGTACGGCTGCATTCGAAAAATTACTGAGACGGTATTTCAGAAATGTAGAGGTGGTCAGTGCCCGGGATTATCTCCCGGAAATGTCGGACCGTTATGATGTGACTATCATGGATGGCACCCCACGTGAATTGCAACCTGCTCAGGAAATAGTGAATGAAGAAGGGATGGTTATCAGTAGGCGGAATCCTGCTTATTTGCCGGAGGATTTCGACCGTCCGATGGTATTTATCGCTGAAGCAGGCGATATCGTCGGGACACGGATCGGTGTAAAAACAGATTGGTATTGTTTGTGTCTGGATGCAGATGCGCATCATTTTAATAAAGAACATCCTATTTTTCACGGACCTTTTGAGGTGAATATTTCAGTGGAACTAAAACCGACTCCTTCGGAGGCATTCCGTTTTGTACGGACTGACGGGCAACCTTTGCCGGATTCGCTGGAAATGTGGCGGGTACAGACAAAAGGATATAAAACTGAAGAAGGTTTCCGCCCCGGAATGATCGCCAGACCCTGGGGATTTGCGGATTCGCCGGATGCCGAATACATCTCAGGGGGTGTCAGTGCTAAAGATATCGATGCCGTAGCGATGGGAAGGCATGGTAATTTCTTCTTTTGGGGATTTTCTGCCTCCCCGGAGAATATGACGGATGAAGCACAGACTGTTTTTGCCAATGCCGTGGCATATATTTCAAAATTCGCGGGCCAGACACCTATCGCCCGGAGATATAAAAGTGATATAGCCACCCGTGAATATGCCGTACAGCAGAAAGATTTTATTTCCTATAAAAGATGGCAGGAAAGAATGGTCGTGGAGAAACAGTATATAGAAAAAACGGAAGAAATCAAAAAAGTGGCTCTGGCGAAGCAGGCCAAAGGGGAGAAGCTGACAAGTGAAGAAAAAGCAGCTTTAAGGAGTACCGTAAAACTACAGAGTTATGCAGAATGGCTGAAATCCCGTGAACCTGTTTTGTTTGAAAAGTTCGGGGACAATGAACAGGCTTACAAGGATTATTTCGATGACAACCGGGATTATTTTTACGGTGGCGATAAAGTGATTTATTGGATGGTAGATGAAGATGTGAAAAGCTGGGGGATTCCCAATAATGATATCCGTTTGTTGGACAAGGCTATCGGTTGTTGGGAACGGGGAGAGGAAGTGGATAAGGCCAAACGGGTACTTACCCGTTATACGCTGTGTCGTTTCGCTACACCGCAGGAATGGCGCGATTGGTACGAAACCAATAAAGACCGGATATTTTTTACCGAATCCGGCGGTTGGTTTTTTATGGTAAATACGAGGGATTTGAGTGTGCCGGGAAATGATTATCGGATGAGGGGACAAAAGATTCCGGGTGAAGATTACCGGGGAGAGAAACGAAGAGTTCCGGAAACAGGAGCTGCTCTGACCAGTGATAAAAATCCGGTATATATGGAAATGAAAACCGAAGAGGCGGAAAACGGTAATAAGTGGGTCGTGGTAAAGATGAATATTCATCCGGGGTATCATACGTATGCCCGGGTGGCGTCTACAGATCCGTATATGCCGACTGCTTTGCAGTTTACTTTTCCGGAAGGATGGGGAGAAGCAGAAAAATTGCTGTGGCCTGTCAGTAAAAAGCTGAATGAGGCGGGAACCAGGTATTATGAAGGAGAAGTTGTTTTCCGTCAGGAAATCAAAGGAAAAGGCAAAGGAGAGGTTCACTGCACGGTGGAGTATCAATGTTGCAATGATTATATCTGCATGCCACCGGGAAAGGTGGAGCTAAATGTAAGGATCGAATAAACTAATTTAAAAGTAGAATTATTCTGTCGTTACTTATTCGTCTTCGGTGTTCGTGTTCGGGGACCCGGTT
>ERZ779643.1175-NODE-1175-length-18942-cov-43.941018_pt1 | contig 18942 bp, 11 predicted proteins | sample MGYA00511564_ERZ779643 | MGnify/ENA primary metagenome ERZ779643 (study PRJEB29588, sample SAMEA2147114) | human gut metagenome | biome: human gut; feature: human-associated habitat; material: faeces | place: Denmark | collected 2008/2010 ... | reverse complement strand
CTCGACTACGGTTCACAGGGTGTGGATGATGAGTGGACTCCAGTCAATACAAGCCCTAACGCTACACAGGGACATGCCGTTGAGTCTAACTTCGCTCCAGGTAGATTCGGTGGATGGGCTGACCTCTCAGCTTCTCCATGGTTGTACAACCTCTTCAAGCAGGAGCGTACCAAGGAAGGTAAGTTGGATCCACGTCTCTACTGGACCATCGGTACATACGAGACTGACTGGGTTGGTTTTGAGAATGGCAACGTAGCTTACAAGACCGAGATGACAGCTTCTGATACCATCATAACCAACAACAACTATGGTGGTCTTCCTATCGCTAAGTGGACCAATTTCCGTACCAACCTTTATGATAAGGTGACAACCGGTCTTCATTGCGGTATCAACCTCCGCATGATGCGTTACTCAGACGTTTTGCTCCGTGCAGCAGAGTGCGAGAACGAGGTGAACGGTCCTACACAGCAGGCTATCGACTGGATTAACCAGGTTCGTGAGCGTGCCAACCTGAAGGACTTGAAGCTTTCAGACTTCAATAGCAAGGATAAGCTCTTCGAGCAGATTGCCAATGTAGAGCGTCCTAAGGAGTTCGGTTGCGAGTACGGTCGTGGTTACGACCTGATCCGTTGGGGATTCTTCTATGATCAGGGTCGTTTGGCTCAGTTGAAGGAGCACGGAACCTTCCGTCGTTCTCCATACAAGGCAAAGGAGCCGGTAAGCTACTCTTTGGTAGGTGTTGATTCAGAGGTGAAGAGCTCTTACGATACATACGTACCAGGTCATGAGTTTCTGCCTATCTATCAGGGCTTGTTGAATGATAACCCTAACCTGACAGGTAACTCAGCTAATACGAATACGAATAACTCATCTGATTTCTTCGGAAGAGGTTGGACAGTTCATCCAGTAGTAGACTTGAGCAAGTAACAATATTCATTATCTCAAGGGGCAGGATTACCTGCCTCATGAGATAAAACTAAACAATTCACATATTTATAATATAGAATATAATATGAAACACCTAAATAAATTAGCATCTGTCTTCTGCGTAGCTGCAATGGCATTGACAGCGATGACTGGATGCGAGGGAAGTGACATGTTTAGTGTTAACTCTCCTGATTGGATTTCAGAAAAGATAGACTCCATCAATGCCGCTAAGGGCAATGACAATGCATTGCCAGAAGGTGAAGAGGATGTTTACACAGTTGGTGCTACTGACTATTCTTCTGCTTTCTGGGCAGCCTTCTCTAAATACTATGTCATTCCTGATGGAAAAACCTGGAATGCCGTGTTCAATCTGAACATCAACCCATCGGCTCCTAATACCTACAAGAACTTCGCCCTCATCCTTGCTAGTGATGATGATCGTGGTGGCGCTAACTATAAGGAATATGGTGCTATCCGTTTCGATAATCAGCCTAGCGGTAACTCTGAGTGGGGTGATTATATCGACAGAAGTGGTGTAGTAAGTACTCTTACTTTTGATACTGATACCGACGAAGGCGTACAGAAACTCGGTGGTACTGTGATTCTTACTGTTGACCGTTCTGATCCTAATGCCTTCAGCGTAAAGATTACCAACGGAACTGTAACCAAGACATACAAGCAGGCTACTCCTCTCCCAAATCTCAATCCTGATGCAAGCGATACCAACATCCGTGCATTCCTTGTACCGGAAGGTTCTTACATCAACTTCCTCCAGTCTAACCTCGAGCCAATCGGTGGTTTCACTTCTGCAGAGGATAAGCAGCCTCTTTCTATGGAGTTGCACTCTGTTCCTAAGAAGGTAATGGTAGGTACATCTCTTGAGGATGCAATGGCTAACGTTTCTGCTACCATCACATTCGAGACTGGTATCACCAAGGAGGTTCCTGCTGCTGAACTCGGATTCGTGGCTGTTCCTAACATGGATCAGGTTGGTGTGAAGACACTCGTTGCTATCTACAACAAGACATTCAAGAACGAGAACTGCAGTTCTCCTATCACAGGTCAGGCTCAGTTCAGCGTTGTTGACAAGATGTTCAACAGCCTGGGTGCTACCGACAACTCAACTCCATTCTTCGGTGTTCTGTCAGATCCAGTAAAGGTAGCTCCTCATGAGACTCAGGTGATGCAGTTTACCAACTATACCAATGGTGGTAATAACTGGGAAAACTTCCTCGTTGTAATGGTAAACGGTGCTGGAACAGAATACGGTGTTACCCGTGCCGACTGCTACGGTTGGGGTACTGCTTACGACGGCAAGGCAACTCCATTCGGTGTTCCTGAAAATTGGGCAACATGGCTCGCTGACATGGATGGCGCCAAGGTTACTCTCTATACAACCAACAATGGTGATGGCACTGTTGATATCAAGTACGATATCCTGGCAGCCAATGGACATAAGTATCACATGGGCTACACTGGAATCTCTGGCGTAGATCCTAACGACTTCTTCGTCAAGCTCTCTCTTGAGAAGGCTCACCTGGAGTTTGATACCGTCATTGGTAATGAGGACAATACTTCTGCTTTCTTCGGAGCTCTCTCTAATGTGTTTGATGTTCCTGCTGGCAAGACCGTTTCTACCCAGTTCGTCAACTACACATCAGGTGCTTCCAACTGGCATAACTTTGTTGCAGTTCTTGTCAACAAGGCAAACGATAAGGAGTATGCTGCAGTTCGTGCCGACAACTACGGTTGGGGTGCTGGATATGATGCATGTACTCATGCCTGCTCATGGGAAGACTGGGGTGCTTGGCTTACAGCCATGGATGGTGCCAAGGTTCAGCTTTCAGTAACCAACGTAGGTGACGGTACAGCCAATATCAAGGCTAGCATGATTGGTAGTGATGGTGTACTTTACACTCAGACATACAATGGCATCAACAACATCGATGCTAATGATCTGGCGTTCAAGCTCACTATGGAGAAGGCTCATCTCGTATTCGACCTTCCTTTCGCAAATTCATCATTTGCTGCCCGCAAGCATTACTCACGTGCACATCGCAGATAAGAGATTTTTGAAATAGTATGAGAAGGCATGACCTATGCGGAAACACATTCCCATAGGTCTGCCTTTTTGCATCATAACAGAAGTCTTGGTTTTCTTTTTACAAATCAATAATTTAACTCTATCAAGTTATGAAGAAATTATTACTCTCTATGTTGGGACTTGCTGCCATCGGTGCTACTGCCCAGACACAGGTCAGCGACAACGACCTGACGAATGCTTATACGTCGAGAGCATATAATAAGCGTGTGGTTTGCCACGACCCGTCTATCGTGGTGGATGATATCACCAACCCTAATTCGCCTACCTATTATATATATGGTTCTCATCTGGGTAGGGGCAAGACCACTGCGGCAAGCAACTACCAGGAATGGACTCCGTTCAAGGCGGGCGAGGAAGCTGCCGGCAATGTGAACAGTCTCTTTGCCAACAAGCAGGGCACATTGGTTAATTATTCCATTGCCTATCAGTCGCATGTTGTCACCGAGGTGAAGAACAGCAAGGGCGAGAAGGTGAAGTTCGGCAACTTCAATGCCCACGGCTGGCAGTATAAAGGCAATAATGTGCAGGGCAATCAGTGGGCACCAGACATCGTATATAACAAGACCATGAAGAAATGGTGTATGTATATGAGTCTCAATGGCTACAACTGGTGCTCTTCCATCGTATGCTTTGTTTCAGATAATATCGAAGGGCCTTGGGTTTATCAGGGACCAGTAGTTTTCTCCGGTTTCCAGGGCACATACGCTCACAACTCATACGCTGCTGCGGATGACTGGAAGCATACCGACTTTGCCATTGCTACCGGTGAAACCGCTCTTCCTACTCGTTATAAGAATGGTAAGAGTTGGGGAACCTATTGGCCAAACTGTATCGACCCATGCGTCTTCTATGATGACAACGACAACCTCTGGATGAGCTACGGCTCCTGGTCGGGTGGTATCTTTATGATTAAGTTGGATAAGACCAATGGTCTCCGCGACTATACCTATACTTTCCCTTACGAGGTGAATGGCAAGACCACCACTCCGGGTGCTGCCAATGCCAACTGTACCAGCGATCCTTACTTCGGTAAGAAGATTGCCGGCGGATATTACGTATCGGGTGAGGCAAGCTATATTCAGAAGATTGGCAAGTACTACTTCCTCTTCATGAGTTATGGTGGCTTGGACAGCGACGGCGGTTACCAGATGCGCATCTTCCGTTCTGAGAATCCGGATGGACCTTACGTAGACTGCTATGGTACATCGGCACTCTTCAAGAGTTATAAGATGAACTATAGTTCTGAAACAGCCGATAACCGTGGCGTATTGCTCTTTGGCGGTTACCAGTGGGATGCAATGAGCGGTGCTGAAATAGCACAGGGTCACAACTCTGCGTTCGTAGACAAGCAGAACCGTTCTTTCGTGGTTTACCACACCCGTTTCAGCAATGGTGGCGAGGGTCATCAGGTTCGTGTTCATCAGCTCTTCCTCAATGACGAGGGGTGGTTGATGGCAGCTCCATTCGAGTTTGACGGCGAGACCATTACCGATGCAGCTATCGCTTCCAAGGCATCTATCGCAGATGCTGACATTGCAGGCGACTATCAGTTCATGCGTCATCAGTATGGTCAGAACACCAAGGCAAAGGCTTTCGAGACTCCTGTGAACATCACTCTCCATGCCGATGGAACCATCACTGGTGCCGAGAAGGGAACCTGGAAGCGTACGGCAGGTACTGATTACATCCATCTGACTATCAATGATGTCGTATATCGTGGCGTACTGGTTAAGCAGACTATCGACTATACCAATATCCCAGCTATCGCCATCTCTGCTCTCTCTTCTTCAAGCGGTAGCGTGGCACTGGGACAGAACAGCTTCACCTATCAGCAGGAAGTTTGGGCAGTAAAGGCAGATGCCAAGGCAGCCATCAAGTATACCGTCAATAATCTGACTCTGCCATTTGCAGATGGTGCCACACTGAATGCGGCTCCTTCTCTGCCTACTCAGGGCAAGATGGGTGCTAACATTTCATGGACGTCGAGCGATACTTCTATCCTGACCGATGACGGCAAGGTGAAGGGCAAAGGCAAGGTAACTATGACCATGACCATCAGCAAGGATGAGTATGAGTATGTGAAGGATTATTCCCTGAATATCGATGCTGAGGCTGAGGAAACAACTCCGGTTTACTATCCTGTTTCAGCACAGAAGAATACAACTTCTGCTTGGTGGACCAACTTCTCGGCAGATTATAAGTTGCAGGCTGGTAAGAAGGCTCAGTTTAAGTTCTATAACTATAGTAATGCCACAAACAACTGGTGCAACTGGGCTTTGTATGGTGCCAACGTGACACATGGTGCTACTGGCTATGCCGAGTATTTCGGTATCCGTTGCGATAATTGGAACAACACTACTGCTTCTAACACTGGCTGTGTAAGCAATTACGTTTGGGATACCTTCAAGGATGATATGAACGGGTCTTTGGTTGACATGACAGTGGAGTATGCTGCTAGTGGTGCTTTCAAGATGACTGCCACCATCACAACTACCACCAAGAAGGTATACAACTATTCGTTCTCTACCACTATCGCTAGCAAACCTAGCCAGATTACCCTGTTTTTCGTAAACGAGGGCTCCTATATCGACGGCTCAAGCCTCGTTGATACCGGTATCGCTCCTATCGTTATCCAGAAGAAGCAGAATGACGGCAAGTGGTATAATCTCGCCGGTCAGCTGGTGGACAAGAGCTACAAGGGTGTAGTGATTGTAAATGGAAGAAAGTTTGTGAACAAGTAATTCTCTTATATATTATAATAAGGTATAATACAAAGAAGATGAATTTATCTAAAATACTATTGGGAGCAGCAATGATCATTGCTGCTCCTGCTGTAAAAGGCGGTTGCCAGATGATGGCACAGAATGCTCCTCAGGAGCCAATCGTGGTAGATACTCCGATGGTTCACGACCCCGTGATGGCTTATGAGAACGGCAAGTACTATCTCTACTGCACGGGTCATGGCATTGCGCAGATGACTTCTACCGACCGCAAGCATTGGACCTTGAATCCGCAGGGTGTGTTGAAAGACGAGGCGCGTGGTGCTTTTCCTGCCTGGACCCATGATAGTGTGCCGGGTTATGAGAGTCATACCTGGGCACCTGATGTCATCAAGTATAAGAACAAGTGGTATATGGCTTATTCCTGTTCTACCTTCGGCAAGAACACCTCTGCCATCGGATTGCTCAGCAATGTTTCTTTAGCCGATACCGATGGTTGGAAAGACGAGGGTTGTCTCATTGTCTCAAAGGGTGGAAAAGTGAATTGGAATGCCATCGATCCTAATTTCGTGATAGATGAGAAGGGCAAGCCTTGGCTTACCTGGGGTTCTTTCTGGGATGGCATCCAGCTCATTCCGCTGGACAAGAAGACGATGCATGTGAAGAAGGGCGCCAAGCCTCAGACCATTGCCCGCCGTTATGCACTCAATCAGATTGATGTGCCTACCAATCCTACTTCCAAGGATGCCGGCACCAATGCCATCGAGGCTCCATTCATCATGAAGCATGGTGGTTATTACTATCTCTTCGTCAGTTGGGATTACTGCTGCCAGGGGATGAAGAGTACCTATCGTGTTGCCGTAGGCAGAAGCAAGAAGGTTTCCGGTCCTTATCTGGACAAGACGGGTAAGGATATGCGAGAGGGTGGTGGCACCCTGCTGCTGGAAGGTGACAAGAAGGAATATGAGGCGATGGGCCATTGTTCTGCCTACTCTTTCCCTGATGGCGATTTCTTCTTCTGCCATGGTTACAGCGTGCCAAAGAATGGTGCCAGCATCCTGGTCCAGAAGCGAATCAACTGGACGGAAGATGGGTGGCTGACGCTGGAATAAGATATATTAGCTTAGTGTTAAAATAGAGTTAAAATAGCGTTTATTCCGCTACGAACGGTAAAAAATCGGTTTCGTAGCGAAATAACCGCTATTTTCTTTCGCTATTTCCGAAATTAGTCGTATCTTTGCAGCATCTAATTGAGTATGATTATGTGTGAAATAATAGGTAGAAAAAAGGAAATAGCAGAATTGAAGCGTTACTACGAAAGTGGTAGGGCTGAGTTTGTGGCTGTGTATGGTCGTCGCCGTGTTGGTAAAACATTCTTGATTGACGAGGTGTTTCACGATGATATGGTGTTTCATCATACAGGATTATCGCCTTACGACCGTCGCCGTAAGGTAACCTTGAAAGATCAGTTGCAGAATTTCTATTTCTCGCTTCTTCGCCATGGCATGGAGGATATCGCGCAGCCTAAGTCGTGGATGGAGGCTTTCTTTTTGCTGGAACGTTTTTTGGAAACTTGCGATAATGGTTCCCGACAGGTGGTATTTATCGATGAGTTACCCTGGATGGATACGGCACGTTCCAGTTTTCTTACCGCATTAGAGGCTTTCTGGAATGGTTGGGGCAATATGCGCCATAATCTTTTGCTCGTAGTCTGTGGTTCGGCTACCTCCTGGATGCTTGATAATCTAATCAGTAATAAAGGTGGATTATACGGTCGTTTGACTGGCGAAATCAAACTGTCACCATTTACTTTGAAAGAATGCGAGGAGTTTTATCAGAGCCGTGGCATCAAGATGTCTCGTTATAATATTACGCAGGCTTATATGATTATGGGGGGAATTCCTTTCTATATGAATTTCTTTAATCCATCCTATAGTCTGGCTCAGAATATAGATGCCTTGTTCTTTGACCGTCAGGCGAAGCTGGGGGATGAGTTTGACAGGCTTTTCAATTCTGTGTTTGATAATGCCGAAGACTGTATGAAGATCGTTCGTTTTTTGGGTACCCGCCATGCTGGTTTCACCCGTAAGGAGATAGCAGAGCATACCGGTTTGAATCCGAATGGTGATTTTACCAAGATGCTGAAAGCCTTGATGGGCAGCGATTTTGTGGTGAAATATACTCCATTTGGTTTCAGTCAGAGAGAGGAGTATTACAAGCTTATCGATTCCTTTTGCTGGTTCTGGCTTCATTTTAAGGAGAAGAAGTCAGTAAAGCAAACTGATTACTGGCAGCAGCATTTGAAGGAGAGCGATGTTGCCTCATGGCGTGGCATAGCTTTCGAGGAGGTTTGTTTGCAGCATATTTCACAGATAAAATATGCTCTTCATATTGGTGCTGTGTCTACCCAAGAGTCTTCGCTTATAGTGAAGGGAAGCGGAGAGGCTGATGGCATGCAGATTGATTTGCTGATAGACAGGGCTGATGATGCGGTGAATGTTTGTGAGATGAAGTTCTATAAGTCTCCATTTACTATCACGAAGTCGTATGCACAAGTTTTGGGTACTCGTTTACAAACTCTGGAGAAGATGTTTCCGGCATTGACCTTCCATCTGACTTATATTGGAGCTACAGATTTAGTTAGCAATGAGTATTCCGACTTGTTTGCTTCTTCTCTTACATTGGATGATTTGTTTGTCTGATAGGAGGTTCAATAACAAAGCTTTGTTTGTATAACTCTCAAAACACGTTAAAGAAAAGATTGCTGCATTTTATGAAATATTATATGACAGAGACTAACTTGGGCTCTGCAGGAAAATCGTGTCCTTATTGTTCCTGATGAAGCCAAAGTGGTAAGGTGTTTGGAGAGCATAGGACACTATAGCCTTTCCGCCTATATGCGTCCTTACTTGAGGGGGAGTACCAAGGCAACATATACAATCTATTGCGTATTTACATTATCAATAATATACGAATTCTTAAAATCACGACTTTATACCCTCATTACATAAAAATTTTCCTTTTTTTGATACAACTTATCAAAAAAAACACTATCTTTGCAAGCGAGTAGGAGTGATATGAAAAGACTTGTCATGATGATGACTCAACATTAAAGAGCAAATTGTGTTATCCAAGGGTAGGAATGTGGAAGTTTCAACTCAAACTAGGATGATGGCAATGTTGCTCACGCATGGGATTATTGTACCCTTTTAGGAAGGGATAATATACCTCATGGCGTGGGCTATTGTGTAATACTAGTTTGAAAGGTCCTTCCACAACCTCTACCCTGGTAAACACAATAGATCCCACGCTATCTTCTTTATTAACTGCATACTTCTGGGGATACAATATGCATAATAAAAATCATTATGGAGCAAGACAAAAAAATGAGATGTAATGAAGTTATATTTAAGCTTCAAGGTAACGCACATGAACAAAGCATTGAGTTTTCTGATTCTTCTAAAACTAGAGAGGAGCATTGTCAGAATGCTGTAGTACATATTCAAAAAGAATATGGCATTAAAGATGCTTCAAAAATCGCAATTAAAAATATTAAAACTATAAAAGAAGATACAACTTCAACTGGTATAAACTTTTAAAAGCAACTATTATGAAAAAATATACTCGAATATTCATAATATGGGTATTGTCTCTTATCACAAATAATCTGTTCGCTCAGGAAACACAGATTATTGATGGCTTCAAATACTTCCTCAATGATATTGAGAAAGAAGCGATTCTAATGCCTAACGATTACAATCAAGAAAAAATAAACATACCTGCTAATGTTATTTTTAATGAAGAAAATTATTCGGTTACTGGCATAGGTATTGAATGCTTTAGCAATTGTAAAAATCTAAAAGAAATAACATTTCCTAGTACCTTAACTACAATAGCGAAAGGTGCTTTTTCTGGTTGTTCCAATCTAAACCAAATAGTCCTATCAAATAAAATTTCCAAGGTAGAAGACAATGCTTTTGCTGGTACTGGGATAACTAACATCAATATCCCTGGCAGTGTTAAAACAATTAGCTACAATTTATTCGGAGGTTGCAAAAAATTGCAGACTGTAACCATCGAAGAAGGAATTAACTCTATTGAAAGTTGCGCATTTGATGGTTGTTCTAATTTGGAAACCATCAATATACCAACAACAGTAAAGAGTATTGAAAGATTAGCCTTTAGGTATTGTTATAAACTAAAAACGGTTTTGATTGATGATATTGCGAGTTGGTGCAACATCTCTTTTGGAGAAGGAAGTTCGAATGATAGTTGCACACCTCTTTTCTATACTCATAGTCTTTATCTAAAAGGAAAATTACTGGAGCACCTTGTAATTCCTTCTAGTGTTCAGATTATAAAAAGTAGAGCCTTTTTTAGCTGCAAATCTTTAAAAAGTGTTGAAATACCAACTTCTGTAAGAGAAATTGGAGATGCGGCTTTTGAAAATATAGATTCATTATCTGTCTATATAAAAGACCTTGAAAGTTGGAGTAAAATCAAAATTGGTAGTTGGGGAAATCCTCTTGTTGATTTTGGAAATTTATATGTAAACAATGAGCTCGTGACAGAACTGGATATTCCTACTAGTCTCACCCAAATAGACAATAGAAACTTTGATGGGTGTTCTTCTTTCAAAGAACTTATTATACATAAAAATGTAACAAAAATACTTGGAGGAGCTTTTTCTCGTTGTACCAATATAACTTCGATAAAGTGTTATTGTAAAAATCCCCCAAAAACAACAGAACCAATAACGTCAAACAATACAGCCTGCATTTTGTACGTTCCCAAAGAGTCTATCAATTTATACAAAAATGATAAATATTGGGGAGTTTATAAATATATATATAGTCTGGAAGGAGAAGTTCCTGCCGAAAAGCAACAATGCGAGTCTCCAAAAATATTATTTGAGTCAAACAATGTTGTATTTACTAGTAATACTCCAAATGTAAAATACAATTATAGTATTATCTGCAAAGACTCTCAAAGAGATGTAGCTTCAGATAATGGTATAATACCGATAGCTGGAGTATATGAGATTTCTGTATACGCCACAGCAGATGGGTACAAACCCTCTGATAAGGTAACTGCTATCCTCTATTGGATAAATGCCAATCTAGAAACAACTGGTATCAACCACGCAAAGACTAGAGGTGTTGTAGCTTCTTGTCATGATGGTTTCATTTCCATCTCAGGCTTAGAGAATAACGAAACTGTTAGATTCTTTTCTACAGATGGAAAGTTGATAGGTTCGCAGCAATCTATCAATGGAGAAATACAATATGCCATAGATAGCTCTACACCATTTGTTATAGCAAAGATTAAAAATAGCAGTATCAAAATTGTTATCCAATAAATTCTCATTTAGTAACAGGCTAGGTTTGTTCTTAACTTAACAAACCTAGCTCAAACATTATTGAGGGTATGAAAAAGAAACGACATGTAAAGAAATACCAACTGAAGAAAAAATATAAGAAACTGCTCATCAAGAAAATAGAGCAGCAAGTAAAACATGACTTTTACCTAATTACAAAAGAAGATATCAATCATCTTTCACTTAACTTACCAAAGTTATCTAAAGATGACCATTTGTTTTCTTCGGATAATGCTACAAGTATTCCTATGTATAAGCTAATAGAAGAAGGATATGCAAACAGTGCTCTGTTTTTGATGAATTGCATCAACATTTCAGATGATCATTTAGTGCATGATACCTATATTCTCCCAGCTTTATATTGCTTTAGACATTATCTGGAATTGACTATAAAGCAAACTCTTACAGAGTATGGAGAAGAATTAAAAGAAACTCATAATCTCTCTGCTCTTTTTGAGAAGCTGCTCAAACATATAGAAGAAAATGAAGAAACAAAAATAATAAAGAAACTGATTCATGAATTGACGGATGTTGATTGTGGGGGATGCTCGTTTAGGTATAACCGGAGCTTAAAGTCTCCAACAAGTAAAGAATTTGACCGTACAATAGATGTTGATACATTAAGAATTCGTTTATTACAATTATACTCTTTTTTCTATGGTATTTTAGAAGAAATCACTGTAGCTAAGGAAGAGAATTACTAACATAAAACCAGAAAATATGAGACTCTTAATTTCTTTTATGCTACTACTTTGTAGCATTGCTATGGCTGCCAATCCTATTGATGAACGTCAGGCACAAACGATTGCATCTCAGTTCATGCAACGAAAAGGATATAGCTCTGTCAAATCAAGACAGACAAGAATCGTTAAGTTTAACGATGGTACTACTAGAAGCAGTAATACCCCTTCCTACTATATTTTCAATGTAGATTCAGGGTTCGTTATTGTTTCAGGGAGTGATTTGACTCCTAATATTTTAGGTTACAATATGAGTGAAAACTTTGACGTCAACAATGTTCCTGCCAATCTGAAATCATGGCTGAGTTTTTACGCTTCAGAAATCGATTATATAGAGAAGAATAATATAAAAACAAGTAGAATTAGCTCAAATCTTAGAAAAGAAATCAAGCCATTGCTCAATTGTAAATGGGCGCAAGGTTATCCTTATAATCTAATGTGTCCAACCTACAATGACAGACATTGCGTAACAGGGTGTGTTGCCACTGCTTTAGCCCAGGTTATGTATTACCATAAATGGCCAGAAAAGACGCTGCAGGAAATACCTGGATATAATCTAAGTATCAATGGGGTAAGTACCGATATTTCATCTATACCAGCAGGTACAGAGTTCAACTGGAATCTCATGCAGCCATCGTATTCGGGTTATGGAAATCCTGCAGAAAAAGAATATGCTGTAGCAAAACTCATGGCCACAGCTGGAACAGCTGTGCACATGTCATACAATACTAAGGAAAGTACTGCTTACTTCCAAAATTATCCCAAGGTTTTAAAAGACTATTTTGGTTATAGCGATAATGTACAATTAGTCTATAGAGAGGACTTTGAAAATTGGGAGAAATTAATTTATCAAGAACTAATTGCGTCAAGACCTGTGCTATATAGTGGACAATCTGCATATAATGGGCATGCATTTGTTGTAGATGGTTATGATGGCGATCAGCTTTTCCATGTAGATTGGGGATGGGGCGGTCCGCAAGGTTATTATTTGTTGGATATATTGAATCCTGACGATAAAAGAGGGGTATATGCTGAAAGTTCAGAAAAATCATATTCTTATGAACAATATGCTGTTGTCAACATTGTTCCTTCTGGTCAAGAAGCCGATTCTCATTATGAATATGATATAAATAATGTCGTTAGTCAAGACTTTAGATGTGATGGAAAATTAGTCGCAAATACGCCTCAAAAAGTACAAGTGACACTAACGAATTTGGGTGAGACGGCATATGGATGGACTGGTCTTTGTTTTGTAGCAGTGAATCAGAAGTTGATTATCCCGTATGAGTCTAAAAGCTTTACATTGAAGAAGAAAGAATCTAAGACATTTTCCTGGTCTTGGGTTCCAGATTCTATAGATAATTACAAAATATTTCTCCATGTCAATGGAAAAGATATAGATTCCTTATTTGTTAATGTAAACTCTATAAAAATCAAAAAGGATAAAGAGCTAACTTTGGTATCAGCTATATTGGATGCTGAAGACAACGGTACGTATAAAACTTGTCCTCTCAATCCGAATGCGACTATTGTTGATGTTACAGATAGAAGTACCACTGCTAAAATTTCCATTTGCAACACAGGAAAAGATAAATATAGTGGAGAAATTACGTTTAATCTATGTAAGGTAGATACCTTAACGGGGGCATCACAAATAATCAGGACGTATTCCTATAACGTCTGGGGATATTCTGGTTATACTTGGAATTTTAATTTGAATTTAGTAAATATACCACTCGGTATATACAGATTGGATATATATGCTAATGATGAATTGATAGATGATAAATTATATTATCAGTTTGTTCAAACGGTAAAAGCTTGGACAGGACCTAACAAATACGTTTACGTACGTCCTTGCGACAATACGGTTATTCTCCCAGACGAAGCTACTTATGTAGATATCAGTGATATTTCAGGAATGAAAATAGAGGCTAGCAAGAATCCTAACACCTTATATGTAATAGGGAATTCTCAACAAATACCTTCCTCTTTAAAAGACAAAAATATCATTATCAGCAATAACGACAAATATGAAGCTAATAAAATTAGCCTCACGGATGGTTATCCTTACTACTCACCTGTTGATTATACGGCAAAAGACGTAACTTTCATCAAAACTTTTTACGAAGAAAATGTAAACGGGAAGTATAAATGGACAACAATATGCTTACCTTTTAGTCCTTCTGTAATAACAAGTAAGGGTGTCACATACGATTGGTGTCATGGGACAGATGATTCCTATGGAAATTTCTATCTTCAAAGAATAACAAGAATAGAAAATCAAGAGGTCTGCTTTGAATGTGTTAATGATCAATTTAATGCTTGGGAGCCTTATCTTGTCGGGGTTCCTCAAAATCTTACGCAAATGGAATTTCATGCTCAAAACGCAACGATAAGTTCAATTCCCTCAAAAATGCCAAGAACTGACAGTTTTCGTTTTGTATCTAACTTTCAGAAAGAAACTCTCTATGATGTCTATGTTTGCGAAAATACTCGTTTTACATATAAAGAGACACTTGAGACAACACCATTCAATTGCTATCTTCTGCCAACAAAAAGCTTAACAGAGTATCCGGACATTCAAATAACGAAGGAATCAGGTATGATTATCGAGCCAAATTTGCCAAAATGCGATGCACCGATTATCTCATATAAAGATGGTAGACTCATATTTAATTGTAATACGCCAAACGCAACCTACAATTATATCATAAAAGATGAAGATGTGGGGACTGAACAAAAAACAACAGAAAAATATGTCCTTCTATCTGGAAAATATAATATTAGTGCATACACTACTGCTGAGGGATACAAACCTTCAGATACGATAACAGGTATCCTTTATTGGCTTGAAGGTGATTTGCAAACTGATAATATCAGTATGGTAAAGACAAGGGGAGTGGTGGCTTCTTGCCATGATGGCTTCATTTCTATCTCAGGCTTAGAGAAAAATGAAACTGTTAGATTCTTTTCTACAGATGGAAAGTTGATAGGTTCGCAACAAGCTATCAATGGAGAAATAAAATATGCCATAAATGGCTCTACACCATTTGTTATAGCCAAGATAAAAAATAGCAGTATCAAAATTGCTATACAATAAAAATCCAATTAATAACAGGAGGGTGTGTCATAAGTCCATGACGCACCCTCATTTTGTTTATTTTTCTTTATTCTTCCTTGATAATCCTATCGCTGATGGTGCGCTGGGTGCTGTCGTAATTTACACCTATTTTAAACAGGCGCTTGCCATCGGCAGAATAAGGAATCAGATATCCCTTTTCGAATATCATCATTAGGTACACCTATTGTGTATACTCTAATAATAGGATTATATTTTTTTATTGAGAGAATTCCAAATTGATAAAGGAAAGAAACTATGTCTGCCTCCCCAAAAGGAATTTCAGGCAAATCACCAATATTATAATTCTTAGCAACATCAAAATTACAGAGGTACTCATTGACCGTTTTATGGATGTCTAAATCGGTAAACCAGTATGGAGCAATCTTGCCTGCATTCAGCGCCTTTACCAGACTGAATGGGTTGAAGATATCTTCTGATTTTTCACTGAAATGATAGCCGTCGTAGAATCTCGTCAGTTCTGCCAGGCATTCCTCGTACGTCATGCTAAGGGCTTCGCCCAATGCTGCCACATCCGGTTTCATCTGCGTGGTAAGCTCGGTCTTGCTGATGCCGCAGATGGCAGAATACTGGTCGAACATGCTGATGTTGTCGAGGTTGTTGAGTTCGCTGAAGATGCTGAGCTGCGAGAACTTGGTGATACCGGTGATGAAAGTGAACTCCAGATATGGGTCGAGCATTTTCAGAGGACTATAGAAGTTCTGCATGATGTGACGGAGCGGTTGCAGATTCTCCTTCTCGTGCACCACGTCCAGCAGAGGGGCATCATATTCATCGATGATGACTACCGCCTTTTCGCCCGTCTTCTCGTAAGCACGCTTCACTAGGTCTTTCAAACGGAGGTTGGCATCTATCTGGTGCGTCTTATACCCCCAGATGGTTTCCTGCTCTTCAAGCATATCTGCCAAATATCTTTCCAGCTGCTCTATGCCCATGTGCTTGGCACCGCTCAGGTCGAAGTGGAATACAGGGTGCTTCACCCATTCCTTCTCGTAATCAGCAATGGCCAATCCTTCGAAAAGTTCCTTTCTTCCCTCGAAGTAGGCTTGGAGGGTAGAGGCAAAAAGCGACTTTCCGAATCGTCTTGGACGACTCAGGAAGACATACTTCATCTTTTTCTCTCGAAAATCAACAATGTATTGGGTCTTATCTATATAGAGATAATTGCCCTCTCTGATATTCGAGAATGTCTGTATCCCTACAGGATAGAAATTTACTATTTTTGCCATATTCCACATGCTTTACGTTTTGCGCTGCTAAGTTACAAAGAAAATCCGAATAAACCAAGCATAATGGTTAAAAAATGAGCCATACATGAATGTTCCCTAAGCTTTGTCGGTTTAAGGATAAGATTTCTACGAGTATAAAATTGAAGTGTTAAAACAAGTGCTGCCCGACGCCCTTGAAATTACTTGGCGATGTAGAAATCTATGCGTCGGGACGTAGGAAAGATTACGTCGCCATGTAATAAAGTCTACGTCGGGACGTAATTTTGCGGGAATCTATAAGGTTTCATATCTGATACTTTTTTAGATTTTCCGTCGAGTTTATACGCACACGAAAAAAGTTTTTTTCGTAAAAAAGTCTCAAAGTATCATCTTTTTTGTTAAAAATCGGTGTAATTATCTGATACATAGCTATATATTTAAATGATACTTTTCGGATTATTTTACAGAAAAGTATCATCGAAGTATCATAAATGTGATAGAAGTATCATGAAATTGACATAGTAGTATCACCAAATCAGCATAAAAGCATCACGAAATCCTCATAAAGCATCATGCATAATAGCGAAGCCGCCGACCCGTAAAAAGTGCCCCAAAAACGTCCGGCACTTTGGGCACTTGATGCCCGCAGTACGGACAATGAGTGCCCGTAATTTGGTCTGTCGATGCCCATCACTTGGTCCCTGAGTGCCCACTTGACGGGCACGGACAGACCGCTTAATGTGCTCTGACAGACCACCTTATGTGCATTTGTTCCTATGTGGTTTCCTATATTTAGTTGACTACATAGTTCCTTATTCCTATTGTAAGTTGACAATTATTTTTTCTATTCCTAATTCTACTTGTCAAACTTTCCTCTTATTCCTAGTTTATATTGACAATCTTTACATCCTGAAAAAGTAGACGCTAAAGTTTTTATAAAACTGGAATAGTAGACACTTTTTTTTAGCCTTTTAAATCGACTCAAAGCCGAATTTTATGATACTTCTCCCGATTTTATGATACTTCTATGATACTTTTCTGTAAAATATATCGAAAGTCTCATTTTTGTAGGTCGCAAAGTATCAGATATTTAGAATGCTTTTCCTTCTAAATAATGATACTTTGATACTTTTTTCGAAAAAAACTTTTTTGTGCGGGAAATAAATGTGGAGAAAAGGCTGAAGCTGGAAAATACGCAAAAAGTGCCGATAGTGGTGCCAAAAGTTGCTTTTTTAGGCACTTTTGGCACCACTATCGAGCTTTTGCAAATGAAACTTACTTATCATGCGTTATCCTGACTCCGATACAATATGCCATAGAATTTCAGCGTAGAAGACACCGTATGAAATAAAATCTTTCTCATGTGACGGTGCTTAGCCTTGATTTTTGGATAAAGAGGGTGTGTCATAAGTCCATGACGCACCCTCTTTCGCAAAAAAAGCCAACTTACTTTTATATTGTATTGAAGGCGTAATCTCTAGAATCTGAAACCGATGGTTCCAGTGATGCCATTCCAATTGGATAATCCTGAGGTGTGAGAATTAATGTGTCTGAAACCTAGTCCGATATAGGGAACACTTCTACTCTTCTTGCAGTTCGGATAGAGGATGAGGTCAGCATTATAGGAGGTGTATTTCCAATCGGCATTTCCGATAGTATTGGTTACGGAGAGACGAAGATCTACCCCTTGTGCGGTAGTCTTAGGGTTGAAGAGTTTGAAGCCCAGTCCACCACCTAAAGCTTGGCTTTTGAAATAAGTCTTCACATCATCTTTCTTGTAGAGGTTGATGCTACCTTCAGTTTTGGCGAAGGCGAAGAAGCGGGGGGTAAGTTGGTAGCCAAGGGCGAAGTTCAAAGTAGTAGGTGTCATACCTTTGTTCTCCATTCCCACGCTAGCATCGAGATCAAACGTCAGATGGTCTAAGATGGAGTAATGTGAGGCATTGCTTTCCTCTTGGGCGTGCATAGGCATCGCCAAAGTAGCGGCACCCATGATTAGAATTAAACTTTTCTTCATAATAATCTATCTTGTAATGTTAATATATAGTCCGATAGGTCATTTGTCATAATGGCGTCTAAAGAACGATAACGCTAGCAAAAGTACGAAAAAATGGCTACGGGTGTAGCCATTCTCCGTATCTTTTATGATATTTTGCACGTTTTTATTTCCTTAGAAACACTTTTTCAAAGTATTTGAGGATATAAATGATACATACAGCTATAATAGCTTTGAATAACGATGTCTTCCATTCAATACTATCAGACAATCATAAAAAACGAGGCGGCAAACTGCATCACGCAGGTTGCCGCCTTCTCTTTTCTAACTAACTATCTTATCAACTATTCAAAATGGATCATATGATGGAGTTGTCTAGGGCTTGACGCCCCAGACGTAGCTTGTTTACTTCAATCTGATGATGTTCAGAGAGCTGGCTGGAATCTCTACCGTTGCACCATTCTTCTCTGTAGTTACGTAGTTTTCTACAGGATAGATGTTGGTAGGATTGTCGATGGTGTTCTCCTCCAGACCGTTCTTTGCAGAAAGGCGGATGAGCTTGCCAGCCTTGATTTCCTTGCCCTGAAGATTAATCTTCGCTGTGGTGTGCTCGGTACTGGTGTTGGCAATCTTCAGGATTACCTCGCCCGTCTGCTCATCGAGTGTTGCTGTTGAGAAGATGCCAGGAAGGGTGTTTGCCTTCAACTTGGTAGAGAATATTTCCTTGC
>ERZ779643.1172-NODE-1172-length-18997-cov-6.326998_pt1 | contig 18997 bp, 20 predicted proteins | sample MGYA00511564_ERZ779643 | MGnify/ENA primary metagenome ERZ779643 (study PRJEB29588, sample SAMEA2147114) | human gut metagenome | biome: human gut; feature: human-associated habitat; material: faeces | place: Denmark | collected 2008/2010 ... | reverse complement strand
TACAGAAATCATCTTCTTAAAGAGTTAGCATAAAGTATACACTTTTTTTATAAATATCCTTGACAAAGGGTACACTTTAAAATGAACTCTACTCCTTTATTTTTATTACCAGCTTCTCTGGTCGTCGTCTTTTGCGTCACCACGTCCGGCATAATGTTGCTTGCCGCAGTTTCCAGGGCCGCTGCTTCCAGAAATAACTTTGTTTCCGTAGTCAGAGCATCTGTAAACTTCGTCTTGCTTGTCGTACCAGCAGCTCGAGCACTCAGAACATGTCATTCCCATAATTTTTACCTCCTATAGTTAAGAAAGTGTGTGAGTATTACAGTAATATTAGTAATACTTGGTTTATGGATATTAATATTATATACTATTATGTAAAATTTTGCAACTATTTTTTTATCAAAATAATAGCTTTTTATTATATATCTATTATTTATGGTATTAAAAATAATATTAACATATTAGATGTAAAAGTTATAATATTTACATTATAAAAGTTTATTTTAAGATATAAAAAATGAACTCCGTAAGAAACAGAATTCATTTATATATGTATTTATAAGTTATATTATTCTTCAACTCTAACAAACATATCTTTACCAACGCCACATAAAGGGCAAACCCAATCTTCTGGTAAATCTTCAAATTTTGTACCTTCTACAGCTTCATCATAAATATAACCACAAACAGTACATTCAAATTTCATAAAAACACCCCCTAACAATTAATCAATTCATTTGCCATATTATCTAATAATTGTAAATCAGATTCTTTTAAAGTAGATTTTATTGTAATAATATTATTGCATAAATTTATATCTTTCATTTTATTAATTATATCAAGCATAGACTTTGCAGCTGAAGGAGCCCAAGTACCATTTTCGATTATACCAATTTTCCTTTTTTGGAAGTTTTTTCCTTTTAGATGATTTAAAAAATGTTCCATAGGAGGAAAAACCTCAGCATTATAACTAGACGCTGCAAGTACCATTTTATCATATCTAAAAGCATCTTCAACAGCCTCAGACATGTCATCGTTAACTAAATCTCTTAATACTACATTTTTAACACCTTTTTTAGTCAAAATAGCAGCAAGCTCTTTAGCAACATTTGCGGTATTACCGTGAATTGAAGCATATGCAATTAATATACCTTCATCTTCAGGTGTATAACTACTCCAAGTGTTATATTTATCAATATAATATGCTATATTTTCTTTTAATATAGGACCATGCAATGGGCAAATTGTTTTTATTTCTATATTATTTAATTTTTTGAAAAGATTTTGAACTTGTATTCCATATTTTCCAACTATATTAAAGTAATATCTTCTTGCTTCACAAAGCCAATCTTCTTTATGGTCTAGAGCACCGAATTTACCAAAAGCATCCGCGGTAAATAATATTTTTTCATTTTCATAGTAAGTCATCATAACTTCAGGCCAGTGAATCATAGGAGCCATTATAAATTTAAAAATACTTTTACCTAATGTTAAAGTTTCGCCTTCATTTACAATAATTTTCCTTTGGTCAAAATTGTCAATATTAAAAAATTGAGACATAAACTTAAAAGTCATTTGATTTCCGATTATTTTCATGTTTGGATATTTGTTAGCCAGTGTTTCAATGTTAAAAGCATGGTCTGGTTCCATATGTGAAACTATTAGATAGTCAACTTTTTCTCCATGTAGATTTTCTTCTATATTTTTATACCATTCATCTGTAGCAACTTTATCAACAGTATCCATAATAATATTTTTATCAGATTTAATTAAATATGAATTATATGATATTCCATTTGGTATTAAATATTGACCTTCAAAAAGCTTAGTTTTTTTATCATCAACCCCTATATATATTAATTCATCTGTTATTTTGTTGTTTTCCATATGTTCCTCCTATCATTAGTTTTATACATTTAATATACCACATTTTTTTATTTTCTACAACATATATAAAAAATAATGTTGAATAAAGTATATAAATATTGTATAATTTAGTTGTTAAAAGGGGGAATATATATGTCAATGAAATTTGTATTAAACGAAACATCATATTTTGGCAAAGGTTCAAGAAATGAACTTTCTGACGAAATAAAGAAAAGAGATTTTAAAAAAGTTTTTTTAGTAAGTGATAAAGCTCTTGTAGAAGCTGGTGTTACTAAAAAAATTGAAGAGGTATTAGAAAATGCAAATATACCTTATGTTTTATATTCTGATATAAAACCTAATCCAAGTATAAAAAATGTATTAGATGGTGTAGATGCATGTAAAAAATCAGGTGCAGATGTTATAGTAGCAGTAGGAGGAGGCTCAAGTATTGATACATCAAAAGGAATATCTATAGTTATGACAAACCCAGATAGAGCAGATATAAGATCTTTAAATGGGGCATCAAATACTGTAAATAGAGGTATGCCTATTATAGCATTACCTACAACTGCTGGTACAGCAGCTGAAGTAACAATAAATTATGTTATAACAGATGAAGAAAACAAAGTTAAAATGGTTTGTGTTGATCCAAACGATATACCAATTTTATCAATTATTGATTCTGAACTTATGGCATCAATGCCAAAATCACTTGCTGCAGCTACAGGGTTAGATGCTTTGACACATGCTGTAGAAGGGTATATAACAAAGGCACATAATGAAATGTCAGATATGTTCCATATGAAAGCTATAGAGATGATATTTAAATATTTACCAGCAGCTGTAAACGATAAAGATGAAGAAGCAATAGAAATGATGGGAATGGCACAATATATAGCTGGAATGGGATTTTCAAATGTTGGACTTGGTATAGTTCACTCAATGGCTCATCAATTAGGTGCAGTTTATGATACACCTCATGGTATTGCAAATGCAATATTACTTCCAACTGTTATGAGATTTAATGGTGAAGTTTGCTATGAAAGATTTAGAGATATATTAATTAAACTAGGTTATGATGTTGCAAATAGTTCAAAAAAAGAGGTTATAGATACTTTTGTAAACAAAATTAAAGAATTATCTGCTGCAGTTGGAGTAACACAAACAGTTTCAGAAGTTGGTGGAAAAGAAGAGGATTTAGAAATGTTAGCTAAAAAGGCTATGGAAGATCCTTGTAAACCAGGAAATCCTAGAGATGTATCTATAGAAGATTTCATAGAATTATATAAACAAGCAATGTAACAATGTAAGAAAGAAATACACATCGGTAAATGATGTGTATTTTTTAGCTTATTGAAAACAAGAATATTTTTTCTAGGTTTTTAAACAATTTTAATAGTAATAAAATTTATTTTATTATTTTTGTTTTATGCATTATTTACAATTTCACTAAAAATATTGACTTTATCGCAAAAAAAGTATATTATATATGTATATGTTTACTAAATGTTAGAATAAAATATATATCAAACAGAGTGTTAATATTTTAATCTGTTTAGAATTAATTTAAGATAATTATTTAATATTATAGATAGGAGAAATTAGATGCAAATATATTGTGGTACAGATATAATAGAAGTAGCAAGAATTAAAGATGCTATAAATAATACAATAGGTTTTAAAGAAAATATTTATACTCAAAATGAAATTAAAAATATAGATGCAATAAGAAGTGATATGAAATATCAGAGGTATGCCGGTAGATTTGCTGCTAAAGAGGCTCTGTATAAAGCCATGTCTAAGGTGTTAATTGAAAATAAATTATCTATGAGTTTTTTAGATGTTGAGATTTTAAATAGTGAGGAATTAAATAGAAGACCTGTAGTGTATATTTTAAATGAAAATATTGATAAATTATGTAAGGAACTTGAAATATCAATTGATATAAGCATATCTCATATTAGTGATAATGCTATTGCAAATGCAATAGTAAAAGTCGGAAAGGAGTAGAAAGTGGAAAATAAAAAATACTATATAACAACCCCAATATATTATCCAAGTAGTAAGTTTCACGTTGGGCATTGTTATTGCACTATTATAGCTGATGCAATTGCTAGATATAAAAGATTACAAGGATATGATGTTTTTTTTATGACTGGAACGGATGAACATGGTCAAAAAATTGAAAGAAAAGCAAAAGAAGCTGGTAAAACTCCAAAGGAATATGTTGATGAAATCGTATCTGATACTAAAGAATTATGGAAATCTTTAGGGATAACATATGATAAGTATATAAGAACTACAGATAAGGAACATGTTGAATGTGTAAAAAAGATTTTTCTGAAATTGTATGAAAAAGGAGATATATACTTAGATGAATATGAAGGGTTATATTGTACACCTTGTGAAGCTTTTTGGACTGAAACTCAGTTAGTAGATGGCAAATGTCCTGATTGTGGAAGAGATGTAGAGCTTGTAAGAGAAGAGAGTTACTTTTTTAGATTGTCTAAGTACCAAGATAAATTATTAGATTATTACAAAGAACATCCTGATTTTTTAGAGCCAATTTCTAGAAAAAATGAAATGATAAATAACTTCTTTAACAAAGGGCTAGAGGATTTATGTGTATCTAGAACTACAATTGATTGGGGAATACCTGTACCTTTTGATCCAAAACATACTGTTTATGTTTGGATTGATGCTTTGACAAATTATATATCTGCTTTAGGTTATTTATCTGATGATGATAGTAAATTAAAAGAATTTTGGCCAGCAGATTTGCATCTTGTTGGTAAGGAAATATTTAGATTTCATGCTATTATTTGGCCTGCAATATTAATGGCACTTGATTTACCATTACCTAAAAAAATTTTTGGACATGGTTGGTTAGTTGTTGATGGTGCTAAAATTTCAAAATCTCTTGGAAATTATAAAGATCCTAGAGTATATATTAATGAAACATCAGTAGATGCTTTAAGATATTTTTTACTTAAAGAAGTAACATTAGGTCAAGATGGTAATTTTGATGAAGAAAAATTTTTAGAAAAATCTAATTCTGATTTATCAAATGATTTGGGTAATCTTGTAAGTAGAGTTACAGCAATGGTAGAAAAATATAATAATGGCTTAATTATAAAAGAAAACATTGAAAATGAAGATATCGATAATGAACTTATTAATATGGCATCATCTTTAATAATTAATGTTGAAAAAAATATGGACTTACTAAAGATAAGTGATGCAATAACACAAATCTTAGAAGTTATATCAAAAGCAAATAAATATATTGATTTAAGTACACCTTGGTTATTAATAAAAGAAGGAAAGCCACAAAGATTAAATCAAGTGTTATATAATTTAGTTGAGACTATAAGAATAATTGCTATAGCTTTAAAACCATATATGATAGAGACTCCAGATAAAATATTTAGTCAAATATGTGTAAGTAAAGAGATTCAAACTTGGGATAGTGCAAAAAAATTTGGTTTATTAGAAAATGGAACTAAAATATTTAAAAAAGATAATCTATTTCCAAGAATTGAAATAAAAAAGGAGAAAGAAAAAGTGGAAAGTGTTGAAAACAACAATGTAACTAATAATGATATTGTTAAAAACAAAGAAGAAAATTACATTACAATAAATGAACTTGAAAAGGTTGAATTAAAAGTTGGACAAATACTAGAAGTTGAAAGAATTGAAAAGGCTGATAAATTATATAAATTAACTGTAGATTTAGGCACTGAAAAAAGAACAATAGTATCTGGGCTTGTAAAATACTATACACCAGAGCAATTATTAAATAAACAAGTTGTGGTTGTAGCAAATTTAAAACCTGTTAAATTAAGAGGTGTTGAGTCACAAGGAATGCTTCTTGCTGCCGGTGATGATGTTGTTAAATTATTAACTTTAGATAGTAACGAAGGTTCACTAGAAAATGGTACTAGCATACATTAGTGTATGATAAGTATATTAATTAATATAGGGGGAAGATAAATGAGAATGGATGAATTTGATCCTAATAGAAAAAAAATTAATATTGATTGGAGAAAATTATCAAGAGAAATATTAGAATGGGTGTTATGTTTTGTTATAGCATATATACTTTATTTATGTATTAATTATTTCTTTGGTACTGTATCAGGCGTTAAACAAATATCTATGTTTCCAACTGCAAAAGAAAATGAAAGACTTTTAATTCAAAGACCAACTATATTTAAAAAGGATGTAAAAAGAGGAGATATAATTACTTTTGAGGCTCCACTTGATTTAGGGTATATAGAAGAAAGTAATATAGAAACTACAATGGCTCAATATAAAGAGCGTAATTTCTTCGAAAGTTTTCTACATGATTTTGTTGGAATAGGTAAAGTTAGTTATATAAAAAGAGTAATTGGAATAGAAGGTGACCATATATTAATAAATGATGCCGGTGAGGTATATGTTAATGATCAAAAGCTTGATGAACCATACTTGCATGAACAATTTACTTCTAAGTCTGGTCAATTCACAGATTTAATTGTACCAAAAAATTGCGTATTTGTAATGGGAGATAATAGACAAGAAAGTAAAGATTCAAGATATTTTGGATGCATTCCTACAGAACATATAGACGGATATGTAATTTGTAGACTATGGCCATTAAATAGAATAGGAAAGTTACAATAAGGGGGAATAAGTATGTTTGAGAATATTTTAGGACATGAAGAACAAAAGAAAATTTTACTAGAAAGTCTTAAGAATGGAAATATATCTCATTCATACTTATTTTTTGGCCCCAAAGGAATAGGTAAATGTACACTTGCAAAAGAATTCGCTAAAAATATTTTAAGTGTAAATAATCTAGAAAGTTCTCCGGATTATAGATACATATCTAAAAAAGAAGATAAAAAAGATATAATAATTGAGCAAGTAAGAAAAGACCTTATAGATGATATATATGAAGCTCCAATTTCTAGTGATAGAAAAGTATATATTATTGACGATGCTGAACTACTTAATATATCTGCACAAAATGCATTATTAAAAACTTTAGAAGAACCACCTAAATATGTTGTAATTATATTGATATCTCATAATTTAAGCTCATTTTTACCTACAATAATTTCAAGGGTAAATAAAATTTCTTTTAATAAAGTTGAAGAACAATTACTTAAAATATATATTAAAAATAATTATGATGTTGATTTTAATGAAAGAATGTTAAAATATATAGATGGTTCTATAGGTCTTGCTGTAGATATTATTAACTCTAATAAAATAGATTACTTTGATAAAATTGATAAACTTTATTTAAGTTTATCTTCAAAAAACTTTGTAAATTCTGCATTAATATATAAAGATATTGATTTTTTAGTAGATGGATTATTAGATTATTTAGAGTTCATATTATTTGATAATTCAAATTTTTTATGTACAAAATTTGTTGAAAAAGCTAAAATTAGATTGAAAAATAACGGAAATTATGATATAGTTATAGATAGCATGATATTAAAAATTTTAGATAATATCATGTAAGGAGTATAATTATGGAATATATAATAGGAGTTAGATTTAAAAAAACTGGTAAACTCTATTATTTTGACCCATTAACTTTTGGATTTAGATTAGGTGATTGCATTATTGCTAACACTGAAAGAGGAGAGGAGATAGGAAGAGTAGTTAAAATAATAGATAAAAAAGATATGCCAAAAGATATAGAAGTTAATAGCATTATTAAACCTGCTACTAAAAAAGACTTAGAAATTCAAAGAGAAAATGAAGAAAAAGCTGCAGAGGCTTTAAAATATTGTAAAGAAGAAGCAAATAAATTAAATTTAAACATGAAATTACTAGCAGCTGAGTATACATTTGATGCTTCAAAATTAACTTTTTATTTTGTTGCTGAGGAAAGAGTAGATTTTAGAGAATTAGTTAAATCTTTAGCTTCAAAATACAAAGCAAGAATAGAGTTAAGACAAATAGGACCTAGAGATGAGATTAAAAGTTATCCTAATTTAGGTATGTGTGGTAAAGAAGTATGCTGTAGGACATATTTACAAGATTTTGAATCTGTTACAATTAAGATGGCAAAAGAACAAGGATTACAAATTAATATGGCTAAATTATCTGGTGCTTGTGGAAAGCTTATGTGTTGCCTAAAATATGAGGAAGAAGCATATAAGGAAAATTTGGAAAAAATGCCCAAAGTAGGAGATATTGTTGAAGTAGAAGGTGAAGAAGAAAAAGGTAAAGTTATTGGCTTAGATATATTAAGATTAAAAGTTAAAGTGAAATTTGGTACTTCACGTGATGATGAAAGATATGAAACATATCCAGTTGATATGTTAAAATGGAATAATAAATGATAAAATTTGTTATTTTGAATATAATTAGTATTAATTTAGGGGGTGAAATTTATGGCATATAGAATAACTGATAAATGTATTTCTTGTGGTGCTTGTGAACAAGAATGTCCAGTAGGTGCAATTTCGCAAGGTGATGAAAGATATGTTATAGACAAAGAAAAATGTATTGAATGTGGAGCTTGTCAAGCAGTATGTCCAGTAGGAGCACCAGAAGCTGAATAATTGAAAGAAAAGCTATATATTGTAGCTTTTCTTTTTTTGCCAAAATGTATATTGTAAGATGTACACCTTAAGTTTTCTTTTTTAAAAGATATTGCATTTTAAAAAAAATTATGTTATACTATTAGCAAATTTAATATATAAAAGCTATGAAGAAGAGGAGTAGAATATGGTTGCTTTTAGAGAGAGAAACTCATAGGCTGAAAGGTTTCTTAAGAAAAACGTATTTGAAGGTAGCTTCTGAGCTGATATGATGAAGCGAAAGTGTGTAGTTATATTCCGTTTACAATCGGTTATTTTGTATATAAATAAGTGCATATGTAATTTACATATGAATTAAGGTGGTACCGCGAATAACAGTCATTCGTCCTTATGTGTTTTAGGACGTTTGGCTGTTTTTTAGATGTAGAAATAGAAGTGGTGATTGTTATGTTAAAAGATGCAGAATTATTTATACCTTTATTTTTGTTATTTATATCGGTGTTAGTATTATTTAATGCTAGATGGATAATGAAAAATAAAGTGAAAAAAGAAGTGGAAAACAAAGTAGTTTTAGGCGTAAAAATAGGGGCCTTTCTCGTCGCAGTTATTTCACTTGTAATAATATATTATATACGTTAGGAGAGAAGTTTTATGGAAAATAGATTTGATTTTTTAGATAAAGAAGAAAAGATATATAAAAATTGGGAAAAAAATGGATATTTTAAACCACAAATAGATAAAAGTAAAAAGCCTTTTGTTATATCAATGCCACCACCAAACGTAACTGCAAAGTTACATATAGGTCACGCTCTTGATAATACACTTCAAGATGTATTTGTTCGTTATCATAGGTTAAAAGGTGAACCTACTTTATGGATTCCTGGCACTGATCATGCAAGTATTGCAACTGAGGTTAAAGTAGTTGCTAAATTAAAGGAAGAGGGTAAGACAAAAGATAGCATAGGAAGAGATGCGTTTTTAAAAGAGGCTTGGGAATGGAAAGAAAAATATGGTGGTGAAATAACAAGTCAACTTAGAAAAATAGGTGCATCTTGTGATTGGTCAAGAGAAAGATTTACTATGGATGAAGGATGTTCAAAAGCAGTACTAGAAACATTTGAAAGGTTATATAATAAAGGATTAATATATAAAGGTGAAAGAATTGTTAACTGGTGTCCTGATTGTAAAACTCCTATATCAGAAACAGAAGTTGAGTATGAGGAACAGAACTCATATTTGTGGCACATAAAGTATAAATTGGAGGATTCAGATGAGTATCTAGTAGTTGCAACAACAAGACCAGAGACTATGCTTGGTGATACTGCTGTTGCTGTTAATCCGAATGATGAAAGATATAAACATTTAGTAGGAAAGAGAGTTTTCCTTCCTATAGTTGAAAAATATATACCTATTATTGAAGATAGATATGTAGATTTAGAATTTGGTACTGGGGTTGTTAAGATGACACCAGCTCATGATCCAAATGATTTTGAAGTTGGAAAGAGGCATAATTTAGAATTTATAAATATATTAAATGATGATGGTACACTTAATGAAAATGCGGGTATATATGAAGGATTAACTACATTAGAAGCAAGAAAACAAATTGAAGAAAGATTACAAAAGGAAGGTTATTTATTAAAGAAAGAAGAATATACTCATAATGTAGGTTCTTGCTATAGATGTCACCATACTATAGAGCCATACATATCTAATCAATGGTTTATTAAGATGAAAGAACTGGTAAAACCAGCAATTGAAGCTGTTAAAACAGGTGAAGTTGAATTTGTTCCAAAAAGATTTGAAAAAACATATTTTAATTGGATGGAAAATATACAAGATTGGTGTATTTCAAGACAATTATGGTGGGGGCATAGAATACCAGCATATTATTGTGATAAATGTGGAGAAATTACAGTATCTAAGGAAAAAATTGACACATGTAAATGTGGTGGTCATTTAACACAAGACGAAGATACTCTTGATACATGGTTTAGTTCAGCATTATGGCCTTTTTCAATATTGGGATGGCCTGAAGAAACAGAAGATTTTAAATATTTTTATCCAAACTCAATGTTAGTTACTGGATATGATATAATCACTTTCTGGGTAAGTAAAATGATTTTTTCAGGTATAGAATATACAGGAAAAGTACCATTTAAACATGTATTTATACATGGACTTGTTAGAGATTCACAAGGAAGGAAAATGTCAAAATCATTAGGAAATGGTGTTGATCCAATAGATATAATAAATAAATATGGAACAGATGCTTTAAGATTTTCTCTAATACAAAATATATCTCCTGGAAATGATGTAAGATACATTCCTGAAAAATTAGAAGCAAGTAGAAACTTTGTAAATAAGTTATGGAATGCTGCTAGATTTGTTAATATGTATCTTGAAGATTTATCTAATGAAACTAACACTAAATTGATGCCAGAAGATAAATGGATTTTAACAAAACTTTCTAATATAGTAAGTGAAGTTGAAAAAGACATGGATTCTTTTGAAATAGGAATAGCTTTACAAAAAATATATGATTTTATCTGGTCTGATTTTTGCGATTTATATATTGAAATGGTAAAACCTAGATTATATAGTAAAGAATCAAGTAGTTATAATTCTGCAATCTGGACATTAAATTATGTACTATTAAATAGCATTAAATTATTACATCCATATATGCCTTTTGTAACAGAAGAAATATACCAAAATTTAAAAACCAATAAAGATTCTATAATGTTAGAAAATTGGCCATCAGTAAACTATAATTTTGATACAGAAAAAGACATTGTTGAAAATATAAATTTAATGTTAAAACAAATAAGGAATCTAAGAGCTAATACTAATATAGAAGGCAATAAAAAAGTAGGGGCACAAGTTGTAATTGAAAATTCTAAAGTTGAAGAAGTATTTAAAAACTGTGAAGAATTTATAAAGAAACTAGGATATATAGATAATATTAAATACTTATCTAATACTGAAGAAGCTGATAAAGCATATAGTACATTGCATTTAAAAGATATAAATATTTATCTTGATTTAAAAAGTGCAGTTAATATTGAAGATGAGATTAAAAAGCTTGAAACAGAAAAACAAAAAATATTAAATGAATTAAATAGAGCAAAGAAAATGTTATCAAATGAATCTTTTGTGGCAAAAGCTCCGGAATCACTTGTAAATAGCGAGAAAGAAAAATTAGAAAAATATACTAATCTATTACAAAAAGTAGAAGAAAGATTAAAAGATTTTTTAAATAATCCTTAAAACCTGTAGGTGAATGATTATGCAAAATAAAAGTAAAGATATAAAAAGAGTTAGTTTACTAGGAATATTATTTAATTTTATATTGTTAATAATAAAGTTGCTAGTAGGCTTTGTATCTAAATCCCAAGCAATGATTGCCGATGGATTAAATAGTGCTGGTGATATTTTTGCCTCTCTAATGTCATATGTTGGAAATGTAATATCATCAAAGCCTATAGATAAAGAACACCCATATGGTCATGGTAAAGCTGAATATGTATTTTCGTGGATTATAAGTATTTCTATGATTATTGCTGCACTTGCTATGATAAATAGTTCTATTGAAAGTATAATTAATAAAAACGAAATAAATTTTTCGTACTATTTAATAATTGTCTGCATAGTAACTATAATCATAAAATTATTTTTATTCATTTATGCTAAGTATAAGTATAACTCTAGTAAAAGTATATTAATCAAGGCAAGCATGGAAGATCATAGAAATGATATGTTTGTTACTGCTGGAACATTAATAGGTATTGTTTCTAGTTTCTTAGGAGCCTATTATGTAGATGGAATAGTAGGTTGTATTATATCATTATGGATTGGTTATGTAGGAGTTAAATTATTTAAATCATCGTATGATGTATTAATGGATACTAACATCGATGAAACTAAAAAAGAAGAGATATGTAATGAAATAGCAAAGAATGAAGAAATATTACATGTAGATAGCTTAAACTCTAAACCTGTAGGTGATAGATATATTATAATATTAAAAATATCTATGAATGGAGATGTATCATTAAATGAAGCTCATAGGATAGCAGGTATGTTAAAAGAAGATTTAATGAATAAGTTTGAATATATTTATGATATTATTACTCATATTAATCCACATTAATATAAACAAAATAAAGTTAAGATTAATATAATAAAGTAGGTAAGATTACACTTATCTACTTTATTTTTTTATGAGGTAATTATTATGCAAAATATTTCAAAAAAGCAGAATATGATTAAAAAGACTACACTTTTAGGAGTATTAGGAAATCTATTTTTGGTTGTAATTAAATTAATTGTAGGTATAATTTCAAATTCTCAGTCTATGCTTGCAGATGCATTACATAGTATAGAAGATATGATGTCTTCAGTCGTCTCATATATAGCTATAAAAATATCGTCAAAACCAAGTGATAAGGAACATCCATATGGGCATGGGAAGGTTGAATATACTTTTTCATTTCTAATTAGTATAATAATGATTATAGTTTCAATTACTATGATAAAAAGTACTATTTCTAATATTATATCAGGAGTAAGGATAACATTTAATATATGGATGGTTTTTGTATGTGTAGTAACAATATTAATTAAAATTGGATTGTATATTTATTCTAATAGAAAATATAAGCTTACAAAAAATATATTAATTAGAGCTGCAAGAGATGATCATAGAAATGATATATTTGTAACTACATCCGTTTTAATAAGTACAATAGCAAGTATATTTGGCATATATTATGTAGATTATATATTTAGTATAATAATATCTCTATTTATTGCTTTTGTTGGTATTAAGATATTTAAAATTTCATATATGGTTCTTATAGATACAAACTTGTCTGATGAAAAAATAGAAGATATTACAAGTAAAGTAAATGAATATGATGAAGTAAAAAAAGTAAATATGATTATTGGAAAACCGGTAGGTGAAAAATATGTTATTATATTAAAAATATCTATGAATAAAAACTTAAATGTCTCTAATTCACATGATATAGAATCAGTTATAAAAAGAAGACTTATAAAAGAAAATGAATATATTGAAGATGTTATAATTCATGTAAATCCATGTTAAACTAAGAAAAAATACCGATATATATTATATCGGTATATATTATTATTTTTTTACTATAGAAATTCCAGTATAATAATGTTTTAATATCTGTTTGTAGTTGTAGCCTGCATTTGCCATTCCATTTGCACCATATTGACTCATTCCAACTCCATGTCCATACCCTTTAGTTGTAAATACTATACTACTTCCACTTTGTGATACTGAGAAATCTGCAGAACGCAAACCAAGTAAACTTCTTACTTTTACGCCAGTAAAATTTTTCCCAGCAATTGTTACACTATTAACTCTATCTCCTGAAGTTCTACTGTTAATTGTTATTTGTGATACTGAAGTTAAATTCACTCCAAGTTTTTCAGATATTACACTCATTGGTATAGTTTTAGTTTGAGAAAATCCACTAACACCGACATCCCAACTACTAGATACAGGTTTTAAGTAAGGAACTGAATTTCCCCAAACATTGGCTGCATCTTCTGTCATTCCGTTACTTGTAGAAAAATATACTGCATCAATATACTGTCCACCATAAGTCATTACTTCTCCAGAAGTTGCAAGAACAGCATTTTTTACTTTAGTATAGTAAGTATTAAAAGAATTTCCCCATAATTTTTTTAGTTCAGCATCGGTTTTATATACTTGATCAGCTGTTGTAGCGGATATTGTCGCTCCATTTGCAGTTTTCTTTAACGCATAAGTTCTAGCAGCAACAGCTTGAGATTTTAAGGCTTCTGAATTAAAAGACGCTGGCATTTCTCCACCAACTACACCAATAACATAGTCTTCTAAACCAATAGTTATCACAGTACCAGATGCTAGTTTTACTGATATTGTTTTTGAAGAATTAGTATTATTAACTACATTATTAGATCCAGAGTTATTATTTGAAGAATTATTTGAACTAGGTCTATTATTATTTTGATTAGAATTTGTATTATTAGTTTTATTTGAATTTGAGTTTGAATTTGAGTTTGTAATTTCAGTTGTTTGTTCTATAGGCTCCGTAACTTTTGCTGCAGCACTTGATTCAAGTGTGGCAGACTCTTCAGATGTGACTAAAGGTTCAATATCAACTTCTGCTTTTGCAATTATATTATTTTTATTTGTTTTATTCTCATTATCATTATTTTTTAAAGTGGCTACAATTTCAGTTTTGTTTTCTTGATTAATATTTTGATATGGTTCAAATTTTAATTGTGAAAATATTAATGTTCCAATTACAATTCCATTTAGTACTAATAAAGCTGAGTCGTCAGAAAAGTTTTTTAAATTTGTTTTTATGTATTCTTTTACTTTTGTAGATATTTCTTTTGTTTTTTCTTTAAATGTATTAAAATCTAGTCCAAACTCATAATTTGATGGATAATTTATATATATAACTAACCTTTCTTTTCCATCAATTATTATATTTTTTTGTATTATTTCCATATTATCACCTAATTGTATATTTCCCCAAAATATGGAAATATATACAAAATAAAGGCTTACAAAATTAATTTGTAAACCTTTACTTTTTTAAAGTTCAATAGTAATTTTATTACCAGTCGGAATATATTGTCTGCATTTTACCTGTGCAGCGTCAAACATCCACTTAGAAGCAATGGTAGATGGTTGGTCTGAATATTTGTCGCTGCCATAGATAACTTCTTTTATTCCACTTTGGATTATTGCTTTTGCACATTCATTGCAGGGGAAAAGAGTAACATATAGTTTTGCACCAATAAGCGAGGCACCCGGATTGTTCAAAATTGCATTTAGTTCAGCATGAGCTACATATGCATATTTTGTTTCATCATACTTATCGCTATTCTTTCCCCAAGGAAATTCATCATCAGAGCAGCCTTTTGGAAAGCCATTATATCCCATTGATAAAATTTTATTATCTTGGGACACAATACAACAACCAACTTGAGTTGATGGATCTTTTGAGCGTTTTGAGCTTAGGATTGCAATTCCCATAAAATATTCATCCCAACTTATATATACTTCACGTTTACCAGTTGACATAGTAATGCCTCCTTTAATTTATTTTTCTTGATTATACAATAGTAAGTGGAATATGTCAATTAAAATTACAAAAAAACATGTATATTGTCTTGTTTTGTAAAATATATTCTATGTATATAATATATAAAATATATATAAATAAGGGGATGTTATTAAAATGTATAAAAAATGTTTAGCAGGTCTTATTGGAATATATATAATATTTAGCATTATATTTATATACACATTGCCAGTTAATTTTTGTAAATTTATTACATGGCTTGGAAGTTTTGAGAGTACAAATGTCGGTTGATAAAAAAATGTCTATTTTTGTAGAAATGCTTGATGTTTTATTAGTTGTAATGTATAATATTTTACTGTGTCATTAAGGAGTGAGTATGTTTAGTAAGAAAAGAAACAAAATGCTTTCAGGTCAATATGATTATTACAAAATAATAGAAGACAAAGTACGTATAATTGCAAAGACAAAGTATAAAAATGAAGACGAAATATTCATATCTAGATTGTATAACTTAGTACTTAATCTATGTAATCAAGTTATTTATGATTATACTTATGTGTTTACTAAGAATGATTTTGTTTTTATTTTGGATAATGATATAAACGTTATGGATTTGCTTAATGAATTTACTGAAGATGTACAAAAAATGAGAAAAAGAAATAGGAAAAGTTAACATTGACATATGTAATGTCAGGTGATATAATACTGTAAATTCTTATATTTTACCAAATATAAAATTATAACTTGGGGGGCAGTATCAATGAAACAGATTTACATGGAGACTTACATTAAGTTAAAAACGGCAGAAAATTTGCGGTCAAGATTGTTATATGGTCTTCCTACACTCATTAGAGAGGCCATGTCAGATGAATATCGCAAGAGTAAGGTAAGAGTAGATGTTCTTTGTTTTAGTGTTACTCAAATAGAATTTAAGTACGTTGGTGATGCATACAAGATTACTAGTGTATATGACGGTGCGGTAAAGTGTTCTATTGAAGAATGGAAGGAATCCTGTATTAGCATAATAAAAAATATCAAAGAAAATTTGCAAATTTGGGAGGAAATTCCAATAAGATTTATTGAAGCTGAATGTGAGAAGGTAGTGCTATGAGAATTAAATGGTAAAGTTAAAAGTTTTACTTTTGCTTTACCATTTTTTTATAAAAAAATAGGTCTCATGAAATCTATGAAACCTAAAAAGTGGTGACCCATACGGGAATCGAACCCATGATTCCACCTTGAGAGGGTGGCGTCTTAACCGCTTGACCAATGGGCCATTAATATTAACATTATATCATACAATGTTTAATAAGTAAAGAGAAATTTAAAGGTTAAATTGCAAATAAATAAAAAAAGATGTGTAACTATGATATTACACATCTTTTCTTTCTATCTTATAATTATCCAAATTCTTGAACCTGATTTTTGAATAGGTGTACTAACTTCCATTCTTATACCTACTTTTTTAGAAAATTTTCAGTATCAAAAATGTTTTTACATTTTAATGATATATAATAATATTGCGAAGAATTGTAATATAGAGCCAGCAAGAACAAATAAATGCCATATAGAATGAAAGTATTTTATCTTCTTTATTGCATAAAATATTATTCCCGCGGTATAAGATATTCCTCCTGCTAGAAGAAAATAAAAGCAATACATTATATTATTAGCTTTAAATATTTCAATTAGATCTGGAATTAGAAATGAAACAGCCCACCCCATTGCCACGTATGATGCTATATTAAATATTTTAATTTTCTGCCTAAAAATACTATATAATACTGTACCTAATATGGCAATAAATACAATTGAAAAGAGTACAATCCATGGCTTAATTCCGTGATTTTTTAATACAGTAAAAATGTATGGCACAAAAGAACCTATAATTAATATATATACTGATGAATGATCAATAATTCTTAAAACACTTTTTGCTTTTTTATTTGTAATAGCATGATAAAGAGTAGACATAGTATATAGTATTATTAAAGTTGCACCATATATTGCTATTCCAACTATATCAAGTGCTGTTCCTCCATTTATAACAGTAAATACTAAAAGAATAACAAGTGCCGCTATTGAAAGAGCAGCACCTATTCCGTGTGTTATAGAATTAAAAATTTCTTCTCCAACTGAATATAACAATTGTAAAAAACCTCCTAAATTAAATTTACTTTTATAAATACTTTTTTACCTTTTTTTATTATTATTCCGTTGTTTGTAAAATCATCTATAGTTAAATTATGTTTTGTATCTGTAATTTTAATGTCATTAATAGAAATTCCACCTTGTTCTACTAATGTTCTTGCTTGACTTTTAGAAGGTAGTAAATTTATTTTTACTAATAAATCAATAATATTTATAGACTTATCATTAAAATCAGATTTTTGTATATTTGCATTTGGCATATTTTCAGCAGAATTTGAATTTTCAAAAAGTTCTTCAGAAGTTTTTTTAGCTTCATCAGCAGCTTCTTTACCATGTATTAACTTTGTTATTTCATATGCAGCAATTTTTTTGGCATTATTTATAGCCTCTCCTTCAAGTGAAGATAATCTTTTTACTTCATCCATAGGTAAGAAAGTAAGCATTCTTAAAACATCATAAACTTCACTATCTTGTATATTTCTCCAATATTGATAAAATTCATAAGGTGAAGTTTTTTTAGCGTCTAGCCAAAGAGCCCCACTTACAGTCTTTCCCATTTTTTTACCTTCTGCATTTAATAATAAAGGACATGTAACACAAAAGCTACCATTTTTATGAATTTTACGTATAAGATCAACTCCTGCTAACATATTAGACCATTGATCATCTCCACCTATTTCAACTTTGCATCCAAAAGTTTCAAATAAGTGTAAAAAGTCGTAACTTTGCATTAACATATAATTTAATTCAAAAAAAGTAAGACCTTTTTCCATACGTTGTTTAAAACATTCTGCATCTAGCATTCTATTAACATTAAAGTATATTCCATAAGTTCTAATAAAATTCATATAATTTAAATCTAAAATCCAGTCACCATTATTTACAATGATAGCTGCATTTTCTCCTTCAAAAGATATGAATTTACTAACTTGTTTTATTATATTATCTACATTATGAGATATTTCTTCATTAGTTAGCATTTTTCTCATATCTGTTTTACCACTAGGATCACCAATAAATGCAGTACCTCCACCTATTAATATTATTGGGGTATGTCCACATTTTTGGAAGTATGACATCATCATTAAAGGAATGAAATGTCCTATATGTATACTATCAGCAGTAGGATCTATTCCAAGATATACATGTGTTTTTTCTTTACTCATTAATTCCTTGAATTCATTTTCGTAAGTTATTTGTTTTATTAAATCTCTTTCTTTTAATACATCATATATAGATTTATTTGAAAAGTCTGTTTTATCCATAAAATATTCCATTCCTTTCTCGCTTCGCTCTAAAGGCACACATAGGAATGAA
>ERZ779643.1171-NODE-1171-length-19016-cov-2.415062_pt1 | contig 19016 bp, 18 predicted proteins | sample MGYA00511564_ERZ779643 | MGnify/ENA primary metagenome ERZ779643 (study PRJEB29588, sample SAMEA2147114) | human gut metagenome | biome: human gut; feature: human-associated habitat; material: faeces | place: Denmark | collected 2008/2010 ... | reverse complement strand
GTACCTGTTTCCAAGTGGCAGATCGGAGTGATCAGTTTCTCCGGGTCGGGGAAGTGCATGTTCAGAAAATACAGGATCATGTTGCGGGCTTCGGAATTGTAGGTGTTATACATCGTTACCTTCCCGAAGTAATACTGCAAGCTGGGGTCCACCACGGAAAGAGCCCCCAGGCCATCCCAAAGATTGTCCAATACGAACAATCCTTTCGCGCTGCCACTACGGGTCGACTGGTATTCCAGCGTTACGAACGAACGGCCGAGCTCGCCCGTGTACGGTAAATATTCTTTATTGAACTTATCGGAGAAATTGAAAAGGTGGGAAGTTGCTAAAACAGGTTTGCCGGCTTTGTCGAATTTTACATCCGAACCGCAGAGGAAGCGGTAGCCGCCTAAAATCTGTTCGTCTTCAGGGCTCCATACGATAAGCTGGCGGTAAGCGTCGTCCATCGTATCGTATTCGTCGATATCGACCGGAAAGCCGGTCCCGCCTCCGTAATATCGGAAAGCGATTTCCCTGAGTCGCCCGATCTCCTGCATCACGTTGGGAGAGTCGTGGGCTGTGATAATGTATATCTCATTGTTGGATTTGTTGGTCCTCCTCAGCTTCTTGTCCCCGGTCAGTTCAGCTTTCAGGAGAGCACGGTCAATCGGTTTGATAATGTCTTGCATATAATAAAATCAATTATTTCTTTAGATTATAGACGATTTCCTTCACCCACTCAGCCCACTCAGCCGGTTTACGGCTACTGTCGAAAGTTTGCCAGGGAATCGGCTTCCCGAAATGGATGCTGTATGTCTTGTGCTTGCTTTTGAACATCTCGTCGGGCAGGTAGATCATTTCGTAATTCATCTTTATGCCCAATGCTTTCCGCATGTTGGCGAGACGGTAGAAAAAATTGGAGTTACGTCCTTCGAAAAACACCGGTACGATGTCCCGCCGGTATTCCACGGCCTTTTGGATAAACGACTTCTTCCATTCGGTGTCCTGTATCTTCCCGTTTTGTTTGCGTGAGCATAAACCGGCGGGAAATGTGATGATCTGGTTGTCCGAAGCGTATGCCTTTTCGATCAGTTCGGCGTTCTTTTTCCCCTGCGCCCCATGTTTGTTGATAGGGACGAAGATCGACCTCAGGTTAGACAGGTAGAGCAGCAGGTCGTTCACCAGGTAGCGGATCTTCCCGTCGAAACGTCCGCCGATAATGGCCGACAGGCAAATCCCGTCCAGTCCGCCCAACGGATGGTTGGAAGCGAATATGTACCGCCCTTCGGCAGGAATATTCTCTTCGTTTACCAGTTCCAGATTCAAGTCAAAATATCCGATCAACTCCTGCATGAACGCTACCCCGTCTTTATCGTGATACCGGCGGAGGATCTCGTTCAGCTCATCCTGATGAACAGTACGGATCAGATAGTCAACCATAAAACCGGGAATCTTACGGGCAACCGAAGGCGCCTTTTGCCGTAATACCTGTTTGATGTCTATCTGTGTAATACCTTCTTGTATCATTTCACGTAACTCTTACGGGAGGCAAAGATAGAGTTAATAATTAAAAGTCAATGCTTTCGGGAAAAGTTTTTAAGTGTCGGCTACAACAATTCATGTTGTACAGCTGTTCTTACTAATTAGTACGGAACGTGCAAGATATGATGATACGTCTGTGAAAGGGATGTAAGGCGTTAGTTTAAAAATAGATAGAAAGAGAATTGCAATCCTTTGGTAATGCATTTTTAACATTTTAGGCATTCTGTTTTTACCTTTTTTGTGTAAATATTAAATTAAAAGGCGCGTTATTTGTGATATTAAAACGAGAGATTTATTGATATGAGGAAGTCTACGATTTGGTTGCTTGCGGTGGTGATGGCTTTTGCTTTTGCCGGTTTGCTTTTTTTGCAGGTAAAATATGTAAGTATCATACTCAAGAAAAGTAGCGAGCAGTTCAATGAAACAGTCAAACGATCGATGCACCAAGTCTCGAAAAATCTGGAGCTTGATGAAACGGCCCGGTATCTGGAAGAAGATCTCAGCCGTGACGAGGCCAACAATTACCTATACCAGAACGAACAGAGCAGTCTTGGCGGTGGAATCATCACTGAGAAAAAATACAAGATGCAGTTCACTAATGCCGATGGAACTGTAGAACATATCGAGTTTCATAGCGATATCCGGACACGCAAGTTTGAACCGCTTTCTTCGCTGGGCAGCAATAAAGTACCTAACAGCATCGTTAGTACGTCAAAAGATTTGCAGCAAACGCTGAAACGTCGTTACCAGTACCAAAGCGGGTTGTTTAACGAAGTGATCTTGAATATCTTGCATACGGCAAACCTGAAGCCGATCGAAGAAAGGATAGATTTTAAAAAGCTGAATAATTACTTAAAATCAGAATTTGTTAACAACGGATTGAACCTGCCGTTCGTCTTTGCTGTTATTAACAAAGACGGAAAGATCGTCTATCAGAACGGGGATATCCCTCCTGTATCAGACGTGATTCAACAGGTTCTATTCCCCAACGATCCTCCTTCGAAGCAGAATTACCTGAAAGTGTATTTCCCGACGAAGGGTGATTATATTTCAAGTTCTGTAACATTTATCGTACCGTCAATCATCTTCTCGCTGATACTTTTGGTAACGTTTATCTTTACCATTTATATCGTGTTCCGTCAGAAGCGACTTTCGGAAATGAAGAATGACTTTATCAACAATATGACGCACGAACTGAAGACACCGGTTTCGACCATCTCGCTTGCCGCACAGATGCTGAAGGACTCGGACATCACGAAGAGCCCCGATGTGTTCAAGCATATCTCCGGGGTGATCAACGACGAGACGAAACGATTGGGCTTCCTGGTGGAAAAGGTGCTGCAAATGTCGCTGTTCGAACGCCAGAAAGCAGCCCTCAAGCTGAAGGAGGTGGATGCGAACGATTTGCTGGCAAGCGTTGCCAATACATTCGCCCTGAAAGTCGAGAAGTATGACGGCACGATCGACATCGACCTGCAGGCGGAAGATTCGGACATCTACGTGGATGAGATGCACATCACGAACGTACTGTTCAACCTGCTGGACAACGCCGTGAAGTATCGCCGCCTCGAAGTGCCGCTGACGCTGATGTGCCGCACCTGGAACGAGAACGGCAAGTTGTTGATATCGATCGAGGACAACGGCATCGGGATCAAGAAAGAATACCTCAAGAAAGTATTCGACCGCTTCTTCCGCGTGCCGACAGGAAACGTACACGACGTGAAAGGGTTCGGACTCGGACTTGCTTACGTCCGTAAAATAGTAGAGGACCATAAAGGTACGATACGTGCCGAAAGTGGTTCCGGAAATGTAGGAACAAAATTTATTATTACTTTACCTCTTATAAAAAGTTAGTTATGGAAGAAAAACTAAAAATCTTCTTTTGCGAAGACGACGAAAACCTGGGTATGCTATTAAGAGAATACTTGCAGGCAAAAGGTTATGTGACTGACCTCTTCTCCGATGGAGAAGCCGGTTACAAAGGTTTCACCAAAGGCAAATATGACCTTTGCGTACTTGACGTGATGATGCCGAAAAAAGACGGCTTCACGCTGGCTCAGGAAATCCGTTCTATCAACCCTGATATCCCTGTTATCTTCCTTACGGCCAAGACTATGAAGGAAGATATCCTGGAAGGTTTCAAAATCGGTGCGGATGATTATCTGACGAAACCTTTCAGCATGGAAGAGCTCTTGCTCCGTATCGAAGCGATCCTTCGCCGCGTGAAAGGCAAGAAAATGAAAGATATTCCTTTCTACAAGTTAGGAAACTTCTTGTTCGATACCCAGAAACAGACACTGGCTATCGGCGACAAGGTCACGAAGCTGACAACTAAGGAATGCGAACTTCTGAGTCTCCTTTGCGCACATGCAAATGAAATATTGGAACGTAATTATGCATTGAAGACAATCTGGGTAGACGATAACTACTTCAATGCCCGTAGCATGGACGTATATATCACGAAACTTCGCAAGCTGTTGAAGGATGATCCGGGAATCGAAATCATCAACATTCACGGTAAGGGCTACAAGCTGATCACTCCTTCCGGAGAAGAAGCAGCCCGTGAAGAAGGCATTCAGGTTCTTTAATCAGAGCTTAACAGGACGCAAACTACACGGACAAGCGCAGAGTAACGCAGATGTCATTATCTATAAAGGATAAGTCTGCGTTACTTTGCGCTTTTTCACTATATTTGTGTGCAATTAAATAACGATATGATGAACGATAGACCGCTTATTCTGATTACAAACGATGACGGCGTTGAAGCCAAGGGGATAAAAGAGCTCACCGAGTGCCTCCGGGACCTTGGGGACATTGTGGTTTTCGCTCCCGACGGGCCCCGTTCGGGAATGGCAAGCGCGATCACTTCGCTCGTGCCGATCAAGTATACATTGGTGAGGAAAGAAAAAGGACTGACGGTTTATAGCTGTACCGGGACTCCGGTCGATTGTGTGAAACTGGCCATCAACGAGGTGTTGGAGCGCAAACCTGACCTGTTGGCCTCCGGGATCAATCATGGTGGCAATCATGCCATCTGCATCCAGTATTCCGGTACGATGGGGGCAGCTGCCGAAGGATGCGTGTTCGGTATTCCTTCGATGGGCGTGTCGCTCTTGGATCATCGTGCGGATGCCGACTTTGCCGAGAGCTGCCGTTTAGGGCGCATGCTTGCACGGCGGATCATAAAAGAAGGATTGCCGCATGGCACTTATCTGAACCTGAACGTTCCCAATGTCCCGAACGTAAAAGGGATGAAGGTATGCCGGCAGGCGGACGGGCGCTGGACCAATGAATTCAAACGCTCGGAAAACGCAGCGGGCGAACCTGTCTTCTGGCTTGCCGGTGCATTCGAGAATGCCAAGCCGATCCATGCCGATAACGACACGTTGGCGCTCGACAGCGGCTACGCCTCGCTTGTTCCTTGCAAGATAGATGTGACGGACTATGATTTTTTAGCTGTGCTAAAAAATCAGTTGAAAGTTGAGAGTTGAAAATTGAAAGTTGGAAATAGATAACGTGAAATTATTCCGGTTCCAGCTTACTTTATTCTCTTGATCTTTGCAACTCTCAACTTTCAACTTTCAACTTTCAACTGAAAAATATGAAATATTTTTTAATCGCGGGCGAAGCTTCCGGTGATCTGCATGCCTCCAACCTGATGGCAGCACTGAAGAAGCAGGATGCCGAAGCGGATTTTCGTTTCTTGGGCGGCGATCTTATGCAGGCAGTCGGAGGGACGCTGGTGAAGCATTACAGGGATATGGCTTTTATGGGCTTTATCCCCGTACTGCTCAATCTCCTTACGATCCTGAACAACATGAAAGCCTGCCAGGAGGAAATCCGGCAGTACAGGCCCGATGTGGTGATCGATTATCCGGGGTTCAATTTGAAGATTGCCAAATATGTAAAGACGCAGTTGGGGCTGCCTGTCTACTATTATATCTCTCCTAAGATATGGGCTTGGAAACAGTATCGTATCAAGGATTTCCGTCGCTACGTGGACCGGATGTTCTGCATCCTGCCTTTCGAAGTGGAGTTTTTCCGCAATCTCGACTATCCGGTGGACTATGTGGGCAATCCTTCGGTCGATTCGGTTGCCTGCTATAGGGAGAAACAGGCGGCCGGACCTGATACATTCCGTGAGGACGAACAGTTGGACGAACGCCCCGTATTGGCGCTGTTGGCAGGTAGCCGCCGTCAGGAGATCAAAGACAACCTTCCGACCATGCTGAAGGTGGCAGCCGCCTATCCGGGCCACCAGCCTGTGATTGCCGGTGCTCCCGGCTTGGAACTGGAATATTACAGGCAATATATCGGCGACGCGGATGTGAAGATCGTGTTCGGCAAAACCTATCCTCTCCTCAGTCATAGTGATGCGGCGCTGGTCACATCGGGGACGGCTACGCTTGAGACATCGCTTTTCCGTGTGCCGCAAGTCGTCTGCTATTATGTCGCGGCCGGCCGGCTGGCAAGTTTTATTTTCCGCCATTTCTTCCATACGAAATACATTTCGCTGGTCAATCTGATAGCCGGACGCGAAGTGGTGCAGGAGCTGTTCGGTGTCCGATTTTCGTATGACCAGATACATGATGAGTTAGGACGTGTCTTGAATGATCATGCCTACCGTAAACGCATGCTCGACGGCTATGACGAGATGATCCGCCTGCTTGGAAAACCGGGTGCTTCCCGGCGTACAGCGGAGCTTATCTATCAATCACTGAAGCATTAACATTTTTTGTAAACAGTCTTTGCAGCATTTGCAGAGTGTTTATCATCTTCCTTTTTAGAAAGAAAAATAAACAAATTAGATACATGTTATGAAGACGTTGAAAAGTTTTATGCTATTGGTTGGAATCTTGTTAGGTTCTACAGTTTTTTATTCATGTTTGGATGATGACGACGCTTACAGCGAATTTTGGAGAGATAGTGTCCAGGCTATTGTAACGGTAAAACCATTGAGTGATAATTCTTACTATATGCAGCTCGACGACAGTACGACGCTGTTCCCGACAAACTCATATGTGCCTGAGAATTTGAAAGAGATCCGTGCGTTCGTTGTCTATAAGAACGACGAGAAGAAGACTGAAGGCTATGATCAGTCTGTTCAATTGTTAAGAATGGATACCCTTCTGACCAAACCGATCGCTCCTGACCTGGGATCGGAAAATGATTCCTATTACGGAACGGATATGCTGGCCTTGAATGGCGGTAGCATTTGGTCTAAGAACGGAGTGTGGATCGAGGACGGATATATCACGTTCGATTTCTATATTCAAAGAGGTTACAACGACAATGTCAAGCATTTCCTGAACCTGGTACAGACAAACAGTGCCGATCCGTATGAATTGGAGTTCCGTCATAACGCTTATGGCAATATCGATTCGTCCCTCAGACCTTCGGCCGGCTTGGTGTCTTTCAAGCTGGATAAGTTGCCGAGTACGGAAGGAAAGACGGTGAAGTTGAAGATCAAATATAAATCTTTCGCCTCGAACGACTATAATACCGTCGAGTTGGATTACAAATCAAAAGATACGGGAGATACAGAAGAATAATAACCTTCCCACATAACTTTTATTTTTATCATTTAGTTCAGAGAGAGAGGCATCGGGATGATGCCTTTCTTTTTGTGTACCCTATAGCTTTTGATGTAAAAGGTTATAGGCTTTTTCTTGGAAAGCTATAGATTTTTTTCAGGGATGTGCTATCTTTTTTGCTTTTTCTTGCCGGGAAGATGCAACGTTTCTCCGGGTGCCTTCGTTTATATATATGAAAATGGAAGAAACAAATGTACATCTGATCGAGGAGTGCCGGCGTGGTAACCGGACTGCACAGCTCGCCCTTTACAAGCAATTTGCACAGCGGCTGTATGTCGCCTGTCTGCGTATTGTCGGTAACGTGCCGGAGGCGGAGGAGGCGATGCAGGATTCTTTCCTGAAAATATTCACCCGCCTGGACCAGTATCGGGATGGACAATGTTTCGAAGCATGGATGCACCGTATAGCTGTTCATACAGCCATTGATTACGTGCGCCGACAGACGCCTGACTGGGAAGAGCTTTCGGATGACTACACCGAACCCGACGACGACGGGCCGGATGAGGAAGAAATCCGTTATTCGGTTGCCCAAGTGAAGGAAGCCTGCAAGAAACTGCCGGCCGGCTATCGCGTGATCCTCTCGCTCTACCTCTTTGAGGGATATGATATGGAAGAGATTGCCTCCATCCTGAAGATCCAGCCGTCGAGCGTACGCAGCCAGTATCTCCGGGCAAAGCGCAAATTGTTGGACATAATAGCAGCAAATAAAGAAAATGGATAAACTGAAGAATTTCATAGACACGAACCGGGAAGCATTTGAAGACGACCTGTTACCTGAAGGCCACTTCGAACGCTTCGAGCAGAAGCTGGCTGTTCCGCGCAAAAGTCGGGCTACGTTATATAGCCTTTGCACTTTTGCCGCGGCAGCTTGCATCGCCCTGCTGTTCCTCTTCAAACTGCCGGGTGGCACGCCTTTGCCTACTCAGCCAAGGCAGGTGGTCACAGGCCAGCATGCCTGCGAGGTGAAAGAGGAGATAGAGGAACTTCGTCTCTACTACAATATGCAGATGAGTGATATCATCTCACAGATGCAGGCTATGTACAAACTGCAACAGACTCCCGGAGCGGAGGAACTCTTGAAAGAGACAAAACGTGTCCTGACAGACAATTATATGTTCGAAGAAACGGTCCTTCCGACTCTGCCTTGCTCCAATGCCGGCCTTTATGCCATGAACCTGCATTACAGCACCAGCTTGGAAAGTCTCAACATCATGTTGAAACAGATGGAGAATATGGAAGATTTCAACAGGAATAGTAAACAATAAACACGTTAATCAACACATAAAACAATTTATCAACACATGAAAACAGCTTATCAACACACCAAGAAGGGACAATCCTGCTTTTTACGGGCCGGTCTGTTGATGCTCCTGGTTTTGTTTTGCAGCGTATCCGGTTGGGCTGCCAAACAGGAAAGCATCAAGAAAAAGGAAATCAACAAAAGCTTCAATGTCGGTAAAAACGACATCTTGCAAGTTGACAACCGTTACGGGAACATTACGGTTACGCATTGGAGCAAGAGCGAAGTCTCCATCCGTGTCGTGATCGAGGCGAAAGCCCGTAATGACGAAAAGGCGCAGGCTATCATCGACCGTGTCAACATACGGATGGAAAAGATGGGCAATACGGTTTCGGCCGTTACAAGCCTGAGGTCGCAAAACGGGAATGGAGGCTCTAACGAATCCTTCACCATCAACTACTATGTCAATATGCCGTCTGAACTGACGTGCGACTTGACACAGAAGTACGGCAATATCATCATGCCGGAAAACAATAAGGGAAAATGCGATCTGCATGTCAAATACGGCAATCTCAATGGCGGTAATTTCATGGGACCTCTCAACATCGACGTGCAATATGGCAATATGGATATCTCCGATGTCGACAATGCCACTTTGGACCTGGCCTATTGCGGCAAATCCTCTATCCGCAACGGCTCGCAACTGAATATCGACAGCAAGTACTCCAACCTCAGTCTCGGAAATGTCCGGAAGATGAACACTGAAGCCAAATACGGCGACATCCATATCGACAGGCTGGATAACGGCTATATGGAACTGAAGTACGGAAATTGCAAGATCGACGAGCTGAAACAGGGCATCACCGTCGACGAACTGAGCTACAGCACGCTTACCATCAAGGATCTTGCCAGCAACTTCGATAAGGTCAATGTGGATGCCCGCTACGGTAATCTGAACATTTATATCGATGTGAACGCCTCCTTCCGTGTCGTTGCCAACAATATGAAATACGGCAATTGCAAGGTTCAAGGCGGATTCAATATCCAACGTCGTAATCAGGACGAAAACTCGGTCGGTTTCGATAGCCGCGATGACCAAAGGAACAAAAACAACTACACCCTCGATGTCAACAACGGTAAAAACGGCCGTATCAATTTCGAAGGAAACAGTTATAGCAACATAAAGGTGATGGCAAAATAATCCCTGCCGCCCTGTATCGGACAAATGAAAGAAGCCCCGGTATCGCTTGGATACCGGGGCTTTCTTATTTTGATAAAAGGAACAACTGCTTAGTCAAGTTCTTTAATAGTGATGTTACGATACCAAACGTCGTCTCCGTGGTCCTGGAAACCGATGAAACCTTCTTTGTTTTCACCACCGCAGTTCAGCAATAATTCGTATGCCAACGGCCATTTGTCTTTGCTGAATTTACTCTTATCCAACATTTCTTTCCAAGCCGGAGTCCACATGTGATACTCAACAACTGGAGAATCGCTGTTCAGATAGTGAGCGATTGTACCTTTGTAGCAAAGGATCTTACCCTTGTTCCATTCGCCATAAGGCTTAGCAGTCTGCGGTTTAGCCGGAATCATATCATACAAAGAACCTGATTGACGGTTACCATCAACACCTAACTTAGCATCCGGGTGATTTTCGTTATCCAATACCTGATATTCCGGAGCGGAAATATAAGCAGGCTGACCTTCTACTTCCTGGATCATGATAAATACACCAGAGTTAGCGCCTTTATCAACCTTCCATTCAAATTCAAGTTCGAAGTTGCTGAACTTGTGAGCGAATACCAAGTCGCCACCGTCTTTAGCACCAGCTTCACCGTTACCAGAACCTTTGATATGGATAGCACCATCATCAACAATCCAAGCAGCAGGAACATCTTCGCGGTCATAACCACGCCAGCCGTTCAATGTCTTACCGTCAAACAAAGTAATCCATCCGTCTTTATCTTTCGGGAAAGTAGACAAATCTACAGTCGGAAGATCTAACAACTTGTACTCAGGAGCAGCTGCTTCTGCAGCAGGTTGTTCAACCGGAGTTTCAGTAGTTTCAGCTTTTTTGCCTCCGTTACAAGAAGCAAAGCACAACATCAGTGCAGCTGCACCAGCAAATAATACTGACTTTTTCATTTTACTTTTTATTTTGTTTAAAACCTTAATTATCTCGGCATATCAGGCAACTTCCAGCCATCACGATAATTATGCTTGATCAATTCAGAAGCGAATTGCTTAGCATTAACCGGATCAGTCCAGATCTTATTGAATTTCGGGTCACCATCAACAACCTTGAAGTCGTCTTTGATCAAGATCTTGATTGTTTCATCATCCTTGATATTTGTGAACTGCATGTTAGGACCATCCCACAACAATTCTTTGTTCAAAGTCTGCAGACGAATAGCCAATACACCCATTACAACCATTTCGTTGAACGGACCAGCATCTTCGAAACGAGACTTCAACACACGACGATTTTCTTTGCTTTCCTTACATGCTGCAACCCAGTCCATTTCGTGACCACCGGCCATTGCTTTCGGAACACGACGGCAAACTTTCGGAGCGTTAGGAACACGGCCTGACAACAAGAACGGCTGTTGACCGTAGCAACCACAAATCAATGTATCTTTTGTACCGTGGAAGATTGTCAAACCACCACCAGGACCCATCAACTGTTTGCCTTCTGGGAATCCTTTTGGACGATCCGGCATCATACCACCATCATACCAGTGAACTTCAACTTCCGGCATAGCTACCTTCGGCATGTTTTCACGAGCAGGGAATGTCAATTTAACGTGCTGAGCCTGCGGAGCGCAATCCTGTAACAACAGAGTAGATGAACCCTGAACTTTTGTAGGATAACCCAACTTCAAGGCTTTGAACGGCTGATGCAGGATGTGGCAAGCCATATCACCTAATGCACCTGTACCGAAGCGCCACCATCCACGCCAGTTCCAAGGATGATAAATAGCGTTGTAAGGGATAACTTCCTGCGGACCGCAGAACAAATCCCAGTTCAAAGTCTTCGGAATACGGTCTACTTTTTCAGGAGCATTCAGACCCTGCGGCCAGATAGGACGGTCAGTAGCACATTCTACTTTATATACTTCACCGATTTCACCGTTCCAGATCCATTCGCAAACCAAATCAGTACCTTCGTCTGAAGAACCCTGGTTACCCATCTGAGTGGCAACACCTGTTGATTTGGCCAAGTTAGTCAGCAAACGTGATTCATAAACAGAGTGAGTCAACGGTTTCTGGCAATATACGTGTTTCCCCAGAGTCATCGCATCGGCTGTAATCAAAGCATGTGTATGGTCGGCTGTAGCAATGATAACGGCATCAATAGAGCTGCCAATTTCATCGTACATCTTACGATAATCCCAATATTTCTTTGCATTGGGGAATTCATCGAATACACCTTTAGCATATTTCCAGTCTACATCGCAAAGAGCAACCAGATTTTCTGTGTTCTTTACATTGTTGATATTGGCATGTCCCATACCACCGATACCAACGGCAGCGATATTCAACTTGTCAGTCGGAGCTACATATCCGTGACTTTTTCCTAAAATAGAATTAGGAGCAATTGTGAACGCGGCAGCAGCTGCAGCGCTTCTCTGAAGGAATGATCTTCTACTAATTGACATAATAATTAAATTTATAGATTAGCACACTAATGTTTTTCATTTATCTCTCGTCTTAATCCGTCTTATAGTGGACCAAGGTTGTTGCAAATATAAGGATACATTAATTATCAACAATCATATTTCCGATAAAATCTTTAATAAAATAGTTTTTTTTAACAGCATAAACCAGCATTTTTTAACCCGAAAGCGATCCTTAATTATGTCATTCTCCAAGGAATAATACAGGATTATGCAAGACCATACCACTTGATTCCGCATGTAAGCACTACAAGACTCACGGACTTTGTTTTTGAATCCTACGGGTTTCTCTTGTAAATGTCATTACTTTTTAATTGTTTGACAGATGTCAAAAAGCTTTTTCATATATGTAATAAAGCTTTACCATATTAGTCAAAAAGCTTTTTGACAACTGTGGAAAAGCTAGGTTCTAGTAGGTTTTCAGTCAGAAATCAACGAATGTCGGATGAATTCTTAAGCAACTTCGGGAAAACTTTTTCTCAAGAATGTCTGTTATATTTTTATCGAATGAAAAATATCATTATTTTTACCGGGAAGAAACAGGCAGAAAAATAACCAGAAAACACATCCAGTATGATGGCATACATACAACGCATATACCATTTTTACCGGGAAGGTTTCCGCGAAATGAAATTAGGAAAACTTCTCTGGCTGATCATTCTGATCAAGCTTTTCGTCATTTTCTGTGTACTCAGGCTGTTCTTTTTCCCTGATTTTTTAGGGAAATACAAGACTTCTGCTGAAAAGGAGAACTACGTCTCCGGCGAACTGGTAAACCGCGCTAATTCATTTACTAAATAATTATCATCTACCATGATTGCAAGTATCGACACATCACTGATCGACTGGTCGAGGGCTCAGTTTGCTCTGACGGCCATGTATCACTGGCTTTTCGTGCCTCTTACGTTAGGCTTAGGTATCATCCAGGCCATAATGGAAACGCTGTACGTAAAAACAGGTAAGGAACACTGGAAAACAACGGCCCGCTTCTGGATGAAGCTGTTTGGCATCAACTTTGCCATCGGCGTTGCAACCGGACTGATCCTTGAATTTGAATTCGGGACCAACTGGTCCAACTACAGCTGGTTTGTGGGAGACATATTTGGTGCCCCGCTGGCTATCGAAGGCATCGTTGCTTTCTTCATGGAAGCCACGTTTATTGCCGTTATGTATTTCGGCTGGGACAAAGTGAGCAAACGCTTCCACCTGGCTTCTACCTGGCTGACCATTGCCGGAGCCACGCTTTCGGCTTTATGGATTCTGATTGCGAATGCCTGGATGCAATATCCGGCAGGTATGCACTTCAACCCGGATACAGTCCGGAACGAAATGCTCGATTTCTGGGCTGTTGCCCTTTCTCCGGTAGCCATCAACAAGTTTTTCCACACGGTTCTGTCGGGCTGGGTGACGGGCGCTACCTTTGTCATCGGCGTCAGCAGCTGGTATTTATACAAGAACCGCGAGCAGGCCTTTGCTTTACGCAGCATTAAGGTTGGCGCTATCTTCGGACTTGTTGCTTCCATCCTGCTGCTTTGGACGGGCGATGGTTCAGCTTATCAGGTAGCCGACAAGCAACCGATGAAATTAGCCGCCATGGAAGGTTTGTACAAGGGAGAAAAAGGAGCCGGACTGGTCTGCGTAGGTATTCTCAATCCTGACCGGACAACTTACAATGGCCCGGAAGATCCTTTCCTCTTCAAGATAGAGATTCCGCAGATGTTATCATTGCTGGCAGAACGCCAAACAGACGCTTTTGTTCCGGGCATCACCGATCTGATTGAAGGAACATACACGGATGATTCAGGACAGCCGGCACTCTCGGCCGAGGAAAAGATAGCCAAAGGAAAAATCGCCATCCAGGCGCTTGCCGACTATCGCCAGGCCAAAAAGGATAAAGATGAAGCCGGTATGGCTGCTCACAAGGCAACTCTTGATGAGAACTTCGATTATTTCGGCTATGGGTATCTGAACGATCCGTCGGAATTGGTCCCGCCCATCGGTCTTTCATTCTACTCATTCCATATCATGGTTCTGCTGGGAGCTTATCTGATCCTGCTCTTCCTGGCTGTATGGATTCTGCAACGTCGGGAATCATTCCTGCGTATGCGCTGGCTGCATTTAGTAGCCTTATGGAGCATTCCGCTGGCGTATATCGCCGGACAGGCAGGATGGATCGTGGCTGAAGTAGGAAGACAACCTTGGGCCATCCAGGATATTTTGCCGACAATAGCCGGTATTTCACGCCTTGAAACCGCTTCGGTTCAGACAACCTTCTTCCTCTTCCTGATTCTCTTTACCGTTCTGCTCATTGCCGAACTGCGCATCCTGATCAAAGCCATCCAGGCCGGACCGGAGACAGAATCAGTTCATTCACAGACAAACGAATAGTAGTAACAATTAAACGAAAAGTTCATTATGGAAACTTCTACATATATTTTCTTACAGCATTACTGGTGGTTTCTGGTTTCACTCTTAGGCGGACTTCTGGTCTTTCTTTTATTCGTTCAGGGCGGACAGTCGCTGGTCTTTCAGCTGGGCAAGACCGAAGCACAGCAACAGCAGTTATTGGGGTCGACCGGAAAGAAATGGGAATTCACGTTTACCACCTTAGTGACGTTTGGAGGAGCGTTCTTCGCTTCTTTCCCCCTGTTCTATTCTACCAGTTTCGGCGGTGCTTACTGGGTATGGATGCTGATTCTGCTCTGTTTTGTAATACAGGCCGTATCTTATGAATACCAGATGAAGAAAGGAAACCTGTTGGGGAAAAAGACCTATCGGGTATTTCTGCTTATCAACGGAATAGCCGGACCGGTTCTGTTGGGTACAGCGGTCGGGACATTCTTCAACGGAGCTGAGTTTATCGTGAATAAAGAACAACTCAGTGACCTGGCGATGCCGGTCATTTCCCAATGGGCTACGCCATGGCACGGACTGGAAGCCGTATTGAACCTCTGGAATGTCTGTTTGGGAATTGCCGTCTTTTTCCTGGCCCGCGTTTTGGCCATCCTTTACTTTATTAATAATGTAGAGGATAAAGAAATTCAGATGGAAAGCCGCAAACGCCTGCTGCCCGAAAGCATTGCCTTTTTGGTTTTCTTCCTGGCCTTCTTGATTCACTTACTGGTGGCTGATGGCTTTGCGGTTAATCCGAATACGCAGGAAATCTTCATGCAACCCTATAAATATGCCTTGAACCTACTGGAGATGCCTTATGCTACTGGTATCTTACTGATTGGCGTAGTGCTGGTGTTATGGGGAATCGGGAAAACGTATCTGAGTCCGGCTTACCGGAAAGGAATCTGGTTCAGCGGAAGCGGTACGGTACTGACGGTCTTGGCCTTATTGCTTTGTGCCGGCTGGAATCATACGGCCTATTATCCTTCGTTAGCCGACCTGCAAAGTTCGCTGACCATACAGAACAGCTGCTCCAGTCCGTTTACCTTGAAAGTTATGAGCTACGTATCCATCCTGATACCATTTGTCTTGGCATACATTTTCTATGCCTGGAGAGCGATCGACTTGAAACCGAATAAGAAATAACGGAAGGAAAGGTCCTATAAAAATTAGAAACGGCGTAGCTTCTCGCCAGGCCGTTTCTACATTTAACCGTTTTAAACAAAAAGAAAAAGTTAGTCAAGGTTTACTTAATAACCATTTTAAGATGATCATAACTATCTTTACTTAAAAAGGACAGTGAACAAATATAGTAATATAAACGCAAACCGAATCAGCCACGCCCTCCATTTTCATGATTTTTTACACTACACTTAAAGATTTACATTATCTTTGCAGAAACATTTCGTCCTTATGGCAGATTTTGAATTAAACATTTTAGGTTGTGGCTCCGCTTTGCCTACAACCCGCCATTTAGCTTCCTCCCAAATTATTGATCTCCGAGATAAATTATATATGATCGACTGCGGAGAAGGTGCTCAGGTACAAATGCGGAAGATGCGGATCAAGTTCAGCCGCCTGAATCATATCTTTATCTCACACATGCACGGAGATCATTGCTTTGGCTTACCGGGATTGATTTCCACATTGGGTATGTTGGGAAGAAACGGCGACTTATTTGTTCACGGTCCGGCCGAGTTAGGTGATTATTTAGATTCAATTCTGAAGCTGTTTTGCCAGGGACTTCCGTTTAACGTCCGGTTTAATCCGGTAAATACGGAAGAGCATACGTTAGTGATGGAAGACCGCTCGGTTTCGGTCTACTCTATTCCACTCAAACACCGCATTCCCTGCTGTGGCTATTTATTTAAGGAGAAACAACGCGAACCCCATATTATCCGGGAAATGATAGACTTTTATCAGATTCCGGTGAAGGAAATCCAATATATCAAACAAGGGGCCGATTATGTGACGCCCGACGGGAAATGTGTTCCGAATCACCTGCTGACTCGTCCGGCAGTGCCAGCCCGCGCGTACGCGTATTGTTCGGATACGGCTTACCGGCCGGAGATTATTCCCTACATCCATCAAGTCGATTTGCTGTATCACGAAGCAACTTTCCAGGAAACCGATTTACCACGGGCGCACGAGACATTTCACTCAACCGCCAAAGAGGCGGCTACCATTGCCCGTGACGCAGAAGTCAAACGACTGATCATCGGGCATTACTCTGCCCGTTATGACGATCCGCAGCCGCTCAGACAAGAAGCTGTCACCATCTTTCCTAACACTACATTGGCCAAAGAAGGAATGAAAGTGAATCTGTAAAGGAAGAATCAAACAAGACAACATAAACAAGGCTTCAGACAGAAAAGTCATTCTATCCGAAGCCTTGTTGTTTCTTATCCTGCTGACAGATCAATTATTCCTTCCGGATATTCATATTCGAATATCCGCCGGCATCGAAGTAAATCGAACCGTTCTTGCCTCCATTTACTTCATAATACACAGCATCCTTTTCTTTCTCGCTCTTGGTTGGCTCGAAACCGAGCAGTTTACAATGACCGTATTTCAGATTCTCTCCTTTTACCTGGAAAGAAGCGGATGATGGTAAAGCCAATTTCACGGCGCTATAGCGTGCTTCGACTTGTATCTTCTGGAATTTGGCATTGACGGCATTCAGTTCGAGTGTACTGTAATCGAGTGATTCGGCAGCTAAGTTATCAACCAGATAACCGATCTTGCAGGTACTGTATTTCACATCGACATCTGCCGACTGCACTTTCTCGGCTTCCAGCTGACCGTATTTTAAGTCTAAAGCCAGACTGCCGATTTCTCCGGCCTTCAGATTCGAATATTTGGTGTCTGCATTCAGTTGGGAAGCCGACTCCAGAAAAACCTTTCCGCAATAGCCTAAATCGAAATCAGCGGACTGCAAGGCACCAAGCGTCACATTACTGTATTTGGCTTCCAGCTGTAAGGGCTGTTCGAAGCTGCCGCCTTCAATATTACCATACTTCACCGTCAGCTGACACGGTGCCGGATTCTTAGACGGCATCTGAATATTCCCATAATGCTGTTCGAGTTTGCAAGGCACCCACGAAGGCATACTGATATAATACTGGATATCCAACTTCCCGTTACGCACCGAGACATTCGATAATTCCGTGATTCCTGAAATCACATTTCCTTCTTTTCCCAAACGGATCTGAATCCGATCGAGGTTTTTCTGATCGTCCTGGGCGTTTCGGGTCTTGACTTCAACCACCACCCGAAAGGCTACTTCCGACTTGTTCCAATGGGTAATAGTGATTCCTCCGTATTTGTTGGAGATAAACAGTTCGTCACTCTTGCTGGCCGGAAAACTCTTTTCGTATTCCTTCTTGTGCAGATCATCCGGATCTGCGGCCTGTGCTGCCAGACAGAAGAACAAGCAGACACACGTACACCATAGTCGTAATAAAGTTGCGTTCATATTATTATTCGTTTTTTAAGTTCATACACTGTTGACAAAGAATCTGCATACTGTTCAGGCTGTTCCGATATTGCTGGTTGATGACGAAGATACCTTCATCTGAACAAGGCAGCGTAGGCAATACCTGATTGTCGAACTGCTGGCAGGAAGCTTCAATCTGCAGCCCGGCTTCCAGCAGATGCCGGAAGGCTTCTGAAGGATGAGCCTCACTGGCAGCTTCCAATTCCATCAGATGATCTTCCAGCTGCATGCGGTAATACGTATGCAGCTCACTCATCTCCGAATGGAGCTCGCAAACATACGAATCGGGCGTTCCTCGCTGCACCCAGAACGGAACAGACAAGCAGAGGAACAAGGCGACGGCAGCTGCCAGAGGCATCATTGATAACTTTTTATCCCTCTGTATACATCCTCTTCACCTTTTCCTCTTCTTCTTTTTCCAAGCGGGCGGCAAAGCGTTCCAGATGTCCTTCGGGTAAAGGCACCTCGTCGAAGGCTTCCCGGTGCTGCTCAATATAATCTTTCAATCGGTCCATATCTTTCATTCGTCTTTATTTCTTTTTGGGGAGACGCGGTGCGACACGTTTCTGCCAATTTCGCATTAATGTGAGACGCGGCACGCCACGTCTCTACCTGTTTTGTAATAATTCGATCAATCGCCGTTTGCCACGCAAATACTGACTCCGTACACTGGATGGCTGTATCTTCAGGATTTGGGAGATTTCTTCCATATCATAGCCTTCAAACAGATAGAGCGACAACACCACACGGGCCTGAGCCGGCACTTTCTCCAAGGCATTCCGGACGGAAGCGACCGTCAGCAGCGTCTGTTCTTCCTGTTCCCGCAGCTCTTCCTCGTCGTCCGGCACATCCGGCAGCGCTTCTTCTATCAGTTCTTCTTCCGGCAACCGTCTACGGACATAATCGATGGCCGTACGGACGGCAATCCGACGAATCCATGCCTCAAAACAGAGTTCATCATGATATTGATCCAGTTTCTCGAACAGTTTCAGGAAAGTATCCTGCATCGCCTCTTCTGCTTCTTCCGAATGACCCACGATACGCAGGCATATCGGATAAACCAGCGGAGCAAACCGGCGGTACATCGCCAGCTG
>ERZ779643.1161-NODE-1161-length-19103-cov-3.273257_pt1 | contig 19103 bp, 14 predicted proteins | sample MGYA00511564_ERZ779643 | MGnify/ENA primary metagenome ERZ779643 (study PRJEB29588, sample SAMEA2147114) | human gut metagenome | biome: human gut; feature: human-associated habitat; material: faeces | place: Denmark | collected 2008/2010 ... | reverse complement strand
TGTTGTCAGCAGCCCGTTTCACGGTCTGCGTGTAGTTCCTTGTAAACTGACCTAAACGAAATTAAAAGTCAGATTTCTTCTATAATTTCCGAATGCGAAATACCCAATTTGGCAAAGTTAGACAGTGTAGTTGAGTACTTAAAAATTAATATGCCAAAATACGTTTACTACTCAAATTATGGTAACCTCGATTCACAGATATATTTACCACAGGTCTTGCAAAATATTGGGAAAAAGGATTTAGGTATTAAGGAAGCCGCAAAAGCTCGGACTTTAAAAACTCTGTTTAAGTTTGTGAAGCTAGATCCTAAAGAAATCACCGAACTTGGGACTGAATCAACTAACACTCTAACAAAAGAGCAAATCGAACAAATTTCTGAAAAAAAGAAAGAACGTGAGATCTTACTTGCTTCAGCCTCATCTGGGTTTACGAAAGATTTTAATGAATGGTGGAAACAAGGAAACTATACATTTGAATTTCAGGCAGACGGGAATTTTTTTAGAATATGGGTGTCTGACTCTATTAGGCCAGAACGTATAGAACTTGAATCAAGAAGTACAGGCTTACAGTGGTTTTTTAGTTTCTATCTTGTTTTTTTAGTGGAAAGTGAACTACATCATCAAAACGCCATATTACTTTTAGACGAGCCTGGTGTTACGCTGCATCCTTTAGCACAAAAGGACCTCTTCCTGTTTTTTGAAAACTTAGCCCATAACAACCAAATGATCTATACAACTCATTCGCCATTTATGGTTGATTCTAATCATTTAGAGAGAGTTCGCTCTGTATATATTGATGAGACAGGAAAAACGGTCGTAAGTCCTGACTTGCGAGCAGCTGAACGTATGAAAGGGAAAAATCAACCACAGTCCATTTATCCTGCTCATGCGGCTCTTGGATTATCTGTTTCTGATACTTTACTTGTTAATTGCAAGCCCGTACTGGTAGAAGGAGAGTCAGATCAGGTTTATCTATCTGCTTTGAAAAATTTACTAATTTCTAAAGGTAGTATTAAACCTTTAAAAGAACTCATTTTTATTCCAACTGGAGGAGTAAAAGGGATTAAAGCAACTTCTGCGATTTTGTCTGGTGCTAATGAAATGAAACCTCCTGTCATACTGGATGGTGATAAGCCTGGTCAAAAGATGGCCAATGAATTAAAAGCTGATTTATATGCGGCAGACAAAGAGAAGGTGATAAATGTTGCAGAATACACAGAAATTGCTAACGGGGAAATAGAAGATATTTTTCCTAAAGATAAACTTGCACGCATTGTGGCAAAATTTTTGCCTCGGCATGAGGAAGTAGATGAGGATTTCGATGATATTGTGGTGAATGATAAACCAATTTGTAATCAAATTGAGAATTTTGCTGATACACACGGAATACCCTTAGAACAGGGATGGAAAGTTAGACTGGCGACAGTTGTAAAGCGTGAAATACTCAAAGGAACGGACAGGGTTATTTGTGAAAAAGATTCCCAATATAACAAAATTGTTGAGCTGTTTATGAAATTATAATCTGTCTCTGCATTTATAGCTAAATATTTTTAATATAACTAAAATTATGTAATTTAAAGTAATAAGGTAAAGCATTTAATGAGAGCCGTTATTTATGCCCGTTATTCAAGCGACAATCAGACCGAAGCGTCGATAGAAGGTCAGATACGCGAATGCATGGAGTATGCGACCTTCAACAATATTCAGGTCATCGGCAACTACATAGACCGCGCTTTCTCAGCAAAGACCGACCACCGTCCCGAATTTCAGCGAATGATAAAAGACAGCTATAAGCACGCCTTCGACTGCATTATCGTGTGGAAATTGGACAGATTCTCCCGTAACCGCTATGATAGCGCGCACTATAAAGCGCTGCTTCGCAAAAATGGAGTAAAGGTCATCTCTGCAAAGGAGACAATTGCCGAAGGCTCCGAGGGAATATTACTGGAAAGCGTCCTCGAAGGTATGGCAGAATACTATTCAGCCGAGCTTGCCGAAAAGGTAACGCGCGGCATGAAGGAGAACGCCTTAAAAGGCTTGTGGAATGGCGGCAATGTTCCGTTCGGTTATGTGATAAATAATGAGCGCAAGCTCGATATTGACTCGCAAGTCGCGCCCGTAGTTCAGGAGATTTTCAAGTTATGCAACGACGGAAAGACGGTAAAGGAAATCTATCGCATAATGAACGAGCGCAAAGTTACGCGTTCGAACGGCAAGGCATTGAGATACAATGCAATCCGGTATATGCTCTCTAACAGAGTTTATATCGGAGAGTATCACCACATGGGAGTGGTTATAGAGAACAGCGTGCCTCCGCTTGTTTCGGAAGAGCTTTTTAACGCCGTACAGTTGGAACTTGCCAAGAATTCAAAGGCACCTGCAAGGCATACAGCAGATGAAGATTATCTACTAACCACAAAACTTTTCTGTGGAAAATGTGGAGCGATGATGGTTGCGCAGGCAGGAACAAGCGGTACAAAAGGTGTTGTCTATCGCTATTATGCATGTGTTCGACAGAAAAAGCACCAATGCGAAAAGAAACCCGTCAGTAAGACCAAGCTGGAAGATTTCATTGTCTACAAGACTATGGAGTTTCTAAAAGACGACGATATTATTGAAAGGCTTTCGGCAAAGCTGTACGAATTGCAGTATACGGAAAGTACTATTCTTCCAAAATTGCAGGAGCAGTTGAACCAAAAGGAAAAAGAGATAGAAAATATCGTCAACGCCGTGCAGAAGGGCTACGCGACCGAAACGCTATTAAAACGACTTGACGGGCTGGAAAAGGAGAAGCGTGAGATAAGCGACGCGATTGCCAAAGAGCAACTTAAAGCTCCAATTTTCTCTCAAGACCATTTCAAAATGGCTCTCTCAAACTTCCGCAAGATGGACATAACCACGCAGGAAGGCAAGCGCAAGATAATAGATACATTTATCAACGCAATTTACCTTTACGACGACCATTTAAAAATTATATACAATGCCAACGGTAAAGAAGAAACAATAAGCTTTGCAGAACTCGAAAGTTCAACTTTGTTTTCACGCGGGGCGCCACACATAACGTAAGTTGAACCAAATTCAACCTACGTTATTTTTTATTCATTATTGCCATTGCTCAATTTTTTTATTTTCAGGCTCAACCCATAAACTTAAAATATTTGAGCTTAACTTTTGCATTTTCTTAATTTCTCTTGAAGCCCTATATATATCGGTATCTAAATAAAATTGTGGCGGTCTAACTATCGAAGATTTATTTAAAACAAGAGCTGTTTTTGATTTGCTTTCAATTTGCTTTAAATAATTTGCGTATAATTGCGGACACTTACATTTTAAAAGCGTTGGAGTATCTTCAAATATGATTTTATTTACAATATCACTTGCCCAATATGCGGTTACACTCAAATCAATCGGGTTCACATAAATATGATTAAAAAAATCAATATCAATAATCGCGCCGTGAATATTACCGCTACCCCCGATAGCTTTGATTTCGTCAGAAATTTGTTTTTGATAATCGCTGAAATTATCTAATGGCGTTTTAATATAAGAAATAACTCTATCCATATTCTCATAATAGTAATGTACTGTATTATTTGCTAACCGCTTTATTGCACCACCATTTAGAATATTCAAATTACCGTTTGCGCTTTGCAAAATAAACAAATAGTATCCATTCTTTTTTAACATATAGAGTTTATCAAAATCTCTAAAAAAGTCCATATTTATGTTTTTACCGATATAAAAATCAACATAATCTTCTCTTGATATTTCATAAATTCCATTTTCATAGGTTGCAAACAAATCGTAATCATCTTCTAAATAAAAGTATTTTAATTTACACCTTTCTTGATAATACCCCACTTGATTATCAGAATATAATCTGTAATCGCCATCATCATAAAAGTAATTTCGGTGAGTATGCCCATTAACGTAAATAAAACCTTTAACTTGCATGTTGCTTGAACACCAATCTTTTTGTGGCATATGTGTAAATATAATTACTCGCTTATCAGATAAGTCTGCACAAATTTTTTCATATAGTTCTTCAAACTTCTTGCTTTCTTCAATTTCTTGTTGCCTATTTATTGCAAGCCTATAAATTAACTGATTTGCATTAAATTCATTATTACAACCAGCAAATCCTAATCCGCCAAATAAAATCAGCCTTGCTTTTTTAAGACGATTTAAAAGTTGCGTTTGTGATAAATTTTTAATCTCTTCCGCACTAATCTCTTCAATACTATTCCAATCATATTTAAATATAAGATTATTTTGTAGCAAATACATTTTATTTTCGGTAATAACTTTTCTGTATTTATCCACAATTTCATCAAATGTTATTCTTTTGGTATTATCAAAATTAGAGCCACCAAATTCATTAAATTTATCTCCGACAAAATCCCATAATTCGTGGTTCCCAAGAGTAAAAATAACTTGCACATCTAATTTTCTTTCATCAATAGAAGTTCTTAATTGTTTAACAAACAATTCAAAAAAAGCAAAATCAGAAGAGGTATCACCGCCTATAAGAATTATGTTCTTTTCCCAGCTGTGAACAGAGTTTAAAAGACTATCTATTATTTTTTGAAACACATAAAATTTATCATAATAGCTTTTGCAATTTGCATTGTGCAATCTGTGTAATAAATGTAAATCTGTAATATAATAAATTTTTTGACATTTGAGAGTTTCTTCAAAACTTAACTGTTCTCTTTCTGCAATCAAAGCATTTACTGTTTCTAATTCATTAGCCTTTGTTTGACCAAAACTTTCAACTGTATTGCTTATTAGTTCATATCTAACACCAAGTTTATCGAGAATGTTACTTTTTAATTTTGCATTAGTTAAATTTAAATCACTAAAATCAATTACATTAGATAAGCCGTCGCAGAACAATAAATCGGCATCAGACAAATCATTTTTTAGAAAATGGACGTAATCACAAAAATAATTAAACGTATGATTATATTCTTTGATTATTTTTCCAAATTCATTTAACCAAATTTGTTTAACTAAAAAATGATTTTTAAACCTATCAAATATTTTGGTTACATTGTATGTAAAATTTTTCTCAAAATTTATCGGCAATTTCGTTTGTTCATTAATCTTATATTTTGATAATTCTAAATCAGGTAAAATCGCTTGCGATAAATCACAATTTGATAAGTCATAATCTAAAAATTTAGCTAATTCGTCAAACGTTTCAAAATACCTATAAGCGTCTACCAAAGTAGGAATATAGCCATTAATGCTTTGATAATTTTTAGGCTTACCAATTTCACGACATACGAAAAAATGCAAGTCTTTATCAAAATATATAATAGTAGTAAATGCTATTTCTTTATTTTCCAGTTCTTCAATAAAAAATTTTAATCTGTCTTTCCATTTTTTAGCGGTAGCAGATAAATAAAATTTACTGTTATCATATGCGTTTAAAACTTCGTATGAATTAAATTTTAAGCATAAAACTTTTTCAAAATTAAATATATTGTTATCGTTTAAAAATTGTGTAATTATATTAAATACGTTTTCGTTGTTTCCGTAAATGAAATTGAATAAAAAGAAATTTAAATTATTTGAAAAAGCTGATTTTTTTAAATTTGAATATACTTGCTTAAACTCTTCATAAGTTTGGCAATTATTAAACTTTACTAACCATTTTTTTAAATTAATTTTACGTTTTTCCGCTTCATTATATTGTAAAATTTCGTTTTCTGAAAATGCTAATGTAAAATTATCAATATCATATTGAATAAAGCTTCTAAAATTGATTTTTAAAATATCAATAGAATATTTATCTATTTCTTCTTGTGTAAAATTGTATTTATAGTAGCAAGCATTCTCATAAATATCGCCTTGTAAAAATTCAAAATAAGTTTCAAAACAAGAAAAAAGCGTGGTTATTGTTTTTTCTACAATTTCATCGTTCCATTCTTTATGCAATACTATTTCTTCAACAAAAAAAGTATTATTTATGATGTTGAACCCCTTTTTAATAGTTTTTCGTATACCCAATTCTCTTTCAATCGCAACTATCGAAGAATTTAATCTTAATTCTTCGGGCACACCAAAAAAATACAATTCCTTTTTTTGTAATTGTTTAATATAATTCTTAATATCTTTTTGAATAACTAACGCATTTAATTTGTCCATAGTAAAATTACCCATTTGCACCTATATTATAGCATTATCGGGTGCGGAAAGCAATAATGCGATTTAATTTATAGCAAAGTTTATCTCGCTCTAAATCAAGTAAAATTGTAATAAATCAATTTGCCACAACTCATTATATAACAAATCAATTTTAGAAAAATGGCACTGTGGCGGGTGCTTGACTTATACGAGCGGCTCGGCTACGCCTCGCCGTTCAAGCACCCGCCATAAACAAAGCAACGCAATAAAAAACGAAACTCAAAAGCGCACGGAAACGTGCGGTCGCCGCTGAACCGCTTGGCGATCCGCCCTTATTCTCCGTGCGGCATTATTTGAGTTTTAACGCCTTTTGTATGCCGTCGGTATTTGTATATCGGCGGCGTTTTGTCTATTTACAATGAAGTGGCGGAAAAGTATCTGTTTAGTATCGGATATGATACTAAAAGGTATACTTTCGCATACTCACACTTTTCTAAATCATTCGTATATAATCTAAGTTGCCAGACAATCGGTCAAAGCACCGCTTAAAAGAAAATACAAGCCGAGTTGTAAAAAGTTTGTAAAATTTTCATTTTAGGGGGTTGTTTTTTGCCATTTTCGAGGCTATATAGTGAGGGGTATTTTTTTACCGCTCAAAAATAAACAAAAAGGAGGTGGAAAAATGCTGAAAACAGAACTCGAAATTGTTACTGTCGGAACACCGGATATTGCGATGTTATCCGAAAACGAACAACGGATTTTTTTTGAAACGATATTTGCAAGAGTTTTGGAATTAGCGAAAGAAAGAAATGAAAAGTAATGTAATAAATTGAACTGTAATGTATTATATTGAAACGGAAATTGAATGAAATGTATCGGGGCGCAACGTATTACGCCGCCCTGTGAAATAGATAACCGAATAAAGACCGAAACGAATTAAACGAAAAGAAACCAACAGTAAAGAAAAATAAAAGAGCCAAAAAGCAGGCGTTTAAGATTTCCGAAAAGTAGCGGAAACACGCCGTAAAGCAAAGGGCGAAGTATAAAACAGGAAAAGACTTGTTTTGTATTTTGTCCTTTTTCTTTTTACCAAAATACAAACCACAAGGAGAACAAAAAAATGGCATATCAAGATTGCAAAGTATATTTTGACGGCGGTCATTACATCGCCGTCCCGAAAGAAAATTTTCCGAGCCGCAAAGGTCGGAATATTCCAAAGAAAAACAGTCCGCAGACAGATACTAAAAAAGCCAAGTTCGAAACAGCGTATGCGGAAAGTCAGGCATTGCCCAAACGTGAGCGAAAGCAATACATTGCGGAACAACTAAAAGGCGAATTTATTAGCGAAGAACAAACAAAAGAATACGTCAAACAACAGACCGAACGCAAAAGAAACAATGCTTGCAAGCGTTATACAAGGCTATGGCGCAAAGCGTATTTGCAAGGCACTTGGAATTTCTTTGTAACTTTTACTTACGATAACGAAAAGCACACGGAGCAAACCTTTCAAAAAACGCTACGCAATACCCTGAAACACCTTGTGAGCCGTAAAGGTTGGAAGTACATAGGTGTTTGGGAGCGTTCATCAAGCGAGCGATTACACTTTCACGGAATATTCTATATCCCCGAAAACGCTATGGTCGGAGAACTGAAACAAGTCAGCGATTACAGTACCAAGCAACACCGTATGCAGACAACCTATCAGAACACGCACTTTTTACAAAAATTCGGCAGAAACGATTTCAAAGAGATAGACAAAAATGAACTTGTGCAATCTGTCCGTTACTTACTCAAATACATTGAAAAGAGTGGCGAAAAGTTGGTGTACGGCGGAGATTTGCCGACTTATTTCAAGGCGGACATTATGGACGAAGATATTGCTTGCTCTATCGGAGTAGACGACAGAAAAAAGTTGCTATTTGACAATTTCAACTGTTGGGACGAGGGTTGCCTTATCGGTAAAGTCAGTCCCGAAACCATTTCGCAGTTGCGTAAAAGCAACTAAATCATTTTGTCTTTCGTCTTGCGGAGCGTAAACGAAACCGCCCTTTTTTGCAAGGGTAAAGTGCATTGCTTATCGCAACCCTTGCAGTAAAGGAAAAAGCGGTATAACAAATAAACTTTCCAATGCGTTTCCGTTTGATCGCCCCTTGTCGAAAGACAAAAATTCATTTTCAAAGGAGATAAACCAATTATGAAAACAGCAGTCATTTATGCCCGATACAGTTCGGACAGCCAAACAGAACAAAGCATTGAGGGACAGTTGCGTGTTTGCGAAGAATACGCACAGAAGAATAATATTCTTATTCTCAACACCTATATTGACCGTGCAATGACGGGAACGAACGACAATCGTCCCGACTTTCAGCGTATGATTAAAGACAGCAGTCGTAAAGAATGGAATTATGTACTTGTTTATAAGTTAGACCGTTTCAGCCGTAATAAGTATGAAACCGCCATTCATAAAAAGACATTAAAAGATAACGGCGTAAAAGTACTGTCTGCAATGGAAAACATTCCCGATACACCCGAAGGCATTATTCTTGAAAGCCTTTTGGAAGGAATGAACGTTTATTATTCCGCAGAACTTTCCCAAAAAGTAAAACGCGGTATGCGTGAAACACGTCTGAAAGGCTTCTATCAAGGCGGTGGATTGCCTTACGGATATAAAGTTGTTGACCGTAAAGTCGTAATAGACGAAACCAGAGCCGAAACGGTACGCTTTATGTATGACAGTTATTCAAAGGGTATTACAGTAAAGACAATGATTGCAGAACTCACGGCAAAAGGTATTTTATATAAAGGCAAACCATTTGCTCCCAATACCGTTTACGGAATACTCGGAAACGAAAAATATTCGGGTTCATACAGAAAAGACGATGAAATTATAGATAATATCTATCCGCAACTTATACCTACCGATACATATCAAAAAGTTCGTGATAAAGCAGAAAAGAATAAATTCGGAAAGCGCAGCATAAAAACCGTATACTTATTGCGCCATAAAGTGAAATGCGGATATTGCGGCAGACCGATAAGCGCAGAAACAGGAACGGCACGCAACGGAGAAGTAAAGCGATATTACAAATGCATCGGACGAAAGAAAGATAACAACGGCTGTATCAAAACACAGATACCCAAAGACTTTTTGGAAGAATTTGTAAGCAATGTAATCATAGAAAAATTGATTGATACGCAGAATATTGATACTATCATAGCCGAGATTATGCGACGACAGAATCTCAATGAAAACGGCAATCTGAAAATGCTTTCCAATGAAAAGAGCCGTATAGACAGAGCGTTAGACAATCTTGTGACGGCGATTGAAAACGGCATTACTTCCAATACTACGAATAAGCGTTTACACGACCTTGAAAAACAGCAGGAAGAATTAGAAAGACAAATACTCATAGAACGCAGTAAAACCGCTGTAAAACTTAATGAGCGCGATATACGGCAATATTATGAGCAGGCGTTACGTTTGGAAATGCCAATGCTGATAAACTTCCTTGTAAAGGAAATCGTATTATATAACGATAAAATAGAAATCTATTTCAATACCCCGATAAAGACAAGTCCCGATGACGAAAGCCGTCGGGGCTTTTTATTTTACTCCGATTATGGCAACTTACATTACAGAATACAAAATAAACAGGAACTGCAAAACCGTCAAATGATAATAGAGATGTATATTGCATAAGAAAATAACGCAACGGCTATTTATTCCACGTTACTCTTGACGCGAGCCTCTCTCGGAGCGTGTATATAGGCAAATACGGGCGAAACACAACAACCCGACTGATTGAGTCAGTCGGGTTTTGGTTTGCCTTTGGCACGACAGCCTAACACGCTCCGACTCACGTCAAGAGCCTTTCGCGGCATAAACCGCCGTTGCTATCTGATACGAACAGTTCGGGATATAGAAAAAAGCCTAAATTCAAACCCTTTCTTTTATGGTTCAATTTAGACTTTTAGTGGTGCTCCACAAGTGAATAATACGAACCTCGGCGAAATGTCGGGGTTCGTATTATTTTGTGCGAGAGATTATTTCGGCATCCGCTTTCAGCTCCCATAATAAAACCTTCCGAATTTGCTTTTTCGGTCAGGCTATGGTAGCATAGTTCCTCGCGTCCGTCAACGGCCGCAAAATCGTCGCTTAAAACACCAATATAAACGATTGAGAGCCGAGTAAGGAATCTTTCCCTTGCTCGGCTTTTTTGCTGTCTGCAAGCTATTTCACGCGCTTATAACGCAACGATTTTGGCTTTGCCCCGTTGACTTCCGCAGACCGATATGGAAGATACTTTCCTTTTACCGTCCTATGCATCTCCGCCTGTTGCCCGAAAAAGGCAAATACAAATTCAGAGGTGTTAAAATGGAAATGTTGGTAACCAAGTTCTCAAACGGAAAGTATCGCAACGAAGGCGAATGGTTCACCGAACCTATCTCACCCGAAAACATCAAACTCATGGGCGAAATGATCGCTTTGCAGGCGCTCCGTACCGTAAAGAAATTCGATATGAAAATCGCAGATAAACTGTATATCGGCCTCATCAAAGACCTGCACCATATGCGTGAGATAGACTATATCGTATCGGATGGCTATGACGTAGCGCAAACTGCTATCTGCTTTCTCTATCAATTCGTCGGTCGTACAGCACATGAGATTTACGGCAAAGACAGCAAAGGAAAAGAAATCACTATCAAACTTGCCTGCTATCGTGAAGTAGACCACTTCATTAATCTTCTTCGTAACAGACCTGATCGGTGAGGAACAGTCGTTGAATCCATAGACTTTACAGACTACAAGGCTCTGCCTATGGATCCCGTGAACTGCTTTGAACACGAACAGACAGATTACAGCAAATACGATGAGCTTGCCGAGGCGTTACAGCTCTCCGCATTGGAACTTGCCATTTTAAACTGCTACATGAACGGTATGAGGCAAGCCGAAGTCTGCGCCGAGCTCGGCATCGGCAGAGGAACGATAAACCACCGCAAGGCGAGCATAAGTCAAAGGCATCAGAAGCTTTACGGCGCATACTGAAATGCCACTCAACTTCATATCAAGCTAAAAGGCAGCACATAACGTGTTGCCTTTTGTTATGGGGGAAGATTATTTATCTGTTTCCTTTGTATACCGCTCGGCGCGATATTACGCCGAGCGGAAAAGCGTAGCTTTTAATAAAAGCCACTTCCTGTCTTTTAAAATTATATCACGCGGTCAAAATTATTGCAAATAGTTTTTTTCTATCGTTTACAATAGCTTGTGGTTATTGCAAAAATGATGTATAATAAAACTTGAAGAGACAAAATTGCCGATAAAACCGCGGTTGTTTTATAAAAATTAAAATTTGCTTATATCCGCGTAACAATAAAGGCAATTATGTTACAATATACTACACGCGTTTGCGGCAGTACGGCGTGCCGTCGGCGCCGAAAAGCATAAAAAAGCCAAAATATCGGCGGCGGTTTTTGTCATACGGCGGATTGACACCCCGAAGAAAAATAACAAAACCGACTTATAATCAAAAGAGATCCAACAAAAGGAGTAGAGTATATGAAGAACAAAGACAAAATATTACTTACCGAAATGCAGCTTAAAATACTGACGCTCAAAGTGCTCGGGATAGGAATTATCGCGTATTTATTGATGATGGTCGTGCATTTAAGCGGATTGTACAGGCTGGACGCCGAAAGTTGGATATTGTTGTTCGGACTGACGGCGGCGGCAGCGGTGCAGTGGTCGGTTTTGGTGTGCTTGCTGTATTATACCGGCAGCTTAAACGGCAAGACGGCTTTCGGGACGGTGCTTAAAAAGGTGCTGGCGTTTATTCCGACGTACGCGGCGGTAATAGTCGTCATAGTGCTGTTCAGCGTGCCCGTCGAAAATTTCAACGTCCGCGCCGACAACTTCTTTATAGGACTGATGCTGTTTGCCTTGTGCTGCGTAGTCGCTTTTCTGATAATAGCCGGGATAGAGCACCTGGCGCGCAAAAAAGGGTGGACGGTAAACTTTGACGCCCGGGCGTCGCACCTGCCGAAGGACGCCGAAAAGGACAAAAGCGAAGCGCAGACCTCCGCCGTAACGGCTACCCATTCCCGCGAAAAGGGCGCAGCGGGCAAGTCGAAACAGCTTATTTTCCCCGATCTCGTGGCGGTGGACGAATATTTTGTCAAAAACCCGTATGTTCCCGCTGTCAGTTCGGACGTCAGCTTAAAAAAGCTGTGCGACGGCTTTAACGCCTTTCTCGAAAGCAATCATATGTACTACACGCCGGAAACCATTCGTTCGTTTATCGCGGGCATGGCGTGTTCGCACTTTATCATTCTGGAAGGACTGTCGGGCACGGGCAAGACCTCTCTTCCAAAACATTTCGCGCAGTACATCGGTTGCGACGTGTGTTTTACTTCGGTGCAGGCGTCGTGGCGCGACCGCAGCGACGTGTTGGGCTATTACAACGACTTTTCGGGCAACTTTAAGGAGACGCCTTTTCTGCGTGCGCTTTATACCGCGTCTTATAAGACCGATACGATAAATCTCATGGTGCTGGACGAAATGAATTTAGCGCGCGTCGAATATTATTTCGCAGATTTTCTGTCCGTGCTGGAACTGGATACGTCCAAATGGAATATAGAGCTCATGCCGTCCTCGACGCAGGGCAAGCTTCCCAAGGCGTTTACAAACGGAAGCTCGGTGGTTATTCCCTTAAACACGTGGTTTATAGGCACGGCCAACAAGGACGATTCGACGTTTACCATCACCGACAAAGTGTACGACCGCGCGGCGGTGATTGATTTTTCCAGCCGCAACTCTCAGTCGGGACTTGCCGTCTCCGCCCGGCCCGTTCACGTCGGCTTGAAAAAGCTAACGCAGCTGTTTGACGAGGCGACGTCTTCCGGCGATTTCGGCTTAAGCAAGGAAGAATTCGAGCGTTTCAACAAGCTGAGCGACTTCATGCTGGACAGATTCGACATCAACTTCGGCAACAGAATTTACAATCAGATAATGAAATTCGTGCCCGTGTACGTGGCGTGTGGCGGTACGGCGGCAAAGGCGCTGGACATAATGTTCTCGCGCAAGATACTGCGCAAAATGGAAGGCCGCTTCGACGACGGACTAAAAACCGATATAACCGCTCTCGAAACGCTGATAAACGAACTGTACGGAAAGGAGATCTTTTCGCTTACTCTGGACGCGGTAAATAAACTAAAGAGGAAACTCATCTGATGTCTTTGTCGGCGCTTAAACAATTTTACGCACAACTGAGCGGTGACGTAAATGTTGCCGCAATATGCAAAAAAGCCGCAAAAGGGCAGTTTGACTTTTATTTTCCCGCGCCCGCCAGCCGCAGCGACGACGATATACTGGACGCGATAAATTCGGCCATGGGAAATATAATAAACGTCGTCACAACCCCCTATATAGTCTTAAAAACGCAGCTGGATACGCGGCGTGCCGAAAATGTCGGAGCGCTCACGTCCGAGGGTATGCGTAAAACAATAGCCGACTCCCGCGTCTGGAAAAACGACGAGCAGGGCCCCCGTCCCGAATACGCCTATGCCCGTTCGGCGGAGGACGAGTACGACACATACGAAAATAAACTGGTCAAGACGCTTATCGACAGACTTAACGACTTTATAGGGCGTCCGCTGGAAGAAACGCGCGGCGGTATCAAAAGTATGTACGACGTCATGAACAGCCGCCGCAGCTTAAATAAATTCGACATGGTGCGGCTTACCGATTTTAAGGCGCTTGCCGAGTGCGACGCCGAATGTTTTTCGCAGTACAAAAAGCTTTTTTATCTGCGCGCAAAGCTAAGACAGCTAAAAAGCAGCGCGTTTTACAAGATAATGTCGCGGCTGGCCCCTTTTACGGACGCGGTGCCGCAGCCCACCAATCTGCTGGTGCACAACGCCGATTACAACGCCTGTATGAAACTGTGGCTTCTTATAAGCGACGCCCGCAAGAAACAAGACGAACTTACCCGCGAACAAACAAAAGCCGCCTACGCGTCGTTTGTGTTTTTGTATGCGGCATACACGCTGTCGCAGTCGGGATACGAAATAACAGGCGGTCGGCTGCATCCGGACGGCGATGCCGTTTGCGGCGATGCGGTGGCGCAGGGCAAGTGGCTGACGGTAACAATGCGCTGCGACGCGGAAAGCATTGCGTTCGACGTCAAATCAAACGTCTCCCCTGTATGCCGTAGCACGCGGGCGGGACTTGTGACTTCCGACGGCGGCGGCAAAGAATACGATTATTTTATAAGTATGTTGCCCACAGTCTGCACCGATAAGACCATATACGCCTTTCCCGACAGCAGATGGTCGCTTAACGACTTGCAGACGCTCGTCGGCTGCCTTGTCATGGTGGTAGACGTGGCGGAAGACGTGTACGAAAAGCTGTGCGTAGTGTGCGGCGACAACGCCGTTACGCAGAATGAAGGCGTGTTTTGCTGCGGCTCATGCGGAGCGCAATACGTATTTTTGGCTCCTAACGTTTTGTGGATATGCCGGTTTGCTCCCGAAAAAGAGTAATAATAAAAAACGCGGACAAGTTTGATTCCGCGTTTTTTAATTAGCCGATTAGATTTCGAGTTTATTTATACTGATTTATAAAATTTTATTTAATTTACAGCAGCGGTTCGCGCCTTTATGCGTCTTCGCGCTTGGACCACACCAGCAGATTGTTAAGGCCTTTTTTCTCGCCCGAAACAAACAGGATATCGCCCTTTTTGAACTGGTAGTTGGGGTCCACCGTCTGCATGACGGTGCTGTTGTTTTCGATGGCGATAATATTGATGCCGAAGTGTTTGCGCAGGTTGGTTTCCAGCACGGTTTTTCCCACCAGCCTGTCGGGAATTATCAGTTTGGAAATGTTGACGCGTTCGCTAAGCTGAATAAAGTCCAGCGACTTCGACGTTTCCAGGCGATGGGCAAGGCGTATTGCCATATCGCGTTCGGGATAGACCACTTCCGCGCCCAGTTTTTCCAGAATTTCGCCGTGTTCGGCGCTGGTGGCTTTGGCGATGACGGTGGGGATATGCATGGACACGAGATTGAGAGTGGTGAGTATGGAAGTGTCCATCTGCTCGCCGATGCAGACGACCGCGACGTCGCACGCCTGAATACCCGTTTCAAGCAGTGTGGATTTGTCGAGGTTGCGCACAACGAAGGCGTTTTCGGTGTATTCTCTTAAACGCGAGATTTTCTCTTCGTCGCGGTCCAGCACAAGTAAGTCTGCTCCCGCCGCAGCCAGTTCGAGCGCCAGCGCAAAGCCGAAGCGGCCCAGTCCGACAATGCCGTAAGAATCGGCTTGTTTGTTTTTTCCGTTCATAGTAAATCTCCTTGATCAACCTATAGAAATATTGCCCGTGGGATAGAACACTCTGTCGCCGCGTGAAAAATGCCACAGAGTCGCTATGGTCATCGGTCCGAGCCTTCCGATGTACATGATAAAAATAGACAAAAGTTTACTGCCAAAGCTAAGCGTCGGCGTTATGCCGGTGGAAAGTCCCACCGTTCCGAAGGCGCTTACCACTTCAAACAACGCGTCCACCAGCCTTAAATACGGGTCCATTATTATCATAAGGTAGGTGCCGGTAATGACGACGCCCAGCGCAATAAGCGTTATTACGGCGGCTTTTTTAAATGCGTCGCGGGGCATGGAATAGCGGAATGCCTTTTCGGCGCGGTTTGTAGCGGACGCCTTTATGCCTTGCAGCAGCGTAAAAAAGGTGGTGGTCTTGATGCCGCCGCCGGTGGATCCCGGTGACGCGCCTATAAACATGAGTATGGTTATCGTAAAGAGACCGGCGTTTGTAAACTGCCCCAGCGGAAAAGTAGAAAAGCCCGCGGTACGCGCCGATACGCTGAAAAAGAAAGCGCCCAGCCAAGTGATATCTTCCGTCGCTTTTATGAGCAGCGTTCCCGACAGCAGCAGCGCCGCCGTCGTGAGCAACACCACTTTGGTGTGCATCGAAAACTTTTTCCAGCGGAAGCGAGTCGAAAACATTTCGCGTATTACCAAAAAGCCTATACCGCCGAAGATGATAAGCGCGCAGGTGACGAGGTTGAGCAGTATGTCGTTTTGATAGGGAATGAGATTTTGGTAGTTGCCTAGAATATCGAATCCGGAATTGTTGAACGCCGCCACCGAGTGGAAAAGGCTGATAAACATTGCCTCGCCCACGGAATAGTCCCGGACAAAGACGATAAAGCTTAGCGCCGCGCCCGTAAGTTCGAAGGCGAGAGTGGTGAGAAAGACGCTGCGTATAAAGCGCACCATATCTTTTGCCGAATCGAGGTTCATGCCCTCTTTTACCACCGTAAGTCCGCGGAACGTGATTTTTTTGCCGACGGCGAGTATAATGCCTGTGCCCACCGCGGTGACACCCAGACCGCCCAGCTGAATGAGCAGCATTACCACGACTTGTCCCACGCGCGTAAAGGTGTCGCCTACGTCCACGGCGATAAGACCGGTGACGCACACCGCGCTCGTAGAGGTGTACAGCGCGTCTATATAGTCGAGATGAACGCCTTCCTTTATGCTGAAAGGCATCATAAGCAGCAACGACCCTATGAGTATCAGCGCGGCAAAACCCAGCGCTATTATTCGCGCCGGAGTGAGTATTTTAGATAATTTAGACATTTCGAATAAAATATCTCCGGAAAGTAAAAATCAAAACTTAATGCATTTTTCGATATCCATTACGAATACCACCGAGCCGCCGGTATGTACTTTTATGGGATAGGCCGACAAGCCCGCTTCCGACGTGTTGGCTACAATCGTCGTCTGCACGCGTTCGCCGGCGTGGGCTTTTATGACGGCAAGCGCCGTTTCCAGTTTTTCCGCCTCCACGCCTATCATTAAAGTTATGCTTTTTTTGCGCAGAAAGCCGCCCGTGGAAGACAAAATGGTGGCGTAAATACCTTCGTTGTTTAAATGTTGCACCGTATTGGAGTAATCATCGCCCGAAATAACAGCCAAAATCATCTTATTGCATGATTGTTCCATACTTATTATTCTCCTTGATAAATAAATTGGCAAAAGTTCCATTCTGCTATGAGCATTATAGCAAGCATATTGCAAAATGTCAAACGAAATGCGGCATATAGCAAATTTACACAAATAAGAATTATGTCGATTTTTCGTAAAGAATATGTAAAACGGTTGACGTGCTCCGGTTATTTTGGTATAATTACAGCCGTAAATACATAAGGAGTTTTTATGACTACTCAACAAATCATTATGTTTCTTGTCATGCTGTTGTCCGGGACGGGCGTGTTTCTGGTGGGCGTACATCTTCTTACCTCAAACATCGAACAGCTTGCGACGGACAGGATAAAGAAACTGTTTGGAAAGACCGCCGACAAACGCCTCGTCAACGTGGGCATAGGAGCGGCAACCACGGCCATAATACAGAGTTCGGGCGTTACTACCGTGCTCATAGTAGGCTTTGTAAACGTCGGCATTATGTCGCTCTCCCAGGCAACCGCCATGATAATGGGCGCCAATATAGGCACGACGATCACGGCGCAGATTGCGGCGCTAAGCGCTTTTCCTTTTACTACATACATTCAGATACTGGTTTTTGTGGGCATATTCATGTCCATGCTCACCAAAAACGACAAGCTGAAAAAGGTGGGGCTGCTGGTAGCGGGTCTGGGGTTGATTTTTATAGGCTTGTCCATGATGTCCGATTCGATGGAAAGCTTTAAGACGAGTATTCAAAAGATTTTCGAGGCGGTGGAAAACCCGTTTTTGCTGTTTTTCCTGGGCATAGTGCTGACGGCGATAGTGCAGTCCAGCAGCGCCACGACGTCCATAATAATAGCCATGTCGGTGGCGGGCCTGCAGATAGGAACGGGCGGCAACGAAGTTTTGTATTTCATACTGGGCACCAACATAGGTTCGTGCGTTACGGCGATAATGTCCTCTTTCGGGGCGGGCGCCAACGCAAAGCGCGCCAGCCTTATACACCTTATGTTCAACGTGTTCGGCTCCATAATATTTTTTATTATATTCCTGTGTTTCCCGTCGTTTATGGATATGACGTTCAAGCGCTGGTTCAGCCAGTCGGCGACGCAGATAGCCATGTTCCACACCTTCTTCAACGTGGTGTGCACGATAATTTTCCTGCCGTTTTCGGAAGTGTTCGTCAAACTGTCCAAAATCATAATAAAAGACAAGAAAAAGCCAAAAGAGCAGTCCTATCTTGACGAACGTATGATTTCGTCGCCGTCTATCGCGCTGGAACAAATAGGCAAGGAGATGTTTCTGATAGCGGACCTTGCCATGGACACTTTCCGCGACGCATACAACGCGTTCGAAAAGCGGGATATGAGCAGCGCCGACGCCATACGCGGCAAAATCGATAAGATTTCCGATAAAATACAAAACATTGTCAGTTACATGATAAAAGTGTCGGCAAACTGTTCGGAAGAGGAAGAAAAAAAGATAACCACCTATCAAAACTGCATGGGCGACATCGAACGTATTTCCGATATAGCGGATAATTTTATAAAGTATACGCGGCATGAGGTGGAAAAAAACATGGAGTTTTCCGACGGCGTCATGGACGGCGTCAATCTCATGGTCAACCGCATTTACGAATTGTACGACATCACAAAGCAGGCCGTTACCGAAAACGACAAGGACAAGCTGGCGCACGTCGACGAAGTGGAAGACATGATAGACGGCGACAGAAAACGCCTTGTAAACGCGCATATAGAGCGGCTTAACAAAGGTCAGTGCAAGGCGGAGAGCAGCGGCATTTTCATCAATCTCATCTCCAATATCGAAAGAATAGGCGACCATATCACATATATCGCCCATTCTATTGAGGCGTAAAACAGGCTCCAAAGACCGCGTCTAAAGTGTTTGCCGTCGCTATTAAGCGCACGACTACGAAAAAGAATAAGAAAAAACCGTTTGCGATATGCAAACGGCTTTTTGTTTCTTTCGG
>ERZ779643.1160-NODE-1160-length-19117-cov-2.867538_pt1 | contig 19117 bp, 17 predicted proteins | sample MGYA00511564_ERZ779643 | MGnify/ENA primary metagenome ERZ779643 (study PRJEB29588, sample SAMEA2147114) | human gut metagenome | biome: human gut; feature: human-associated habitat; material: faeces | place: Denmark | collected 2008/2010 ... | reverse complement strand
TCGCCGTAGCACATCATCAGGATGATAGCGTAGAAACCATACTACTCAATCTGATTCGAGGTACAGGAATTACCGGTTTATTAGGGATCCGCCCCCGCAACGGAGCAATCGTGCGGCCTCTGCTTTGCGTCAATCGAGAAGATGTCATTCATTATCTGGAGAGCATCGGACAAGATTATGTAACAGACAGTACCAATCTGGAAGACGAATATACCCGTAACAAAATCCGGCTCAATCTCCTTCCTCTTATGCAGGAAATCAATCCGTCAGTCAAAAAGAATCTGATAGGCACGAGCAATTATCTGAATAATGTAGCTACCATATATAATAAATGCATAGAGGAAACCAAAAATAATATTGTAACGACAGAAGGTATCCGAATCAGTGATTTAGTAAAGGAACCGGCACCCGAAGCTATTCTATTCGAAATCTTGCATCCTCTAGGCTTCAATTCTGCACAAATCAAAGATATTGCCTTTTCGCTTCACAGCCAACCGGGCAAACAATTTTGCAGTAAAAAATGGAGAGTGATAAAAGACAGAGAATTCTTATTAATAGAAGCTATTGAATCGGGAAATGAAATTCTTCCTCCTTTTCAAATCATCAAAGAAGAAAAAGAATACACCCCTGATTTCCTAATTCCACGCGACAAAGGAATAGCCTGTTTTGATGCCGACAAACTGAATGGAGATATTCATTACCGGAAATGGCAGACAGGAGACACTTTTATTCCTTTCGGAATGAAAGGAAAGAAAAAAATAAGCGATTATCTGACCGACCGCAAATTCTCTATCAGCCAAAAGGAACGCCAATGGGTACTCTGCTGTGGAGAACACATTGCGTGGCTGATAGGCGAACGAACAGACAACCGCTTTCGTATTGATGAAACAACTAAGCGTGTCGTAATCTACAAAATAGTTTGAGGCAATTTCTGTTTCTTGAAGCAATCTGACAACAAAGCCGCAAAAGGAGTATCATACACCCGTGCTTTTTTAACGCAGGCTTTTACACAGGCACAACACTTAATGCAAAGAACGGGATCACTGATCATTTCACCGTTCTGTATGGAAATTGCCCCTACCGGACAGATATCCACGCAATGTCCGCACAGATTACAGCGAGAGGCATCGACAAGTGGAGCCGACGGTGCCGCTGCTTTCTTTTCTTTGTAAGGTCTGTTGCCCTTCACTTTCAAAGGAGGTAAAGCCTCCAAAGAAGGATAAGCCTCGAGTTTTTCCAGCACATGCTGTCCGAAAAGGAAAGCATCATCATGATCTTTCTGATCCGGACGCCCTGCAGCTACCGGATATTGCGAGCAGCTGAAAGAATGTTCTCCCACAAAGACGGCAGCGGCCAGCAACGTAAATCCCTGTTGCACCAGCAAATCCGACAATTCCAGCAACGCATCTTCGTAATCCCGGTTCCCATAGACAACCACAGGAACTACCGGAGATTCTTTCCCGACAAATTTCTGCAGGCGTTTTACCGCTGTATCGGGCACACGCCCACCGTACACCGGTACGGCCACGATCGTCAGTTCTTTTTCTACCGCTTCTTCCGATTCAGGCATTTCGTAAGTCAAATCGGATTCTGAATACGAAACCGCTCCCATTCCTTCCACAATGGCGTGGGCTATTTTAGCCGAAGAGTGTGTGGGAGAAAAATAAATGACATGTACATGCTTATAGTTCATTTCTTTAATGCTCCTTCTATTTGTTTCATCAACTCCGCAAATTCCTGATCTGTATAGCCTTTACTGGTATAAACGACCTTGCCGTCTTTCCCGATCAGATAACTGCGGGGAATCAGGTTTTTGGCAAAGGCATTAAAGATGGCCCGGTTCTTGTCCGGATACAACGGAAAAGCAAAGCCTTTCTTCTGGTTATACTTTGTCAGGTCGGCATCCGTATGTTCCCGACCGATCACCAGCAAAACAAAATCTTTATTGTCTTTGTATTTCGGCCAAAGCTGATCTTTTACAGCTGCCAGTTCCTTCTGACAGGGCGGACACCAGGTGGCAAACAAGTTTACCAAAATGACCTTTCCCTTCAACGAAGAAGAAGTCAGCTGGGTTCCGTCGTCGTGCACAATCGTAAAGGCCGGCATAGAGTCGCCCACTTTCACGATGTCATTTGAATCATTTTGAGACCAGGCCACACAGGCCAGCAAAAGACTGAATGTAATAAACAAGAATTTCTTCATCAGATTTATTTTATTGTTTTTATTATGCATTGACAGCCAGCCAGGCTCTTTCCTACAAACGAACCAGATTTCAGAAATTCATAGCCAGATGAATGGTTCTGAAACCTGGTTAGCCAGAAAATGAGCCCAACGGCTCTATCTTTACAAATTACTGATTATGCTTCTGAGCCAGTTCGTATCCGGCTTTCAAAGCTTTCAGGTTCATGGCAACAATTTCTTCTCCCTTACGGGCAAAGATACTGCGAACACCATCTTCTATCTTTTCATATTCGATCCCCAAGAACGGAGTAGCCGCACCCAGCATCACGATATTGGCCGCCCGCATTGAGCCGGCTTCCTTGGCAATGGCTTCTACATCCAGCACCACCTTATGGGGAAGTTTATCCAGTTCTGCCTTGACTTTTTCCAGATCCGGATAATTCGGGATATTGATAAACGGCTGTGAATTTGTTACCAGCCAGCCTTCTTTATTCAGATACGGCAGATAACGCAGACTTTCCATCGGCTCGAGAGAAATGATCAGATCGGCATGTCCCAACGGAATCAGATCCGAAGCAATCGGACGATCCGACAAACGCAAATTCGACTGTACATCGCCTCCACGCTGACTCATACCGTGTACTTCTGCCTGCTTCATATACAAACCTTCCTTTAAGGCAGCTTCACCAATAGCGGCAGCAATCGAAAGGATTCCCTGTCCGCCTACACCTGACAATATAATATCTGTTTTCATTTCTTATTCGCTTTTTTCTTTCTGGTTAATGTCTGAATACACTCACGGCGCGGAATCAAAACCGAAACACCTTTATACTCAATTTCCTCGCGGATAATGACCTTCATTTCCTCATAATTCTTCTTCAAAGGAATCATGACCCGGATATGTGCAGGATCTACACCGATACCGGCACATATAGATTCCAGGCGACCTGTTCCCGCAGAATCCTGTCCGCCGGTCATGGCCGTCGTCTCATTGTCGGATATGACAATGGTAATGTTGGTATTCTCATTGACACAATCCAGCAAACCGGTCATACCTGAATGCGTAAAGGTTGAATCGCCGATCACCGAAACAGCCGGGAAAACGCCCGCATCCGAAGCACCTTTGGCCATGGTAATAGAAGCTCCCATATCAATACAAGTATCTATCGCACGGAAAGGAGGCAGAGCGCCCAAAGTATAACAACCGATATCGCCAAAGACTTTTGCCGTCGGGTATTCAGCCAGTACTTCATTCAAGGCCTGATACATATCCCGGTGACCACAACCCTGGCAAAGTGCAGGCGGACGTTGTTCTACCACTTCCGGTTTTGCATAATATTCGGTGATTTTCAAGCCTAAGGCAACACCAACCGCATCCGGCGTCAATTCGCCATCATGCTGCAAAGTGCCATCCAGACGACCATGCACCTTCAAGCCTTTGCTCAAGAGGCCTTTCAACTGCTGTTCCACTACCGGATAACCTTCTTCGAGCACCAGAATCTCATCACAAGTATCGACCAGACGTTCCAGTTTATCGTGAGGAACCGGATACTGCGTAATCTTCAACACCGGATGCTTGAATCCGTTCTGACAATTCTCGGCCAGATAATTAAATGCAATACCCGTAGTAATGATACCCAACGACTTATCCGGTCCGTCGAAATAGACGTTATAAGGAGAATTCTCCGATTCCTGCATGAATACTTCCTGAGCCGCGATCAGTTTCTTATAACGCTGACGGGCTAAGGCCGGCAATAAGATAAAGCGCTGCCGCCCGTCTTCCGGACAATGCATCGGCAACTGTTCCTTCATCGGCTGTGTTTCCACGCCGGCACGCGAATGCGCCATACGTGTTGTCACACGCAACAAAATCGGATATCCTAATTTTTCTGATAGTTCAAAACCATGATAAACCATATCATACGCTTCCTGCTGGCTGGAAGGTTCCAGCATCGGAATCATGGCAAAATTGCCATACATACGGTTATCCTGTTCATTCTGCGAAGAGTGCATTGATGGATCGTCGGCTGTCAGGATAATCATACCGCCATTGATTCCACTCATGGCTGCATTCATAAAGCAATCGGCTGCCACATTCAGTCCGACATGCTTCATACAGCACAACGAACGCTTTCCGGCATAACTCATTCCCAACGCAGCTTCCATCGCTGTCTTCTCATTAGCACTCCAGTTACAGTGAATCTTCCGCTCACGAGCCACCGGAGAATTCTGAATATATTCGGTTACTTCAGTAGAAGGCGTTCCCGGATAGGCATATACGCCCGAAAGACCGGCATCAATAGCCGCCTGGGCAATTGCCTCATCCCCTAAAAAAAGATGTTTTCCCATGTTATTATGATATTAATGTCTTATTCAACCTTCAAAGATACGTTTTTTGTTATACATTGAAAGCAATCTCCTAAAAAATCTTTCTTCTGTTAAGTTCCGAACGGTATCTCGCAGCATTTCTATTGTGCTCGGCCAAGGTGACCGCAAAATTATGGCGACCAGAAAAATCTTCCTTCGCACACATATATAAATAACGGTGTTTCGTATAATTCAGGACAGCATCCAAGGCCTGAATCGAAGGAATCCGGATCGGGCCCGGTGGCAGTCCGGCATATTTATAGGTATTATAAGGAGAATCGACTTCCAGATGCTTGTCCAATACCCGGCGAAGCGAAAAATCACCCACGGCAAACTTCACGGTCGGGTCGGCCTGCAAAGGAATCCCTGCTTTCAGCCGGTTCAGATACAATCCGGCAATGACCGGATATTCATCTACTGCCGCCGATTCTTCTTCGATGATCGAAGCCAAGACCGATACTTCAATCGGAGTCAGTCCTGCCGCCTGTGCCTTCTGCCGCCTGGCGTCATTCCAGAAAGCCTTATATTCCCGCTTCATCCGGGCCATAAACCGTTCGGGCGATACATTCCAGTATACTTCATACGTATTGGGGATAAACATCGCCACAATGGTCTGTTTATTAAACCCCATCGAATCGCACCAGGCTGAATCGTTCATCATCCGGAGCAGTTCATCACCGCTCAGCATCAGTTCCTCATCCATTCTTCTGGCCAGTTCTTCCCGCGAACGCACACCGATAAACGTGAGCCGGACGGCTTCCTGATGTCCGCTCCGCAAACGCCGGACTAAATCCAGATTGCTCATCTTCGGATCTACCCGATACCGTCCTGTTTTTAGGTGGCCGGCATAATTCATCCACGAAGCCAACTGACGGAAACTTGCGATATGCAGGCAGGCAGCCGAGTCTTCCAGTTCACGACACAGCTGATCCCAGTCCTTATGTTCGTCTATATAAACATACACCGGTTTTTCAGAAAAGAAATTTGGCGCCCAGATAATACGGTAAATCCAAAGCCCACAACAAAATAGAATCAGGAATACCGCAATGCTGCAAATCCAGATCCAGTGGTGAAAGATGAAACGTTTGTTCATACATTTAATGAATTGATTTTCAGAATCGGTCACAAAAATAGCATCTTTTTTCCGAAAAAACATGCCAAAAGTATTGTTTATTAAAAAATAAGGTTTACCTTTGCATCGCAATTCGAAACAATTGCGGCAGTCATAAACAATTGGAAGTTTGGGTGAGTGGCTGAAACCAACAGTTTGCTAAACTGTCGTACGGGTTACCGTACCGGGGGTTCGAATCCCCCAGCTTCCGCCATGAGTTTAAAAGAAGGTATTTACGAAAGCCTTCACTCAAGGAGTCAAAGCATCGTATGATCAATTGATCACGGTGCTTTTTTCGTTTATTTTTGTTTCAACGTGAAGACCATCCAACATCGGTTGGCAGTCATATCTTGGTCAATTTCTGCTACAATTTTTGCTACAGAAATTTTTCCGTCACAAAAATGTAGCAGAGACGACGAAATGAGGACTAAATTGGTACCTTGTAAATCATTAATTCATAATAAATTATGTCGAACTTTGTGGTAAAGTTACCACGTAAAAAAGATTAGTTATTATGAGAATGATTTTTAAAGTTTCGTTCTATGTTCGATCCAATTACGAGAACAAGAATGGCAAATCTCCTTTAATGATTAGAATCTATTTAAACAGGGAGATGCTGAATGTAGGTTCTTCCGGACTTAATGTTGATAAAAAACTATGGTGTAATGCAACAAGCCGAATGAAGGGACGCTCTCAGGAAGCTTTATCTATTAACCGGGCGTTTCGCTGTGCAAGTTAGCCATTTTCTTTCGGGAACAAACCTTTCGGCGAAAAAATTTTTTGATTGCGACCCTAAATCCGCAAAAATTTGACAATTATTTTTGCATACTATTCTTTGGGAAGAAAACGCATGGTCATAAACAGCTGGAAATGATAGTCGCTACCGGCAAAGAGCTCCGGGGTTGCGGGGATTACGTATGGAGACAAGTCGAAACCTATCAATTCTTTCCCGAAATGGTAGCAGTTGGCTTCGTATTTCAAGACGACGGGGTCGGATTGTTTCGGGAAATGCATTCCGAAATTCCAAACCTTTAAGTCTTTATCGAACTGAAGGACGTATTCGACAGGTTTTAATGCCGCCAATTCGTCGCCGGTCAATCCAGCAAAATGTTTTTGAAAAATCGGTACGATTTTTTGCATACACGCTACATTATTCACTGTCCGGAAAGCCCTTGCATTCATATCCGGATTGATCTTTCGCGGCGCAGGGGAATCCGATGCTTTAAGTCTTAGGAAAATAAGGCTTCCCGAATCATTTACTTCGAAATGCTCATAATTCTGGGCAAACAACGAGGCTGATACGAATAAACTGAGAAATAAAATAAAGGTTTTCATATCTATTTATTTTAGGGTTTTTGAGGTTTTATAGGCTTATCAAAAAACTTACGAAGAAGCTGTGGTGTGAAAGTGGTAAAGACTTTACCTGTGAAAAATATCTGTTTCATGGTTTTAATTATTTTATGGTGACAAAGATAGAGATTTATGCTTAATTTGTCAACCTTACCAGGATTTGATCTGGAGAAAAACTTCTTTCGTGCAAGGTGCAAGCTTCCTTTATATTAAGAGGCTTACACCTTGCACTAAAAGTGTAGCAGAAAGTTTCAGAGAATACTTATTATCAACCGTTTGAGAGCTTCCATTGAATTAGCTAAGGAATAGTAGTTGTCCCCGTTTCACCAGGGAGATGAATCAATTATTGTTTATAAAGTCAATACTCAAATCTAAAATATCTTTGCACATTTCTGAACTCAGGAAAAATATATTTCCGGATTCTTCAAATTGTTGAATAGCCTCATTATTCTCCATCCAACTCATCATCGGAGCATACTGGCAACTAACCATTATTCGGACTAAACAAAAATAGAAAGAATCCAGAGAAGAAGATTCATTCTCCATCTCTAATACTTTTTCAACAGAGGCCTTTCTTTCCACCATTTCTTTTGCCAACAACAATTTTTCATCTGCTGATAACTGCTCAAGGAAAATTGTTTGTGACAAAAGCAGTTGTAGGGAGTTGTTGTAAAAAGTATGCGACACTTTCGTCGGTTGCATTCTGTTATATCTTTCAACCAAACAAGAAGCAGCGTCTGACCGTTTCGTCAACTCTAAATAAATATTCCAATCAAGCAGAACATTGTTTAGAGATTCTTGTATAGACGAATTACTGCTAAACCCTATCAGATCTTTGAATTTTGGATGTTCCCACATGGCCTGAATTACAGCTTGCGTCGTTTGATTATTTAATACATCATCAGGCACATGGCAAGCCATATTCATTTCTTCACTACTGTTTAATTCTTTCCACGAAGGCATACCCGGTAAGCATGGATAATTATAAGATCCTTCAGGACGTGGCATATTCATAGCATCTAATGCTTCTGCCACATAATAAGAATATTGCTCATTGTCTAATTCTTGAAAAGAATTGAAATTATCCTCTTCATTATTACAAGAAAAGAATAGAGGCAATAATGTCATAAGGAAATAAAGCTTGACTCTCATAATTTTGACTTTTAATAAAACATAGAATAGATCATAGATTCACCACAATCCGATATATTCGGCCCATGCCAAACCTTTATAATACGTATTCCAGCTGGCATATTTTGTATCCTGCTGGAACGGAAAATAAGACGACAGACCGGAAAAAGAAAGAATGGGCATATTACCGCCCCAACCACCATAATACACAGAATAACAGGTCGGCGTACTGGCCTTATATGGCACCGCCTCGTTGAGTGCCAACGACCAGCGGCTGTATTCGTCATCGGAAGCTATGTGTTTAACCAGATCGCCGAAATCATAATATGCCTGTTTGTATACACCGCCATAACGCCGGTCCGAATCAAACACTTGCACATCGGCCAAGTCGGCCTCGGTCAAAGCATAAATTTCATCCGCATGATTCTGATAAATGGAGCGGGTTTCCTCCGCCAAATAGGTCAGCCCCGCCGTATTCACCACTGAGATAGCTGCACCCGAAGTCCAATGATCATTACTTCCGCCCACTCCGCCGGCATAAAGGGCGGCATACGAATCGTAATACGTTTCGGCCATACCTACGACATCCGCCCGACTGTCGGCAAACAACGGCTTCAATACTAAATCATAAGGAGAACCTGGTCCGGGTGTTTCCAACGGGCATGCCACTAAATAATCCGTATAGTTGCGGAACTGATATGCCACTTCAATTCCCTGCATAAAACAGGCATCGAAATAGATGAAGTCGAAACGGGAAGAAGCACCTAATAACTGGCAGCCTTCCGACACGGCTTTCTCCAAATCCAAGATATCCATCTGCGGACCACTGCTGCCACCATCCTGACCAAATGAACGCAGAGACCGGGATACAGGCAACCAGCCATCGCCATGCGACCAGAGAACCAGTCCGTAACTCTTCGCCGGATAAGCCGTAAATGCCCGATTAAACACATCCACCATCCGTTCGACCGTCACCGATGAATCGTCCTGCTTCGGATATTCATACACGACAGTTTCCTGTACCACACCCGTAGCCTGGTCTTTCCCAATGTGAACCAGTTTGGGTAAAGCCGTCATTCCCTGTTTGTCCTTATTTACATCCACATAAACCAGCAGATGGTTATTGTCGGCAACAGACTCCATACCGGAAAGCATCTCATCATAATCATCCAAAGCAAACGATGACAACGAGTTCTCGGCCGCCAAATAAACCAGAATAGTCCGGTTCGGCAACTCTTCTTCTGTTATCCCCGGTTCCGAATCGGAACAACCCGGCAACACCAAACACATCAGCAACGACAAATATAGAAAAACGATCTTCATGCTTTTTCAGATTTTCATATATCCTCAGGGAAGAACGTACCCCGATCTTCTCCTAAAGTGCTCAAAGGTAGATAAATTCTGAATGATGCCCAAACAGAACATGCAGTTTGTGGGCTATATGAGGAGAAGCATAAACAAAAACATAAGTTTCCTTGTTAATCCTTTGGAAAGACAAAAGCCAACGGCCCGTTTCCATATAAGAAGAGGAGAAAGACCGAAGCCTCTCTCCTCTTGTTGATTCATGTCCCCGCGTTTCGCAACGGAGGAAAACATACTTCATATACTAAAAAAACGCTAACAAGTAAGCTTTACGCTTTCTTGCTGCTATACCCGCGTTTCGCAACGAAGGTATAGCTCGATTGTATAAAAAAGAAATATTAATTATAATCATGTCGATAGTCTATATCTTTAATTACTTAACGCGTATTTTGAACACCTGTTCACCTACACGTACTACATAGATACCCTGATTCAACGGGTAAGACTGCAAACCGATCTGTTTTGTCCGTTTAACTACAGCACCTGTCATTGAAACAACAGTGATGTCATCCTGCTGCGGTGTGTAGATATACAGACTGCCGTCTTTTGCATATACCCGGGCTGCACCGTCGATGTCTTCCATACCGGTTACTACGCCTTCGGCACGTACATAGATGTCTTTCCATATATTCTTGATCTGGTACTGACCGTCTTTGTTCAATGTCAATGGTTCCCAATCGCCATACAAACCACGCTTGAATGACAGTTTCAAGGCGCTGGCATCATAGCCTTTTTCTACATTGACAGTAACGATGGTTGACTGACCACCTTTAACTACTTCACGGCTGTATTCCAATTCTACCCCTGCACAAACTTCATCGGTGTAGATGCGGTATAATCGGATATCGCTATCACCATCGCCGTCTTCATCGCCATCGCCGTCTCCGTCTGGGTTAGGATTTGGATTATCAATTTCCGTTTTACCATTGCCATCTTTATCTAGAGTTATTGAAATACCATTAGCCAAGTTCCATATAGGGTTATAATTTTTAACCAAGAAAGGCACATTATCCTTGATTTTTACCCCCGTAAAGATTACATCATATTTACCATTTTCATTGAGAGTAGAAGCCACCTCTATTGTTCCTTCAAAAGCAGGAACTTGCCCGACTAGATTTCCTTCATAAGTACAAAAATCTGCAACATTTAGAGTTTTTCCTATATGTTCTTCTGTCAATTCATTGAATGTAATGGTCAAGTTTTGTTGGGATATACTTAATGTACCAGCAAGAGTCGTTTCATGTTCTTCTCCAGTATTAGTTTTAAATGATATGGCATACTGTTCACCTAGTTCCGGTATTATTGCCTTTAATTTAATATTCGTATAATCTCCAGCATTTAAAAATTGAACAGATTCCCCTTCTTTGGTCTCTGGTATAATTTTTCCTTCGTAAGTATATTCAGACACATAGAAATGAACGCCTTCGGTCAATGTATAACCTTCTGGTAATCCAGAAACTTCAAATGAAAAAGCATGATCTGGATCTTCCTTCGAATTATTGTGTGCAGAACCTGTATATTTGTGGTTCGATGTTAGTGTTATACTTTCAACAACAAGATTTCCAGAATGAATGAAAATAGGCGTTTCTACCTTTTTCCCTTCACTTTGACCGCCAATCACCTTCACCGTAACAAACACATTATCCAAATTAGCAGATTGTTCATCCGGCAATAAAAGTGGTGTCCCTATAAATTTATTTTTATTGTCACTCAAATCAACCAGATCTAATCGTGTATTAGCAGTTTCCTTATTTAATCCAAACGTCAAAAAAGTAACAGCTTCCTTAGGTACAACTGGAATAGTCGGTGCATTCGTTTTAGGATCATCCGCAACCCAGGTATGACCGTTTTCAACCACTATATCATAATGATTATCTACCCATACCGTCTGTGCAGAATAGATGTTATCAATTTCGTTCGGTTCTCGGTCTGTTGGAATCGTCACCTCTTTTTTTTCATCAATGCCACCATCTCTAAACCAACCCATAAAATGATGCTCCCAACTACATGTCAAATTAACAGGTATATTAATTTTCTTTTCTGTTGTAGCTTTACCATAATATGTGGCTACTATTTCAGCAGGGAAATTGGAAATAGTATGCTCCTCACTATGACCCGAATCATTGATTTTTTCTGCATTCATCAAATTAATGTGGAAAGCATTTACAGTACCCCCTCCTAAAAACTTATCCAAGTTCGGAATATATACCTGCTTATCTTCTGGTATAGTTACACTACCAGATTTAAATTGAGTTCTAGAGTCTAATTGATTATGAGCATTGTTAACTTTACCAGTAACAATCAATGTCTCTTCTTTAGTTTCCGGAGCGATAATAACTTGAGGTTTGGTATTATCCGAGGCAACAATCCCATTACCAATACCCGTACCTCCACTAGCATTAATAACACCACCTAAAATTGTTATCTCATCACACGTTCCCTTATAACTGCTTCCTATATTTGCACCATTTTTTGCACCTGTAGTACCATCCAAATATTCACATTTCGCAGTTACATTTCCTCCTAAAATGATTATTGAGCCCTCTTTAGAACCACCCTTGTTCAGATCATAACCTCCTCCTATAGCAGCTGCATTAATATCAGCACTTGGTACTGCTCTAGCTTGTGAAATAGCTGTAACTTCTCCACTTTCTATGATTATAGTTCCAAAACTGGGTTCATATTGATCTCCTCCTATACCTGCTCCATGTGTAATATTCGTACTACTACCATTACATAAAGAGCCAGCCTCTAAAGATCCTACATCAGGACCAACCATTTTAAGAGTTGCTCCTGGTTTCACATTTATACCGGCACGCTGACTAGAACTCCATAACTTATTATTACCAATCCACTTTAATGTAACATATGTACCACTCCCTATCTCTAATGCACAATGGCCAGCATTATTATTATCCACCTCGGGATCATGGTTGCCTTTTTCTGTATCGCCTCCTAATCGAACATCAATATCGATATTATCTAAAGTAATTTCTATATTGCCTAAGTTACCCTGAACTATAATTTGATCATTTGATTTTTGATAATTATCGTTCATACTAATATAAATACGCGGCCCTGAAGATATCCTTAACTCATCGTTTGTATTATCTCCAACCTTAAACATAGCATCATAACTCTGCCCCCATACGGCACCACTCAATGTCGCCAAAAACGCGACTAAAAAAGTAAATAATTTTCGTTTCATAACTTTTAGTATTAATAATAGTGAATATTGAATATCTTTTATCTACATCTATTACTCCCGCCTGAGGGAGTCGTGGGGCCATACTGTTTGCCCCAGTTGGTTTTGGGTTATCGGTTGGAAGTTAGTCCACCGGGACGAACTCTAAGTTCCCGTCGTCAGTACCTTCGGGATTCTTGTTTTCCTCTTCCGCTGTGCCCTCTTCTGCCTGCTGTTTGCGAGCTTCTTTCTGCGCCTGGCTCTGCTTGTAGCTGGTCTTGAAGTTGGCAATGACACGGTTCATTTCGTCGATGATGGAAATACAAAACTCCTTGTCTTCTTCACCAGTGGCCATCAGGGCAGAAGCATACACCAACGTACAGATGTCCTGATAAATCGCGTCTGTTTTCTTACGGACTTCTACCGTAGTTCCATTTTGCGACAGGGCATTTTCTGAAGTCCGCTCGTTTTTGGCCAAATCAAAAGCATTGTTGGTCGTTTCGAGATTGGTCAAGATAGGTTCGAGGTTCAACGCCGCTACCGCTTCCGAACTCTCTTCTTTCCGCAAATCGACGAGTAAGCCCTTAATCAAGGATGTTTCCGCATCATCCGCCTGATTTTGGATTCCCTTATACGGGCGAAGTACGATATCGATTTTCTGGGCAGCCGACTTGGTATTTCCCTTTGTCGATCCCATTGCATTTGAAACCATGAAGAACAACATCGACAACAGACGGTCGCGCTCGGCTTCTTCCTCATCCATGGTAAGTGTATAAGTACTGGCGTAACTCTTTCTATTTAATTCCACTTCCCGATCGATCAATCCCTTATATATACTCAGCATTTCTTCCGAAATGTGCAATTTTGCCCGTATGTCCGTCAGCAGCGAATCTAAAATATTTAAGATATGCTGATGAAAACCGACATGCAAGGCATTGCTATACCGTTGGCATGAACTACTTTCAATTTTTGTAATATTACTCATAATAAACTCTTTAATAAGTATTTATCTATCCCTATTCTTTCTGATCAACCTCCGATTTGGCGATAATATATATTCTCTTCAGCCTTTATGCAGGCAACAAAAGGGAATCGTTTTCTCATTCTATATTTCATGCAACGAACAAATAGATCATTTTTCAAAAACAGAACTTTTGTTAGTTGGCAAAAGATGCAACTTTATATAAACAATAGTTTTGTTTGACAACAAAAGAACTGTTATTATAGGAACAGTTCTTTTGCCTGATGACAAAAAGATTGTCTTTGTGGCAACTATGCTTTTGTTTGATAACAAAATGATCGTTTTTCAGGCAACAGTGGTTTTGTTTGGCGACAAAAGCATAATTTTTATAACAACACTTCTTTTGCAATATGCAGAAATAAAAACTGTCAAATATCCCTTTTTACAAAAATACAATTAGCGCAGTTACGCCAGAACTTGTTTTTCTGTGTTTGCAAAAGTATGAATTAATTTTAAATAACAAGCTTTTCTCCTTCAAATAATTTCACAATCATTCTTTTTTCTTCTTTTCTTTTCGTATATTTGGCATGAGGCTGAATTGTTGAAGATGAATCGATCATTCCGTCGGGCTATCCGGCTTTGTTTCACACGTTAAACGATACGATTATGAAGTCTCCTGTTTTATCACTCTTTCATCTTCTGCTGGTAACATTTTTAATGGCCGGCTATTTTGTTGAACCATTAAGAGCACAAGTCACGGCCGATACCAGCCGATATGTCACCATCGAAGGAATGGTGCGCGACCAGAACGACCGGAAACCACTGGAGTTTGTACACGTCACCGTACCGGGTACACCTATCGGCACCGTTACCAACAGCGAAGGTGTGTTCTCTATCAAGATCAAACGGTCACTGCAGGCCAGACAGATTCTTTTCACACATGTAGGCTACAAAAACCAGCGCATTCCGATTGATTCACTCGACCAGTCCGGACTGAAAATCTACCTGACACCTACTACACAACAACTCAGCGACCTGATCGTGCGGGGCGGCGATGCCCGTTTCATCGTTGAAGAAGCCATGCAACGGGTAAGCAGCAATTATGCCCAGTCTGCCACCCTGCAAACGGGGTTCTACCGGGAGACAGCCCAGAAAAGAAGACGCTACATCTCGATCTCGGAAGCTGTAATTGACGTTTACAAGACATCATATACGCAGAAGAACATCGAGCACGACCGCGTGCAAGTACTGAAAGGGAGAAAGTTGCTGAGCCCGAAGCCAGGCGATACATTAGTGGTCAAGCTGTTGGGCGGCCCTACGCTGCCGGTGTTTGTCGATATTGCAAAAAATCCGGATTTAGTACTTGATCCGCTTGTTATGCCCTGTTATGCCTTTGAGATGCAGGAAATCACCTGGCTAAACGAACGACCGCATTATGTGATCCGTTTCTATCCACATGTAGTCTTGTCGTTTGCCCTGTATGAAGGATTGTTATACATTGACCAAGAACGGTTGTCGATCAGCCGGGCCGAGTTCAACCTCGACATGAGCGACCTTGACAAAGCGACAGAAGCCATTCTGCGGAAAAAGCCGTTCGGCCTCCGCTTTAAACCCATGGAAGTGTCTTTCTTAGTCACTTACCGGGAGCACGAAGGACATTCCTATATAAATTATGTACGTAATGAAATCCGTTTCAAATGCGACTGGAAACGACGGTTATTCTCGACCACCTACACCATCGTATCTGAAATGGTAGCGACCGACAACCGGCCGGCCACGGGAAATATTCCGTATAAAGCCTCTTTCAAGTCGAATCATTCGCTTTCCGACCGGGTAAAAGACTTTGCTGACGAGGAATTCTGGGGAGATTATAACATCATCGAGCCAACCGAATCGTTAGAGAATGCCGTCCATAAGCTCAAAAAGCAACAGGAACGGGCCGCCCGTCAGTAATCCAGGCCAAATTAAAGCAATAATACAGCCGGCTACTCACTAAATGGATCAGATTGTCCGGGCTTTGTGTGGCTGCCATGTAGCCACGCGGTTCGGCGTGTGTGGTATCGGATTCAAGGGAAACACTTCTGTTTTTACTCGCTGTCATCAGATAAATCCGCATCCATATCCTGCGGATTGCGGCGCGTGTCCCATAAGGCCACGACATAGACCGTATCTTCTTCTTCGGATACCCGATAAACCAGTTTGTAATGCTCATGTACCACCAGGCTGCGATAAGGCAAATTCAAATGAGAAAGGCGTGGTTCTAATGAGCCTAAATTGGGAAAGGTAGCAAGACGTTCCGAATCGAACCGGATACTATCCATTAATTTCACGGCTGATTCTGACCAAAATGAAATCTCCCATATTCATACAATTGCATTAGACGCGTTAATGCTTTGGGAAACCAAATTACTTGCATAGCTCAGGATATTTGCGTTCCATTTTAGCCCATACCTCATTACTCGGAATACCCGGTCCACTGGTTTCCGCCAATTCTATTTCACGCTCCAGCTCTTTAATTGTAAACTGGCAAGGTGGAATTTTTTCCTCAACAACTTTCCCCCTTTTGCCTCTCCAAGCATCCACCACATCTTTCAGTTGCTGGAGCAATTCACGACTGTCGGTTTCCACCACCTGACGAATGATTTCCATCCGTTCCATTTCAAGTTCTGTTGATTCCATATAACCTCCTTTTATATTCACAATCCGTTACTTCGCAAAGGTAACTTTATTTCCCATATTTCCTAACATCCTAAAGAGACAATTCAGGGACGGGCTGCCCATCAGTAATCCAGGCCAAATTAAAGCAGTAATACAGCCGGCTGCTCACCAAATGGATCAAATTGTCCGGACTTTGCGTGGCTGCCATGTAGCCACGGGGTTCGGCGTGTGTGGCATCCATCAGAAAATGTTTGGTCTAGGCGCCACCATCCAGAAAGCGGGTTATGCCATCAGTCAGCAGACGTTTCACCGGCCAGGTTTTGCCTTCATCATACGATACGGCAGCATACAAACCATACCCCCGGTAATTATTTCCTTCCCGATCTGGGAAAATCATGCCCCGCTCAGCTTCGGGCGTACGCAACGGATGATCAGTAAACGAAATAAGCAACAGCGGACCTTCATTCAGACGCATAAAGACCAGACGTTGGCCACCGTCAATCGGAGGGAACTCAGAAGCATAATACGTCCAAGTCTTTCCCATATCTTTCGAGATGCTCATTGGCATCCGCAGTTTTCCTTCCTTATTCAAGATACTGTTACCTCGTGCCAACGCCATAAGCGAACCATCTTTCAATTGAACCACTCCAGCATGAATACCGGCTATCGTCGAGCCCGTATTTCCTTCCTTAAACTCCGGCAGCGGTTTCCCGTCCCACGGATCCTGCCAAGTCTTGCCTCCATCTTTGCTGATATGAATGGCTGCCCCGTCGTGACTGCCCGGTCCGGCATCACAAGGTTGGATCAACCAACCTTCGCGAGTACGGATTGTCCCAGCAATGACCTGATGACGTTTGGTGTGTTCCGGAGCAATGATTTGTGGAGCTGACCAGGTCTGTCCGTTATCCCGACTAGTACGCATCACCACCATCAGATTCTGCCAGTCGCCCGACGCTTCCACACCGTTCAGATGATACAACGTACCCTCGCGGTCGTTCAACAAAGCCGAGCCTGTCATATTCCGGTCGGGCACTTTAAAGAAGAGAGAAGAACGATCCCACTGTTCCGTTCCCGCCCGCAAACGGGAAGCCAGGACCACCATACCCCGGCCATTTTCTTCATCTGCCGAAAACCAGATTGCCAGCAGATCGCCGTTATCACACCAAGTAATAGCCGGCTGGTGATTATGAGAAAAGAAAGGATTCCCACCACTACCCGGTTCCGGTTGCAATACATAAGGAACCGGCGCTTTGAATACCGGTTCTTTTACGACCGTCCAGGTATAATCTGTCTGATTCACTTCTTGCTGATTAGCCGAAGGAAGTGCCGGTGCGACCGTCGCTACTGGTGTAAACGCCGATTCTACTATTCGGAAACCGGTCTGTGCGTGCTTATCATCCGGAATCATCGCCATCCGATTGCCCGAACGCAGGTATTTATCCGGCGTATTATGGCTGCCGCCACGTGTTACCCGGAAATCTCCTGTTGTCCTACCTGCCGGATCGTTCTGTTCACCCGGTAAATAAGGACCATACCAGTCCAGACACCATTCTTCCACATTGCCGTGCATGTCACAAAGCCCGAATGCATTCGGCTGTGTTTGCCCTACTTTCAGCGAGACCGGCTTCAAGTCGCGGGCTGTCTGCTGATTCTTCCGATAAGCTTCCGGCAGGCCATCACCCGTATTGTATAGGTAATACGTACCTGCCCGGCAGGCATATTCCCATTCCGCTTCGGTAGGCAGACGATAGTGTTTACCTTCTTTCTGGCTGAGCCACTCACAGAAAGCCACCGCATCCGCATAACTGACGTACACCACCGCCTCATCATCTTCCAGCGAAAGTCCGTTCTTTCCCCGCAACGCCTTATGCTCCGGGCGGAAGGCTTCAAACTGGGCGTTAGTGATCTCCGTTACGCTCATCTTGAACGGATGAGTGATGTTTACTTTATGAACAGGCAGCTCATCATAATTCTCTCCGTCTCCTTCACCGCCCATATAGAAAGAACCGGCGGGAATATCCACCATCCGAATCTCCGGCAGTTGCTGGGCAAAGGCGAACTGTACCATCCAAATGCCGACCAAGCATCCTATCAGTTTTCCCCTATTTTTCATGGTATTCTTCTTCTTTTACTGGTTATACATTTCTTTATAATAGAAATCCAGGATGTCCATCAGCATATCATAGGCATTCTTGGCCGGACTATCCGGATTCCGGTGAATAGCTTCCAGATAATTATTCAGTGCCTGCCGGTTGTCACCCTTCTTCCGCCAGGCATTTCCCAATAAATAATAGGCTTCATCACTATCCGGGTTTTCCTGTATATAAACGTTCAATCGCTGAATGGCCTCATCTACCTGGCCCGCATAAATCAGATTCTTTATTTCTTCCATATCATTTCATTCATCACGTAGAGACGCAGCACGCCACATCAGACGCGGCACGCCACCTCTCTACATTAATATATACGGCACAAATGTATAAAAAAAGAAGGCAATTTGTTTTATTTAAAGATTATCTTGTACATTTGCAGCCGATTCCAATCAGAAATAAAACAATTATGCAAAAGAATCTGGTAATAGTGGAGTCTCCGGCCAAGGCAAAAACCATTGAAAAGTTCTTGGGTAAAGACTACAAGGTATTGTCGAGCTACGGACACATCCGCGACTTGAAAACGAAACAGTTCAGTATTGATATCGAGCACAATTACGCTCCGCAATACGAAATTCCGGCCGATAAAAAGAAGCTGGTTTCCGAACTCAAGGCTGAATCGAAAGCCGCCGAAATGGTATGGCTCGCATCCGATGAGGACC
>ERZ779643.1151-NODE-1151-length-19193-cov-4.093949_pt1 | contig 19193 bp, 15 predicted proteins | sample MGYA00511564_ERZ779643 | MGnify/ENA primary metagenome ERZ779643 (study PRJEB29588, sample SAMEA2147114) | human gut metagenome | biome: human gut; feature: human-associated habitat; material: faeces | place: Denmark | collected 2008/2010 ... | reverse complement strand
GGTCCGCTAAGCAGCATCACCATGGACATTCCGCCGCCGAGAATCAGTGCCGCGGCAATGCCGAAAATAAAAGAAAATATTGTAGCGCCGCAGGTTTTTGCTTTTTCCAACCGACAGAGGCAGTCGAGGGTGTTTTCGGCCTGACGTTCGAGCTTGTTTAATTCCGGCTTGTGCGGTAATTTCCTGTCGCGTTTCATGGACAATGTTACCGTGCCGGGCAGCGAAGTGCTGACGGACGTGATCTCCCAGCCGAAGGCTTCGTACATATCGGCGGCGTACGCCTGTTTTTCGGCTTTGATTTTTTTCGTACAATATTCGTATGTGATAAAATCTTTTTCCTGCATGATTAGTTTCCTCCGGGAATTATATTTTGCGAAAGTGGGTGTGCCGACGCGCGTTTCGGTTGACTTTTCCGTAAGACAAGTGTATCATATAATAAATCGGAGAGAAAATCAAGTCAAAAAAAGCGCGATGGGACAAAAACGGGAAAGTGTCGCGCCGAATAAGACAAAAAAGGAGAAAGTGTATCGTGCAATACGACCAGGAAGACTATACCAAGTTTTATATAGTACAGGCGCTTTTCAAGTTGATGAAAGAGTACAATTACGACAAAATAAGCGTCACGGACATAGTAAAAAAGGCCGGCGTGGGGAGGGCGACGTTTTACAGGTATTTTAAAAGCAAGGAAGATGTGATATTGCATTATTTCAGGCACCACACCCAAGATTTTGTCGCCGCTCATAGGTTTTATCCGCGCTGCCGCGCCGATTACACAGACCTTGTAAAGGACGTGCTCAAATATTTCGAGGCGCAGAAAGAGCGCTTTATGCTTATCCGTCAGGCTCATCTCGAATATATCTATCTGGACTATCTAAATAAAATGTTTGTCGAAAAATTCATAGTCGACCACGACGACCTTGACGGCAAACTGCTGCCGTATATTTACGCGGGCATGCTTTTTAACGTATCCATGAAGTGGCTGGACGACGGGTGCAAACGCCCGATAGGCGAGCTGGCCGACATGATTGTTGACGCAGTATATTTCGAAAAATAAGCGGCCGAAAAAACGCGGCGCATAAAAACAAAAGCGGGCAAAATGCGCAATTCCCATAGGGAATAAAAATTAAAATTTTATAGAATTGCACTTTCAAACGAGAAAAAACCTTAGTTCCAGAAATGAAACTAAGGTTTTTTACTAACAAGATAAAATTAAAAATATTATCTTTTTAGAAGAAGAACACCTTATACGAGTTGTTAAGCTTTAGATTCGGTAAATTACGCCTATGTGATTTACGTTCACTGGTAAAAACTACTTAAAGAATCATTTTAATGATTTAAGCATCTTGTCAATGCATTTTTTCTTTTGATCGAAATTCGGATGAACATATAAGTTAAGTGTCGTGCTGATGTTCGAGTGTCCAAGAATCACACTGACCGTTTTATAATCACATTGACTTTCTATACACCGCGTCGCAAAGCTGTGACGTAACCCGTGAAATTTGATAGGTGGTATATCTAACTTTACAAGCAGCTTTTTGTAGTAATTCCGATAAGTTCGCGGTTCTGTCGGAGACTCATCATTTGTCAGAACGTAATAATCCCCTTTTACTATTTTTTGTAACGGCTTTATTATCGATAACAATTCTTTCGTCATCGGTATATCCCGTATAGACGTAGCGGTTTTAGGAGTATCTATCAATAATTCGGTATGCTTGATACCGTTTTCTCGGATATAAATGCGCTGAATTGTCTTACGAATATGTATTACGCATCTTTCCGTATCTATATCATCCCAAGTTAATGCGCATAATTCGCCTATGCGAATTCCAGTACTTAAACAAATATAAATGCCGAGATTGCGGAATGTAAAATTATCTTCAACAAAGCGCATTATCTTCTTTTGGCTTGTAATTGATAAAACTTCAAGCTCCTGTCGCTCCCTATCTGTCGGAAATATGACGTCAATGGGAGAATAAGGACAATAATTGTTCTTTGCTCCGAATTTCAGGATCATGCGCAAAACGATAAGCATGTCCTTAATCGTTTTTTGCGAAAGCCCATCGTTTAACTTTTGCAAGACAAATTCTTGCACCTCTTTTTCGGTAACCGTATTCAGATTACCGAATGCCGGCAATAAGTGAGTTTCAACGATAAGCGAATAAACTGCAAATGTTGACTTTTTCACGAATTGCCTTTTGTCTCCTTGCCATAAAATTGCAATTTGACAGATGTTTTTTTCATTGACCATGTTCTTTTTTACCTCCTTGAAAACAGTCCATAATTATTGTACCAAATCCTTTATTGCATAAAAAGAATGAAGCAATAGACTATAAATCAACGGAGATAAAAATTATTATCTAAGCGTCGATTATTAAGGAAATAATTAAAAAAAACGAATCTCTAATGTTCCAACTTTGAGATTCAAAGAACACACGGATGAATGGCATAAATTTGCGTTGTCGGACTTTGTAACTCGCATTACGCGTAGAAACAAAAACAATGAATCGTCACTTCCTTTGACTATATCGGCACAATATGGGCTTGTAGATCAAATAACTTTTTTTAACAAAACAGTTGCAAGCGTTGATTTGTCGGGATATTATTTGCTTTACAATGGTGATTTTGCCTACAATAAAAGTTATTCTAACGATTATGCATGGGGTGCAGTAAAACGTTTGGATAAATATGATAAAGGCTGTTTGTCAAGTTTGTACTTTGTGTTTCGCCCAACCGACAAAGTTAATTCAGATTATCTTACGCATTATTTTGAAACAAGCAAATGGCACAAAGGTATTTCGGACATTGCTGGCGAAGGAGCAAGGAATCATGGATTGTTAAATATAGCTGTTGAAGATTATTTTGCAACGCAACATTATCTTCCGTCATTGCCAGAGCAAAAGAAAATAGCCAACTTCCTGAATCTAATCACAAAGCGTATTGAAGTACAAAACAAAATCATTGAGGATTTAAAAATCTTAAAGAAAGAACTTTGTAATAGACATTTTAAGGTGATTTACAATAATACTTCGCTGGAATACGTAACACTTAAAGATATTTTAACTGAACGAAAAGAGTATTGCGGCAAAGACGGTACATATATTCACGGAACTCTATCAAAGGAAGGTGTCGCACCTAAGACCGAACGATATGATAGAGATTTTCTTGTAAAAAACGAGGACAAGCAGTATAAAGTTACTCATTTCAATGATATTTGCTATAATCCGGCGAACTTGAAATTCGGTGTCATTTGTCGAAATACATATGGCGATTTAATCTTCTCGCCTATATATGTGACATTTGAAATATCTTGTAAGGTCTATCCCGCTTATATTGAACTGTTTTTGACTAATGCGAATTTTATCGGCAGAATAAGACGATATGAGCAAGGAACAGTTTATGAAAGAATGGCAGTTGCTCCGGAAGATTTCTTGTCTTATGAAACGCGTATACCAAAATACGAAGAGCAAGTTAAATTCGCCGATAAAATCAATCGAATCCAAGGAAAAATAGATTTAGAAGCGTCCTTTTTAGATGCTTTACAACAACAACGAAAATACCTACTTAACTCTATGTTCATATAAACATAGAGTTAAGTAAATAGGATTTTTGGTGCTGTAATAATCTAAGATACTGTTCTTCTACTGCTATTAGATTTACAAACTTATTCATGGTAACGGCTATTTCTCTTTGGCGTTGTATATCTACATATGGAATGAATATATCACACATATTTTCATAAGTAAGACATTGCCGAACGCTGCCTTCTAATTTTTTCTGCAACTCCTTGAAGAAAAATTCCGATTGATAGTAAAAACTTAAATATTCAGCATCAAGTGTGTCCTTAACATTAAAACATACATACATAGGACTTATTATGCCGATTTTGTGTGAGGATAGCAAAGCAATTGAACCAACGTTAATTCTTGCCGGGTTATAAGCAAAACAGCCTATTGTTACGACTTTGTAATTGCGTTTATCTTCGCTTGCGACCGTTCTATCTTCAAATTGCTCCGACTGCTTGATAAATCCCATTTTATTACTAACGGATAAGACATTATCACAGGAATTTGCCTTGTTCCGGGTTGTAATCTCTGTAATATAATCACCCAGTCGCACATATTCGGAACTACTGAAAACTTTATTACAAAGTTCTTTCAATGATGATCGATAATCTCTAATTAAAGGACTTTGCGATAAAGTTTTTCGACATAATAAATCAATTCGTTTGTCGGATCTGGTAAAATGCAGAACTTCCACATTGCAAGAAAGTAATATTGCCAAATACCGTGATGGTGAATACAAAGTCTTTGGCGCAAGCGGAGTAATTGCCACTATTGATAAATACCAGTTTAAGGAAAGCGGTATTTTAGTATTAAAAGATGGATCTAATGCTGGAAAAGTTCAATTTGCCTCTGGAAAGTACTCCGTTATTGGGACTTCTGTCGTCCTAATTCCTAATGACGTAAACGATGCAAAGTTTTTGTATTTTGCACTGCTCGCCGTGGATTTTGATAAATATAAAGTTGGTTCAGGTATTCCGCATATTTATTTCAAGGATTACTCAAACGAACAAATTTATTATCCCGAGGCAACCCTACGAGAAAAGATTAATAAAACGCTTTCCTGTTACGAAACAAAAGTCGAAACAGAAAAAGAAATGCTTTCAGCTCTACAAAAGCAAAAAACATTTCTTTTACAGTCAATGTTTATATAAAAAGATTTGATAAAAGATATGTTTTTAAGTCCATAAGACGAGAAAGTATATCTTTTTCATTATTCAATCGATGTTCAATTGCTTGTAATGTCTTTACAAGTATCGAAATATTAGAATAAAATGCTATTTCGATATGTCGAACGGTATCTGCATTGATATTGCTTTGTGTTCCGGTTTCCAAAAGCCTAAGTATTTGTGTTTCTCTGAAAAAATTTAGGTAATAGTAGATGTAATCCAACATTTTGCAATCTTTTAGCACCATGGAAAACATTGCTTGGCTTGTTACTAACGGAACAGTATTTATACACACTAATCCGACTGATGCATACATTGAAAGAATAAGGCTCTTTGAAGGAACAATCCACGCCGAAGAATTTGCTAAACCGCTTTCACTGATATGTTTTTCAGTGGATTTCACATATTTCCCTTGTTTTGTCATATCTGAAATGCTTAAAAAAGGAATATTGCCATCGTAGTATTCAGCAACTGTAGAAGATGGTGTTCCGCCCGCTTTTCCCTTTAAGATTAGGTTTTCTAATTTTGTAGTATAGTCAGGCTGTTTTGAAAAATAATCATAACTAATTCCTTTAATTAGGGTTTCATACTTGCTAATGATTTTGTTTTGGACAGCAATTTTGTTATCTATCGTGGATAAAAAGTCTGAAATTTTTTGTTGCTCTTGTAAGCAGGGAAAATACAAACATATCTTTTCTAAACCTTCTTGCCCGATATTATAGTGTTGTGCCCCTGCACCCATTCTTACGGTTTGTTTACGGGCGTTGTGCGTGCAAAGTAAATATCTAAAAAATATCGGATTATAATCTGAAATCTTCTTACCGCGTATAACAAAACCACCAAATGTTGCCGAATGTTCTTTGTCAAGATAAACATTTGCTCGTCCTATATCTTCAAATGTTTCAGAACTACGTTGGAAAAGTATGTCTCCGTATTCAACTATGAACTTATTGAACGTCTTTTCGTCGATATCAATTAAACCTTTAATGCAATCATAGGTTATGTATTGATTATTCAAAATGTCCGAAACAGAAATATACTTAATTCCTTTGCCGTATTTTGTTGAATCCGCATTTATTCCGTTTTGGAAACGCAACAATTTTTTTATGGGAATCAACGTCCAACTGTCGGTGTACTCTCGGAATCTCAAAGTTGGAACATTACGTTTTTCATGACCTGATTTATTAGCATTAGTGACTATATTTTCATTTTTTTCCATTGTGTTTTACCTCAAATAGAATCAATGGCCTTGGCGTATTGGAGTAAATCTATTGCCGGAACGGTTCCGATTTTTTGTAACAATAATAACAATTCCAAATACACATAAATCAGCACTTCATCTTGGGTATTCTTATGGAGAGTTATTTTATCCGCCAAATACTCAACACAAAAAGATGAATCTTTCAAACAACAAATTAAATCAATTCTCTCGTCAATATCAAGTTCACTTAGATGGCTTCTTAAGATTTCATCAATAGGGCTTTTCCATTCCGTGCGAGTTGTTAAAATACCGCCTATGATATTATGTAGCGGCTTAGCGGGCTTAACACCAGTTGAATAAGGTATTGGTGCAGATGTTCTTCTTAATTTTCGCACACTTGCAATTTTATCCCCTGCATACTTAATGTTTGCCTTATCCAGTTCTTGCTTTACCTCAAATACGGCATACACGCTTTCAGCGGTGATATACAATGCGCCATTCTGCTTGAAGACAATAGGAGAATATTGTTGATCATAGATTACAATATCAATCTGATCACTTACATTGCCATCGCTATCAATTATAAACGCTTTATCAGCCATATACCTTTTGGGTAAAAACTCTTTCATCCATGATAGCCAATTGTTTTCTGTCACATCACCCTTTGTCCCAGGATGTGCAATAAATTCCTGTGCATTCAAACTCGCTATCATTTGCTCTTGCATTCCTTTAAAAAGATCTTTTATTTCTACCGTATTTCCCATAATATCACCAAATTATACTTTGCCAATACTGTTCAGATAAAGAATTGCTCGCTTGGTTGGCAATTGTTGTTTTTTCTTTTGTGCTTAAAGAATCGGAAATAATATTATTACAGTTACTTGGATCAATCACGCGCTTATTTTCAATATTGTCCGATATATAATGGAGCAAATGCCAAAAATTGTCTGCTAAATTATATTGATTATTTTTCCCCAATTCTTCAATGCAAAGTTGCTCAATATAAATTGAAGGAAAGTCTAAGCCGTGATTTTCTCTCCAAACTTTTAACAGCATAATTTCCTTTTGAACACCTGAATTACGAACCATATCAATGTGTTTTTGTATATTTGTAAGCATTCGAGTTTTATGTTTATTTGACCACAAATAGTGGTCATTGTACCTTCCATATGATTGTGAATTTACCCTTTTGGCAGGCACAACATCGATATCACATCCATAGTATTTAACCCCAATAGAAACATTCTGTTTCCGTACAGTATATCCTTTACTTTTTAAAAAAGCATACGTATCTTCATAAAATTGCTGTAGCGTACTTGAATTGTTTGGATCGTCTATAGACAAAAACATATCCATATCCGACTTGCCTTTTATTGCTGTCCCCTTAGCTCTTGAGCCTGACTGCTGAACATTCATTTTAGGATAATACATGTATCTGTTATATGTACTATTAAACCAGTTGTTTAACGTCTGCGAAAGATTAGAATAAGCGGTTTGCTCATTTTGTGTTAATTGCCCATTCTTGCTATACTTTTCGATAATTTTATTGACATAACCACAATCCATAATTAATCCTCCAAAATTCCGAGTTCTTTCAGATACTTGTTTATTTCCTCATCGAGGCTTGCGCGCTGACTTTCAAGCTCTTTGATTTCTGCCATAACCGCCTTAATATCTATTTCGGGCTCTTCTTCAAAGGTGTCCACGTAACGAGGAATGTTCAAGTTGTAATCGTTGTTTTCAATTTCCTCCATAGTTGCCACGTGACAGAACTTATCAACGTCTTTGCGCTCCACATAAGCGTTAACAATTCGGTCAATATCCTCGGAAGAAAGTTGGTTCATGTTCTTTCCGGGCGTGAAATACTTGCTTGCATCGATAAAACAGATATTGCCTGCGTTACCGTTACGATATTTGCGAAGAACGAGGCAGCATACAGGGATACCTGTTCCGTGGAAAAGGTTTGCGGGCAATCCGATTACGGCGTCCAAAACATTCAGGTCTTTAATCAAATATCTGCGGATAGTATCCTCACTACCGCCGCGGAACAAAACGCCGTGCGGAAGGAGAACGGCAATACGTCCGTCATCGTCCATGTGATATACCATATGTTCTACAAACGCGAAATCCGCTTTGCTTGAGGGAGCCAACTTTCCCGCTCCGCTGAAACGGGGATCGTCGAGGAAAGAAGACGCCGCAGACCACTTTGCCGAATACGGCGGGTTGGCAACCTGAACGGTAAATTTCGTTGTACCGAAATTGTCCTTTTCGAGCGTGTTGTCGTTGAATAAGTTGAAGTATTGATAGGGAACGTCGTGCATCAACATGTTCATGCGGGCAAGGTTGTAAGTCGTTCCGTTCAGCTCTTGTCCGTAATAATGTCCTACAGCATGTTCCGCTGTTCCGCCGTTGGCAATAACAGCTTTGCGGACTTCCAGAAGCATAGATGCTGAGCCGCAAGTGGGATCGCATACGTTCTTAACGGACGTCAGCCCAACCGTAGCAAGTTTACTGCACAGTTCGGAAACGGCGCTTGGTGTGAAGAATTCGCCCCCCTTCTTGCCGCTGTCGGAAGCAAACAATCCGATCAAAATCATATATGCCGTTCCGAGAACATCAAATTGTGCGTCATCATAAGAAAATTCAATGTCATTGACGCGGTTGATGACCTTTGCGATTTGCTTCGTACGGTCGGAAACTTCCTTGCCCAAATCTTTATCTTTCAGATCCATAGCGTCAAAAATTCCGTCGAAGGCGGCCTCCGATTTCTGACCGAGAGTAGATTGCTGAATAGACGCAATCGCCTTTTCAAGATAATCAACCGAAAAAACTTTTCCGTCATACTTGCCAGCAATCATATTGACAATATAGCCGAAGCTGTATTCGGGGCGAATGATGTATCCGAGGTTATCAAGAGAATACTTGTCAAGAGCTGCAAGCAGTTCTTCATTTTTAGAAGCGAGCGCATCCGAATAGGTCATGCCGTCATTCTTGAGTATTTCTTCCATATACTTTTCCGTCTTTTCGGAAAGAAAACGGTAAAAGATGATACCGAGAATATAGTCTTTGAATTTGCTTGCGTCCATAGTACCACGCAAATCGTTTGCAATAGCCCAAAGTTTGTTGGAAAGTTCCTGTGCTTGCTGTTTATGAAGTTGGATATCCGTTGCCATAATTTTATACTCCTTCTGCTCTGAATTTTTCATATTGTTCTTTTACAAATTCCTCAATTTCACTCGAGAGTTTTATCGTTTGTAGCAATCCGTAACCCTTTTGACTCAGACGTTTTCTGATGTCTTCAAGGCTTATTACGTGCTTGAACTGATATTCTGAGATAAAGAATCTGATTGTTTCAACATCGAGATTGGTTTCTTCGGCAAACATTTCGATGTCCATGTTCTGCTGCAGTACTTCAAATTCCTCGTATGCCTTAACGATGTCTTCGTCCGGTGACAGGTTGAAAAACTTTTCCGTTACGAATCGTTTTAGCATGTCTTGTTTTGCGCGTAGCCGTTCGTTGTCGGATCGCTCGATTTCTCTCAGAATCAAGTCGATCGACCGCTTCTTTTCGTTTTCGTCTTTCTTGATTACGTCTTTTAACAGGTTCAATATGTAAACGACGTTGATTTTATCCGTTCTGATAAGTTCGATGTTGAAGTCGATATCGACAAGAGTTGTCTTGACGTTTTTATCGCGTTCCTTCTTAACTAAATCGTAATAGTAGAGATACCACGATTTATAGCCCAAGAATTCGTCCTCATCCAAAATGGTTGCGATATCGCTCCACTCGAATTTAGAGAAAGTTTTTAACGTCGAAAGTGTTTGCGCTACCAAGCGGAATGATACAATAAACTTTCTCTGATCGTCTTCGGACTGCAATCTTCCGGCAATATCGTAAGACGGAGCAACGTTTCGCATGATAGCAACTCTGTCGGCATATTCCGCCACGTAATAATCATAGTTTTCAAGTAAATACGCGTTCGGATTTCCGTCCCCTGAAAATAGTTTTAACGCTTTGTCTTGCTCTTCTTTAATATTTCGGAACGTAATGATCTGCCCGTACTGTTTCGTCTCCTTATAGATGCGGTTGGTGCGGCTATATGCTTGAACAAGGGAATGCCAGAACAAGGGCTTATCCAAATAAAGCGTATTAAGCGGCTTAGAGTCAAATCCAGTGAGGAACATATTTACTACAAGCAGGATATCAATTTGCGGAAGTTCCTTTTGTTTGAGACGCTTGGCAATATCTTTTCTGTACGCATCAAACGTATCGAGACTAAACGAAAGTTTTTCTTTATCGGTAGAGAACATTTCGTTGTAATCTTCAATGCATTTTTCCAAAAATTCTCTCGATTGCGGAGTGTCAGCGCCTTCATCCATATCCTCGTTTGCTGCATATGTAAAGATAGCGGCGATCCTCAGACCTTTATTATTCAGCTTCTTAAAAGCGCTATAATATTTTTGGAGGAGTGGAACGGATTGAATAGCAAAGAGAGAAGTATAAGTATCTGTGCCGATCTTAGTATGTTTTTCGTAATGCTCTAAAATATTGTTGGTAACAAGCTCTATTCGCTGTTGATCGCTGTATATGCTCGAAATATCAATGTTGTTGCGTTTGCAATATTCCTCTAAATTAAAGTTAGGATTATTGCTTTGCTCGTGAACGATACGTCTCACGGTCATATCGGCGGCATTTGTCGTAACAACGTTGAACGTGTTTTGATACTCAACGGAGAATTTCAGTACGTTACCGTCCGCAATCGCTTCTTTAATTAGATACTTGTGTAAGCAGGCGTCCATAGTACCGGCATTAAAAATATCTGCCGTCGTTTGGCCGCTTGCCCCTTTGTTTTCTTCAAAAATTGGTGTTCCCGTAAAGCCGATGAAGTTTGCGTTCTGAAAGTTTCTGCGAATATCGCCATGCATTTTGCCAAATTGACTTCTATGGCACTCGTCGATGACAAACACACATTTCTTTGTCTTATATGTCTCCATAATAGGCTTATATTTCTCATTTCGAAGTGCGCTTGCAAGCTTCTGAATGGTTGTGACAAGCATTTTTTCGCCACTGTTTTTCAGGCGCTTGATGAGCTCAAAGGTCGAGTCGGTGTTGTCTACGCAATTTTCCTCAAAGGAATTATATTCGTCAACTGTTTGATCGTCCAAGTCTTTGCGGTCGACCAAAAAGAAAACCTTATCAATTCTGCCATTGTCTCGAAGGAGGGAAGCACATTTGAAAGAGGTAAGCGTTTTCCCGGAACCTGTTGTATGCCAAACATAGCCGTTACGGTTTTCTTCCAACACCCGACGCAAAACCGCTTTCGTTGCATAGATCTGATACGGGCGCATTACAATTATATTTTTTATTGTATCTTGCAACACGGTATAGTCTGTTAACAGGGCGGTTATATTGAACTTGGTAAAGAAGTCATCTGTAAATTCGTTCAGTTGGTTGATACGCTCATTGTTCGCATCTGTCCAAAAGAAGGCGAGACTTTTCAATATAGCCTTATATGTACCGTCTGCATTCGTTTCATTTTCATTTGCAAAATACTTTGTTTGGATAGAGTTCGAAACGACGAAACACTGGATAAAGTGGAAAAGCCCTCTGAATGAGTATCTGCGATAACGGTTGATCTGATTGATAGCTTCATTGATCTCCACTCCGGGACGTTTTAGCTCGATTTGAATAAGGGGCAATCCGTTAATAAGAACTGTGACGTCGTAACGATTTTTATAAATAACCTCGTTCATATGGTCTTTATCCATCGTTACTTGGTGAGTAACCTGATAAATGTTGCGATCTATATCTTTTGATAAAAACTCAATATAGATGCGTTTGCCGTTATCAAGCTCCAACACCTGTTTATCCCGTAAAATTTTTGCCGAGTCATAAACGGTTTTGTTCTCAATTTGCGTGCGAAGTCGGTCAAATTCGGCGGTAGACAATTCAGAAATGCCCTTGCCTTTTATAATCTCATCTTTGTTGAAAAGTTCAAGCTGAGCCTTGAAGTTCAACATAACTTCGGTGTAATTTTTTAATTCGATATATTTATACCCTATAGTCCCTAATCTTTCGATAAAAAGATTTTCAACTTCATACTCGCTTTTTGCCATCTTTCGACTCCTTTTCATATATAATCATCAGTTGCTGCGCTAACACATCTGCTTTTTTGGCCTCTATGGAATGTGTTGTTCTATCACGTTGTCGTTTTAACTCATCTATCTTTCCGATTGTTCGTTGTGTTTCGATAGGAACCAATGTTACGTCAAAGCTTTTTAGCTTACTAAGCGGAATAATTGATACAGCTGTAGTGCCTTGCTGCATTTTTCTGATCTCTGCCTTATTGTTATTTATAAGCCAACACAAATAATACGGATCAAGCAAATTGGTATCTTTTATTCGTATAATAGCCAAATTAGAAAGGATCAGCCTGTTTGCACGCTTATTGTCAATGACGATTGCCTTTCCGGAACTTAGTCCTACGACGACATCTTTATTTTGTGTTAGCGAATATGTATTGAGCTTATCGCCTTGAACAACAATATGCTTTTCAACAGGAAGATCATCCGACACATTAGCAATATAATTAAGTTCTTGCATTGTTATCGTTTCAATGGATACACCTTCTGAAACTTCTATCCTTGTAGGTATGTTCCCTTGTATAATGCTTGCCAGTTGTTTTAATTCCACGTTACACATATCCTTTTTTGAAATTTACATAAATATCATACATCGGAAAATTTATTTTGTCAAGTGCTTTTATGAAATTTAATTAAATTTCTTTTTGACAATGGCTCTGTTTCGCATCCAAACGCGTTTTTCAATTCGAGATGTGACAGGATTTCGACATCATCGCGTTCAGGACAAAAAGTTTGGCAAGAGGTATTGTCAAACGCATGATCGTGCGGTATAATAAAATTAGTGGTAAATTGCCACTTGTAGAAGAACTATCGTTTTCCCGTGAGCATCTGCTCTGCGATAGGCGATCCGATTATTTGTGAGATCGGACGTGGGCTTTTTTCGTGTTACATTTTTGTCGCACAAACAATATACGCACCGGAAGGCAAGACGGCTTCCGCTGAGCGGTGAAAGGTTTTCCGCATTGACGGAAAGCATCGTCTGCATTTGAAATGACGACAAACAATTCAATATTCAGGACATAGGTCCGTGCAAAGAAGTAGTTTATCGCTACAAAACTTGCACGGACTTTTTTTGTCTCTAAATAAAATTTTAAGGAGGTATCTCGTGAAAAATTACAATCTATTTCGCCCGCCCTGACGGGCAAAAGAAGAATCAAAAAGTATGAAAATATAGCAAAAAGAGGCTGATTTTACCAGCAGGTAAAGAAAAAATCATAAAACTGATTTTTTGAGACTTTGAGACAAAGTGGGAAACCCACTTGTCTGTCTCTTTAAACCACGTAAAAAGAAAGGACAAAAAATTAAGGGCTGATCTGACGATTATTCCATAAGAGCTTGACTTGTGAGAAAAATGATATATAATATGTATTAATACGATACTTTTGGGAGAGCAATTATGGAAAAACGCGAGGATACGCCTGTACGCAAGACGCGCAGGAAGTATGAAGAGAAAAACAAGGAAAAGAGAAAACAGGCGAGCGGAAACTTCGGTACAATGATACCGAGAGCGTTTTTTGATGAAATCAACACTTTTCTCAATGAAAACAGGATAACCAAAGTGCGGCTCATCCGAGAAGGATATGAGGCACTGAAAACAAAGAAAGAAAACGGCACGTTAAACCAGTAGCCGATACTTCCGCTGTTTTGCGTAATAAAATCGATGATAAGGAGATTTATATTACGAAAAACACAGCAAAAGAAAAATATTTACGCCCTGCGGCGAGCATATTTACCCGTTACTTCAAGGATAAAAACGGCGGGTATGCGATAAGCCGCGAAAAAGTGATCGGGAATACGGTTTATACCGTTATCTCACGCGAAAAAGAAAACGCCGAAGCTACGGCGTTTGACATTACAAAAAAGATGATCGAGCGAAATATCGGCGTGGCTTTGCGCCCGCCCGTTCGGTCGGAGTACAAGGAATCGTTTGAAAGTTGCAATTCGGGAGGTAATAAACAATGAATTTGCAACAGACAATGAAATATAAGAAGCAAAAGAATACAGAAGAACAATGGACGGCTTGCTATTGCAGACTGTCCTGCGACGATGATCTGGAGGGTGACAGTAACAGTATACGCAATCAGAAAATGCTCCTGCAAAAGTATGCGGACGAAAACCGCTTGCGGAACACACGGTTTTACGTAGACGACGGATATTCGGGAAGCAATTTCGATCGCCCGGATTTCAAGCGCATGATGGACGATGTGGATAACGGCAAAATATCCACCGTTATCGTCAAGGATATGTCAAGGTTTGGCAGGGACCATATACTCGTGGGATATTACACGAAGTATTATCTTGCCGAAGCTGACGTGAGGTTTATCGCCATTTACGACCAAGTGGACAGCGAAACCAATCCCGACGACGACATAACCCCTTTCAAGAATATTCTGAATGAGATGTATGCCAAAGATTGCAGTAAAAAGATCAAGGCGGTCATTCGCGCAAAAGGAAATGCGGGAAAGCATATCACGACTTTGCCTCCGTTCGGATACAGGAAAGATCCCGACAATAAGGAAAAATGGATTGTAGACGAAAAGAGCGCGGAAATCGTGAGAGAAATTTTCCGACTGTGTATTCAAGGATATGGGCCGACGCAGATTGCACGGATTCTCACCGAGCGCGGTATAGATACACCCGTTGTATACTATCACAAGAACGGACTACCAACACCGCTGACACTTCGGGAAGATTCGGAAATATGGTGTCAAAGAACGGTTGCGGATATTCTTGAAAACTTGGAGTATACCGGTTGCACCGTCAACTTCAAGTCGTATAAGAAGTCGTATAAGTCCAGAAAACGTATTGACGTACCGAGGGAAGACTGGGTTATCTTTGAAAACACGCAGGAAGCGATCATCGATAAGCAGACTTTTGAAACCGTCCAAAGAATTCGGGAAGCAAAACGCCGTCCTACGGATATGGGTGAAATGAGCCCGCTTTCGGGATTGGTGTATTGCGCCGATTGCAGAAAGAAAATGTATCTCTGTCGCTGTACGACCATGAAACAAAAGGAGTATTTCAATTGTTCGACCTATCGAAAAAACAAGAAACGCACCTGTACTTCTCATCAAATCACGGTGGAGGCTTTGAGCTTACTCATTCAGGACGATTTGCGGCGAACCATCCATTTTGCTACAAGTCAAAATGAACGGTTTTTGCAAACCCTGCAAACAAACGCCGAAACAAAGACGAAAAAAGAACTCAAAGAGAATCAGGAGGAAATCAGGTCGGCAGAAGAACGGATCGAAAAACTCGACAAGATCATCGAGAGCCTTTACGAGGATAAGGTCGAAGGAAAGATTTCCGAGGAACGCTACTTAAAGATGAGTGATACCTACGAAGCAGAACAACTCACGTTGAATGCGCGTGTTAAAACGCTGAAATCGGAAATTGAAAAAGCGAAGGAACAAAACGATAAGATCCTGAGCTTTATGATCCTCATCCACAAGTACAGCAGTTTTGAGGAATTGACACCTGAGATTTTGCGCTCGTTCATCGAAAAAGTCATCGTCCACGAAAAGACGAAAGTAGACGGTCATTACAGACAAACGGTGGAAATCATCTACAATTTTGTTGGAGCAATCGATAAGCCGCTTTTTGCGGAGGAGATCAACTAAAAAGACATGAAAAAAGGCGTGGTTTCACGCCACGCCTCGCTCAGTCACCGCGACTTACCGTAAAATCCCTATGGGAATTACGGTAAACAGCGCCCGCTTTTTTGTAAAATCAACAAAATTATTCTTTTTCGTCTGTCGATGAATCGTCTTCCGCCGGCTTTTCCTTTTTGAAGAGGCGGAATTTTTTGTCCTTGTCCTCGTCGGCATTTTCTTCTTTTTGTTCTTCTTCGACGGGTTTCGGCTTTTTGGTAATGCGCATTTTTTCGATGCGGTGTTCGTTGACGAGCAGCACCTGCACTTTTACATAATCGTTTTCGCATTCGGCGGTGGAGCCGTCGTCGGGAACGGCGCCCAGCATTTCGCAGACGTAGCCGCCGAAGGTCTCGTAGTCGTCTTTTTCCAGTTCGTCTTCCGGCAGGCGGATATCCATTTTTTCGATGACCTCGTCAAAGGGGGCCAGCCCCGTAACTTCCCACGTGTCGTCGTCAATACGCGTAATTTCGTAATCGGGATCTTCGCCCTTTTCCTGGAGATCGCCCACCAGCAGTTCCAACAGGTCGTGCAGCGTTATTATGCCGTTTATTCCGCCGTATTCGTCCAGCACAATGGCAAAGTATTCACGCGTGTTTTTCATGCGGTAAAACAAATCGTCCGCGGGCATGGTTTCGGAAATAAATACCGGCGGCATTATGGCCTGCTGTTTGACGTTTTCCTTGGACTTGTCGTCCAGACGGAAATATATTTTCGTGTTCAAAACGCCTATTACGTCGTCGATATCCTTGCCGCAGACGGGGTAGTAGGTGTGGTTGGACTGCTTTATCGTGTTTTCCCAAACCTCCTGGCCGTCGCGGTCGAACAGAAAATCCACGTCTTTTCGGTGAGTGCACACGTCGCCTACGTCGTTTTCTTTAAATTCAAATACTTTTTGAATAAATTCGTTTTCCTTCGCGTCTATCGAACCTTTTTCGCTGCCGGCCTCGGCCATGAGCATAATCTCCTCTTCCGACACGTCTTCGCCCGTGTCTTCGGGTTTAATGCCGAACATACGCAAAATGCCGTTGGCGGATACCGTAAGCAGCCACACGAACGGCGCAAAGGCGTACGACACGAAAGTAAGTATTCCCGACAAAAACAGCGAAAGCTTTTCGGGGTTGCGCATGGCGATGCGTTTGGGGATGAGTTCGCCGAATACGATGGAGAAGTAGGACAGAATGAGAGTAATGGCAATCATACATATCGTGCTTGTGACGGTGAAGTATGAGCTGTCTTTTCCTACGATAAGGGCAGCGAGCGGTTCGGAAAACGAATCGGCCGCAAATGCCGAGCCTAACAGCGAGGCAAGAGTGATGGCCACCTGTATGGTGGAGAGAAATTTGGAAGAGTTTTTTGTAAGACGGCAGATGCGTTTTGCACGCTTATTCCCGTCTTCGGCAAGCTTTTCCATTTTGGTCTGGTTGGCTGAAATTACCGCAATCTCGGCGCTTGCAAAAATGGCGTTAAGGAATATAAGCACCACCTGCAACGACAACGCGAGCACTATTTCGCCTGGGTTCATGATAAAATTAGCATACAGCGCGTATTATACGCGCATTGTGGAAGTAGAAACTGGGGATTTTTTTAGTTTTACTTTTTACAACGCAAAAAAACACAACCTCTTTGTAAACCATACAAAAAAGTCATGTTGCAAATCCAAGTATTAAGTTGTGCGTTCGTCGCGGAACGCTACTTGTTGGGCTGTCGTCCACTATGCTTTAGTCCTCCTATGACATATATGTTAGCACATTGCGGGGCATAATGTCAAGAAAAATCGAGGCGTTTTTATGACGCAATCATGAAAAACGCAAGAATATTGTAAGTTAATATTGTAGATTTGATACGTTTAATTTATAAAAAATATAAATAATTTACGTATTTCGATGCGCTTTTACGAAATTTATCTTATTTTCGAGTTTTTTTGTCTTAAAGCAAAAAAATACAATATTCGTGTCAAAATTTATAAAAAAACTATTGACAAAAGCAAATAGGTGTGATATTATAAAACCGACTAAATAAGTAGGCAAATAGTCGCGCCGATAAAAATCGTGATAGCGGCGGGCTATTTTGCAAATAATATAGGTCCGGAGATAATATATGAAACAGTACAACGTTACCGGCATGAGCTGCGCTGCCTGCAGCTCGCGAGTGGAAAAAGCCGTTTCCAGGGTGGACGGAGTCACTTCGTGTTCCGTAAACCTGCTTACCGGTGCCATGGGTGTGGAAGGCAACGCCAGCGACGCCGCAATAATAGAGGCGGTGGAAAAGGCGGGATACGGCGCGTCGCCCAAAGGGACCGAGGTAAAAGCCGCCGCAAAGGAAGAGTTTGCGGACCACGAAACGCCTGTGCTTGTAAAAAGACTGGTGGTATCGGCGGTTTTGCTGGTGGTGCTCATGTATATATCCATGGGACACACCATGTGGGGTTGGCCGCTGCCCGGATGGCTGGCGCGCAATCCTATTGCGGTAGGTTTGGTACAGCTGCTGTTGTCGGCGGTAATCATGGTCGTAAACGGTAAATTTTTCGTAAGCGGATTCAAGAGTCTTTGGCACAGGGCGCCCAACATGGACACTCTGGTGGCGCTGGGGTCCATGGCGTCGTTTGTTTGGAGCGTGGTAATTTTGTTTTTCATGACCGACGCGCAGGTCAACGGCAATGTCGACGCGGTGGCCTCTTACATGCACGAATTTTACTTCGAGTCGGCGGCGACGATACTTACTTTGATTACGTTGGGCAAAATGCTGGAATCTATTTCCAAGGGCAAAACCACCAACGCGCTTAAAGGACTGATGAATCTGGCACCCAAGACGGCGGTGGTGGTAAAGGACGGCAAAGAGCAGACGGTTCCCGTCGAGCAGGTGCGCATAGGCGACGAATTCGTCGTGCGTCCCGGCGAAAGTATTCCCGTGGACGGAGTTATCGTCGACGGCATGAGCGCCGTAAACGAGTCGGCCCTTACCGGCGAAAGCATTCCCGTGGATAAGAAGGCGGGCGACAGAGTATCGGCTGCCACCATCAACCAATCGGGCTTTTTGCGCTGCCGCGCCGAACGCGTGGGCGAAGACACCACTTTGTCGCAAATAATAAAGATGGTGGAGGGAGCGTCGGCTACAAAAGCGCCCATCGCCAAGGTGGCGGACAAAGTTTCCGGCATTTTCGTGCCGGCGGTAATAGCGATATCTCTTGTTACGCTTGTCGTATGGCTGCTCATCGGCCGCGGAGTGGGATTTGCGCTGGCCCGTGCGATATCCGTGCTGGTAATAAGCTGTCCCTGCGCGCTGGGGCTTGCCACGCCGGTTGCCATAATGGTGGGCAGCGGTCTGGGCGCCAAAAACGGAATATTGTTCAAAACGGCGGCGTCGCTGGAAGAAGCGGGTAAAGTGCAGATAGTTGCTCTGGACAAAACCGGCACCATTACGAACGGCACCCCCGTTGTAACGGATATTCTTCCCGCCGACGGTTATA
>ERZ779643.1150-NODE-1150-length-19200-cov-3.267746_pt1 | contig 19200 bp, 16 predicted proteins | sample MGYA00511564_ERZ779643 | MGnify/ENA primary metagenome ERZ779643 (study PRJEB29588, sample SAMEA2147114) | human gut metagenome | biome: human gut; feature: human-associated habitat; material: faeces | place: Denmark | collected 2008/2010 ... | reverse complement strand
GTTGGACTACCAAGATTCGAACTTGGACAAACAGAACCAAAACCTGTTGTGCTACCATTACACCATAGTCCAAACTTATGTGCTTTCTGTTAAAAAGCGGTGCAAAGATAGAGGTTTGCAAGCAAACCTCCAAATATTTCGTTCACTTTTTTACATTCTATCGAGTGAATCGTGCATTATTACTTTGCAATCAGCAAAAAATAGTTCTTTTTACCGCGCTGAACAAGCAGATATTTTTCATCGAGCAAGTCAGCAGTTGTGATTACCTGATCAAAGGCCGTTAGTTTCTCTTTGTTCAACGAAACGCCGCCGCCTTGAACCAACTTACGCATCTCACCTTTCGAAGCAAATACAGCCGCATTATCGACGAACAGATCTACCGCCTTCACTCCTTCTGCCAACGCATCACGGGAAATCTCAAATTGGGGTACTCCTTCAAATACAGCCAGCAATGTATCCTCGTCCAATTTGCGCAAAGCGTCGGAAGTAGCATTACCAAACAAAATATTGGATGCGTCAACCGCTGCGTTATAATCTTCTTCCGAGTGAACCATCACAGTTACTTCTTTAGCCAGACGTTTCTGAAGGAGACGCAAGTGCGGAGCAGCCTGATGTTCGGCAATCAGTGCTTCAATTTCTTCTTTTTCGATAGAAGTGAAGATTTTGATATAACGCTCGGCATCGGAGTCGCTTACATTCAGCCAGAATTGATAGAACTTGTAAGGTGAAGTATAGCGAGGGTCCAGCCAGATATTTCCGGATTCTGTTTTACCAAACTTACCGCCGTCAGCTTTTGTAATCAGCGGGCAAGTCAGTGCGAACACCTCTCCCCCATTGGTACGGCGGATCAATTCGGCACCGGTAGTAATGTTTCCCCATTGGTCTGAACCACCCATCTGAAGTTTGCAGTTCTTATGTTCGTAAAGATACAGGAAGTCGTATCCTTGTAATAACTGGTAAGTAAATTCGGTGAAAGAAAGACCGTCGCGGGCTTCACCGTTCAGACGTTTCTGAACAGAATCTTTTGCCATCATGTAGTTGACGGTAATGTGCTTTCCTACTGTCCGGGCAAAATCCAGGAAAGTAAAGTCTTTCATCCAGTCGTAGTTGTTTACCAATTCTGCTTTGTTGGGAGCATCTGATTCAAAGTCCAGAAATTTGCTCAACTGTTTTTTGATACATTCCTGATTATGACGTAATGTTTCTTCGTCTAACAGATTTCGTTCTGCTGATTTACCAGACGGATCGCCAATCATACCGGTTGCACCGCCTACCAATGCCAGAGGTTTATGTCCGCATCGTTGGAAATGTCTAAGGATCATCACGCTTACCAAGTGTCCGATATGCAATGAATCGGCTGTCGGGTCAATACCCACATAAGCAGTCACCATTTCTTTTTCCAACAATTCTTCAGTACCCGGCATCATGGTATGAATCATTCCACGCCATCTTAATTCTTCTACAAAATTCATCGTATTAGTTCATTATAAATATGTTTAGTGTGGGCAAAGATACGATTATTAATTGATTTAAGCCGGCGAAGTGTCACTTTTTTGTTTTATCGATAGAAATCGGGAGTTTGTCGATAGAAAAAACGCCTCTTTCTATATTAATTGGTTAGGAAATGAGTGGCTTGTACTTTTGCTTTCGTAAAAAGAAAACAGATATTATGCGGACATTAATAATAGGTTTATCAATTGGACTGTTGGCGGCGGGTGTACAAGCCCAAGAAAAACCGGCAGAATGGACGCTCCGTTCGTGTTTGGATTATGCGTTGGCAAACAATATCCAAATTAAGAAGAGTCGGGTGAATGAATTATCGGGACTGGAAGATACGGAGCTGGCTAAGGCTCAGTTATTCCCTTCTTTATCGGCTTCGGTAACACAAGGTTTTGTAAACTATCCTTCGTCGGATGCAGAGAGTAACAATAGTTATACAGGCAATTATGCTGTCAATGCAAACTGGACGCTTTTTGATGGGGGACAACGATCGAAGACGATCAAGCAACAGAAACTGCAGAATGAAGTGGATAAGTTGTCGACAGAACAAAGTGAGGATGACATCCAGATAGCTATTGTCCAGACATATCTGCAAGTGATGTATGCGATGGAATCTGTAAAGATCAACGAAAATACAGTAGAGACTTCGAAGGCAGAGCGTGATCGGGCAGAAGAGCTGTATAAGGCGGGTTCGATTTCTTCGGTCGATCTGGCTCAACTGGAAAGTCAGTACAGCACAGATAAATATCAGCTGGTGGTTGCTCAGACGAACTTAGATAATTATAAGCTGCAGCTGAAGCAATTGCTTGAACTGGATATTACAGAAGATATTTCATTGAATATGCCGGATGTGGATGAATCGGAAGTAGTGACTCCTTTACCGGATAAAGAATCTATCTATCAGACGTCGCTGGCCGTTATGCCGCAGATCCGGAGCAGTGAGCTTTCTATTGAAGTAGCTGAATTGGAAAAGCAAAAGGCAAAAGCAGCTTATTGGCCTACCTTATCCATGAATGCGGGTATCGGAACAGGACATCTTTCTGGCACAAACTACACTTTTGGTAGTCAAATATGGAATAAATTCAACGAGAGTGTTGGATTAACAATTAATATTCCTATATTTGCGAATCGGGAAAAGAAGACAGCTTATAATAAAGCGCAGCTGGCCATTACAACCAGTCAGCTGGATTTGTTGAACGCTCAGAAAGATTTGCTTCAGACGGTTGAAGGTATTTATTTGGACGCCACATCTGCTCAGAGTCAATATGTATCAGCCGTTGAACGATTATCGTATATCGAACAAAGTTTTAAACTAACTGAAGAACAGTTTTTCCTGGGAATGAAGAATACACTGGAGATGCTGACGGAAAAAAACAACCTGTTGAGTGCTCAGCAGGAAGTTCTTCAGTCAAAATATATGGCAATCATGAGTATACAACTTTTAAACATTTATCAGAAGAAGCCCGTCGATATCAATATTTAGACGGGATATTCACTCCACTCTCTTTTATGGGGTTTCCTGCGACGTGAGTCGCGGGAACCTTTTTACCAAAATAAGTTTAATAAGGTGATAAGGCATGTATTTGGGTGCTGACAATCTCAGTTGTCAGACTTGGAAACAAGCCTCATGTTCGGATAAAAAAGTAATCAAACAATATGAATAAGAAAAAAGTTATGATCGGCCTGGCCGGAATTGTGATTATCGCAGGAGGATTTTTCCTCTTTTCCGGGAAAAAGGCTGGAGGAAGAATGGTTTTGGAAACAGAAAAGGTAGGTCGCACGTCTATCACGAATGTGGTGACCGCTACAGGAACTGTCGAGCCGGTAACAGAGGTTGATGTAGGTACACAGGTTTCTGGTATTATTGACAAACTGTATGTTGATTATAATGATGTAGTAACTGCCAGACAGTTGATTGCAGAAATGGATAAGGTGACATTGGAGGCTGAACTGCAATCGGCTACCGCGCAGTTGGATAAAAGTAAATCGGAGTACGAATATCAGCAGAAGAATTATGCACGTAGCAAGGTGTTGTTCGAGAAGAAGTTGATCAGTGACACGGAGTATGAGACAGCAACCTATAACTACGAGCAGGCGAAAGCCAATTATGAAGAGAGCCAGGCCTCAATGGTTAAGGTTCGGCGAAACCTGGAGTATGCTACGATCACAAGCCCTATTAATGGTGTGGTGATCAATAAGGCGGTTGAAGAAGGGCAGACCGTAGCTGCCGGTTTCGAAACTCCGACTTTGTTTACCATTGCAGCCGATTTGACAAAGATGCAGATCATTGCAGATGTAGATGAAGCAGATATAGGTAGTGTTCAGGACGGACAGCGGGTTTCGTTTACTGTAGATGCTTATCCGAATGATGTCTTTGAGGGAAAGGTTGAACAGATCCGTTTGGGAGAAAGTAGCGATAGTAGTACCTCTTCTTCAAGTTCGTCATCGTCATCGACGGTTGTAACGTATGAGGTAGTGATTTCCGCTGATAATCCTGATCTGAAATTGAAACCGCGTCTGACAGCAAACATCACAATTTATACGATGGAACGGAATGACGTGTTATCAATACCGAATAAGGCTTTGCGCTTTATTGCTGATGCTAGTATGCTGGAGCCGTTGGGATTGACGGTAGAAAATCCAACCATGCAGGCACCCGAAGGAAAGCGCCTGGTATGGGTAGAAGAAGGAAATCAGTTGAAGCCAAAGGCTATTACGGTTGGTTCAAGCAATAATAATGTAACGGAAGTTGTTGATGGTCTGCAGGAAGGCGAAGTCGTTGCTGTTGATTTGTCAGCGGAAGCGCCTGCCGTTGAAGCGGCTGGTGGACAAGAAAGAAGTCCGTTCATGCCGGGACCGCCTGATAGCAAGAAAAATAAGAAATAATATTCCATATCGGAGTAATTTAAAATGTACGTACGTCATGAAAGAGATTATAAGACTGGAAAACATAAAGCGTAATTTTATCGTGGGCGATGAAGTGGTTCATGCATTGCGAGGTATTAGTTTTACGATATATGAAGGCGAATTTGTTACCATAATGGGAACTTCCGGATCAGGCAAAAGTACATTGTTGAATACATTAGGTTGTCTGGATACACCGACAAGTGGTGAATATTACCTGGATGGTGTGTCTGTTCGTACGATGGGGAAGAACGCAAGAGCCACGCTTCGTAACCGGAAAATTGGGTTTGTTTTCCAGAATTATAATCTGTTGCCAAAAACGACCGCGATTGAAAATGTTGAACTTCCGTTGATGTATAATTCGGCATATAATGCAGCGCAGCGACGGGAAAAAGCGATCAAGGCACTGATTGCTGTCGGTCTGGGTGAACGTCTGAACCATAAGAGCAATCAGATGTCGGGTGGACAGATGCAGCGTGTGGCGATTGCCCGGGCGTTGGTGAATGATCCGGCAGTGATCTTGGCTGATGAGGCTACCGGAAACCTGGATACGCGTACCAGCTTTGAGATTCTGGTATTGTTTCAGAAACTTCATGCGGAAGGACGTACCATTATCTTCGTAACGCACAATCCGGAGATAGCCCAGTATAGCAGTCGGAATATTATGCTGCGCGACGGGCATATTACATCGGATGTAAAGAATGAGAATATATTGGATGCAGCCGAGGCTTTGGCTAAATTGCCGAAGACGGACGACTGATAACAGATAGCTTATACAGATATGAATCTAACGAATTTATTCAAGATAGCCCTCCGGGCCTTAGCCAACAATAAGATGCGTGGTTTCTTGACGATGCTGGGTATTATTATTGGTGTGGCTTCGGTCATTACGATGCTGGCCATCGGACAGGGTTCTAAAAAGAGCATCCAGGCAGAAATCAGTGAGATGGGTTCAAATATGATCATGATTCAGCCGGGTGGTGATATTCGGGGCGGTGTACGCCAGGAAGCTTCCAGTATGGAAACCCTGAAGCTTCAGGATTATCAGAACATCGTAGATGAGACGCGGTATGTAGCTGCTGTTTCACCGTCGGTCAACAGTAGTGGGCAAGTCATTTACGGTGCCAATAATGCGCCGACGACTATCAACGGTATCAGTCCGGATTATATGGAGATTCGCCGTTATAAGGTAGAAGACGGAGAAATGTTCACGGAACAGGATATTGCTGTCGCGGCGAAAGTCTGTGTCGTTGGAAAGACAGTTGTCGATAATTTGTTCCCGGGCGGCGAGAATCCGGTCGGGAAAGTAATCCGTTTCCAGAAACTGCCGTTCAAAATCGTGGGTGTATTGGAAAGCAAAGGATATAATAGTATGGGAATGGACCAGGACGACTTGATTTTAGCTCCATATACAACAATACAAAAGAAAGTCTTGGCCATTACCCATTTGCAAGGCATTACCTGCTCGGCTCTGAAAGAGGAATATACCGAACAGGCTATTGATGAGATTTCAGAAATACTGCGTCGCAACCATAAGCTGAAAGCGGGTGAAGAGGATGATTTTACAATCCGTAGTCAGCAGGAGTTGAGTTCGATGTTGACGAGTACTACGGACATGATGACCGTTTTGCTTGCGGCTGTGGCGGGTATTTCATTATTGGTAGGCGGTATCGGTATTATGAATATCATGTATGTTTCGGTTACGGAGCGTACCCGCGAGATTGGTCTGCGTATGAGTATTGGTGCTAAAGGAATCGATATTTTGTCGCAATTCCTGATTGAATCTATTCTGATCAGTGTGACGGGAGGATTGATTGGTGTGATTTTCGGAGTAGGTTCAGCCATCGTAGTCAATCAAGTGGCGCATTTCCCGATTTACATTCAGCCCTGGAGCGTACTTCTTTCATTTCTTGTCTGTACGGCAACGGGTATATTCTTTGGATGGTATCCGGCAAAGAAAGCTGCCCAGCTTGATCCGATTGAGGCGATCCGGTATGAATAGCGGGAATGTAAATCAGATTCGTCCGAAGTCTTGTCTGGTACTTTCCTTTGCGGGTTGATATCGGCCAGGATTTCGGACGAATCTTTTTCATGTGGTGTTAACCTTGTATAGAATTATTATTATGATTATTTTTGACTATCTGATAACAGGCAGAATTATGACAGAAGAAACAAAAAAAGAAATCATATCAGCTTTTATCATGCCGAAAGGATTGGGCAAGGTAATTCATATTGTGGCGTGGGGAATCTTGTTCGGTATTCCATTCTTTTTTACCGGACGTGAGTCTGAAACGGTTTCAATCGAAAGTTATATGCGTTTCGTCATTGTTCCTCTTTCTTTTATGTTTGTCTTCTATATCAATTATTGCATTCTGATTCCCAAATATCTTTTTACACGGCGTCTGGCGGAATTCTTTATAGCTAATGTGGTATTAATAGCCTTTGTGATGATGACTGTACATTTTTTGATGGGCTTATTGCCCGAACCCGAACATATTCATCATCGGGATCCACATATGAAAGAAGAACCACCTTTGCGGAATATTATCGGTTTCTTCATGGGAAATGCCATGTTGTATGTGCTGGTATCAGGATTAAGCGTTGCCATACGGGTCACAGGAAACTGGTATCATACAGAATCCATGCGGCGGGATCTGGAGAAAAGCCGGGTTGAGGCCGAGCTTCAGAACCTGAAGAGTCAGCTGAACCCTCATTTCCTGTTTAATACCCTGAATAATATTTATTGCCTGATAGCTTTTAGTCCGGATCGTGCTCAGGGTGCAGTTCATGACTTGAGCCGTCTGTTGCGCTATGTCTTGTATGACAGTAATCAGAAATATGTCCCTTTAGAAAAGGAATTGGATTTCATTCGTAATTATGTAGAGTTGATGCGTATTCGTTTGCCTGAACATGTATCACTTGATTTACAGATTGATGAGCAGGTCAAAGGTGGCAGGATGATTGCTCCGTTGTTATTTATTTCTTTGATCGAGAATGCGTTCAAGCATGGAGTTAGCAATAATCAGCAGTCGTTTATCCATATTTATATTACTTGTGCAGAAAGTTTGATACATTGTCGGATAGAGAACAGCTTCTTTCCAAAGAATAAATTGGATAAGAGTGGCTCAGGAATCGGACTGGTTAATCTGGAAAAGCGGCTCCAGCTGATTTATCCTTCAGCTTATTCATTCCGGTACGGACAAGAAGGAAATATGTATATTGCCGATTTACAAATTAAAACCAGTGAACCATGAAATTGACTTGTGCGATTATCGACGACGAACCGCTGGCTGCCAGTCTGTTGGAAAGCTACGCCATGAAAACTCCTTTTCTGGAATTGAAAGGGAAGTATAACAGTGCTCTGAATGCCATGGATGCTTTGCATAACGAACCGGTACAAGTCTTGTTCCTGGATATCCAGATGCCCGAGTTGAGTGGTATGGAATTCTCGAAGATGCTTCCTCCGGAAACAAAAGTTATCTTTACGACAGCCTTCGAACAGTATGCTGTCGACAGTTATCGGGTCAATGCCTTGGATTATCTGTTGAAACCCATCAGTTATTCCGATTTCCTGAAGGCTGCGCAAAAAGCTTATCAATGGTTTGAATTGCTTCAGCGGAAAAATGAAGAACCGGCAGTGACTTCCGGCATTGAGAATGAAGTGGAACGTATCTTTGTCAAGACGGAATATAAACTGGTACAGATCGAATTGAACCGTATCTTGTATATTGAAGGATTGAAAGATTACGTGAAGATTTACCTGGAAGGCGAAACGCATCCGGTTCTTTCTCTGATCAGCATGAAGATGGTGGAAGATATGCTTCCGTCAAGCCGTTTTGTCCGTGTCCATCGTTCGTATATTGTACAGCCGGAGAAAATCAAGGTGATCGAGCGCAATCGTATTGTGTTCGGAAAGGAATATATTCCGATTTCTGATAATTATAAACAGAAATTCTTCGATTTCCTGGCACAACATAGCATTCTACTGACCAAATAAGCCTAACAAGACTTGCTCAAGCCGTCGGCTGATGCTCCAGCTGTTCATCGAATAGTTGTTGGTAAGCAAGACGATGCTATAGGTCTTTCCCTGATTTTTTACATAGCCGGCATAGCATCTGACGCCGCTCATACTTCCACTTTTCAGGAAGGCTTTCCCGGAAAGAGCTGTATCTTTCAGGAAATTGCGGACCGATCCTTCTACTCCGGCTTGGGGCAATGACGCCATAAAGGCATTGGCGTGTTTGGATTTTGCCATATAAACGAGAAGATCGTTCAGGAAATGAGCGGTCACTTTATTGGCCGGTGCAAGGCCGCTTCCGTCGGTGATGCGAAGAGACGAGACATCCAGTCCTTTGCTTTTCCAATAGCTTTTCATGACTTCTATACCTTTCTCGAAAGAGGAGATGACACGTTTCTGCGGATTCTTGTAGCGTAATCCGATAGTTTTCAGCAAGGCATCGGCAAAAAGATTATGACTGACATGATTGGTCTTTTCTACAATCTGCTGTAACGTGGGTGAATAGGTCGTGATTATCTCTATCCGTTTACCGGGTTTCCAGGCATTCTTTTCATACAGAATCCGGTAGCAGGTTGCTTCTTTCTGTATGGATATGCCGTCTTTCTCTAATTCTTTCTGTACATATTGGGCTAAATATAGGGCTGGTTCCGGAATATCTCCTTTGAGCCGGTAGGAAGTCCGGTTGGCCGGAACAACTCCGTACAAATACCGTTCGTCCGAAAATGGCATACCGACAATATAGCTGCTGTCGCTCTTAACAGCTGCTGCTTTGAGATAATTATGAAAGTCCAGGTCGATATCCGGTTCAGTCCGTATGATGTTAGGACGTGTTCCAGCAGCGCCACTCTTCAGATAAAGGGCATACAGATTATCGTGAAACGAAAGTCCGTAACTTCCGGCACCATAATAGCTGCCCAGGTCTTCGCGCACCCATTTCATGGATATGCCTTCATTGTCGAAGATGCTTTCGTCGGCAATTATCGCTCCTTTGATTTCCCGAATGCCTTTTTCCCGGATGGCTTCTTTCCATTGATTGATGAATGTTTCCGATTCAGGGGCGAAATGTGATGAGCCTAAGGTCGGGTCTCCGTGACCTTGAATATAGATATTCCCATTCAGTACCCCATTGGTTATAGTCCCTTCGTAGCTGATTGTTGTCGGAAAGCGATAGGTTTCGCCCAACAGTTCCAGTGCTGTAGCAGTAGTCAGCAGCTTAAGAACGGAAGCAGGAGTGAGTTGCAGGTCCGGCTGGTATTTTCTGATTGTTTTTCCATTGGATATGTCTGTTGCCAGACAGGCAAACGAAGCATGTTCCATGCCCGGCTGGTTCAGGAAGCGCTCGATGACATTTGCCTTTTGCCCGAATCCTGATGTAAAGCATAAAATAAATGCTGCCAGAATAAATATTTTTGAAAGTTTCATTATGAAGTTTTAACCTTTATGTTACCTTTGTGAAAAACAAAGATAGAAATAATTATGGATTCCATGTTTGATAAACCATTTACATTTGATCGTGTTGTACGCATTGGAATAGGCGTTTTGCTGGTCGGTGCGATATTATATTTGATTGTCACCCTGCGAAATGCCCTTTTACCTTTCTTAATTGCTTGGCTGATGGCCTATATGTGCCAGCCTTTTGTGAAGTTCTTCCAGTATAAATTGAAATTAAAGAGCCGGATTTTGTCTATTTTAGCGGTTCTGATATCAATTGCTTTGGTAATAGCCCTGATTACCGTCATGGTTGTGCCGTCTATTTCGGAAGAAAGCGAGCGTTTGTTGCAACTCTTGAATAACCGGCATGCAACCCAAGGATATATTCCGTTGATACCGAATAGCTGGGTGGAGTATTTGGAAAACAGTATTGATCCGGAAGCTTTGCGGGAATTTGTCAATCGGGAAAACATATTGCAGGCAATCAAACAGATTGCTCCGAAAGCCTGGAATTTGCTGACGAGTACTTTCTCGGTATTAGTAAGCGTGACGATTATATTTGTTATTTTCCTGTATTTTATTTTTATCTTGTTGGATTATGAAAAGATAGCGAGCGGTTGGCTTCGGTTGATTCCGGAACGCTATCGTCCGTTTATCAGTCAGCTGGCAGATGATGTAGAACTTAGTATGAACCGCTATTTCCGTGGACAGTCGCTGATTGCCTTATGCGTAGGTGTTTTATTGGCTATCGGATTTAAGATTATCAATTTCCCTTTGGCTGTTACCTTGGGCTTATTTATCGGCTGTTTGAATTTGATCCCTTATTTGCAGACGATCGGATTGATTCCGATGGCATTGCTTAGTCTGCTCCGTTCGGCCGAGACAGGAGAAAATTTCTGGATCTTGTTTGGCTTATCGTTATTGGTATTAGGTATTGTGCAGGCCATACAGGATCTGTATCTGACGCCCCGTATTATGGGAAAGGCCATGGGCTTGAATCCGGCCATTATTTTACTTTCCTTATCCATTTGGGGTACACTGTTAGGATTTATCGGCTTGATTATTGCTTTACCGCTGACAACGCTCTGCTTGTCGTATTATAAACGGTTTATTTTGATGGAAAATTTAGATATATCTCCAGAAAATGAGGTTACCGATTCTGAAAATAAGCCCGAAAAGCCGGTTCAGACGAAAGAAATAGGAGAGAAGAAGAAAAAAATCCCCTAAAAACTTGCAGAGTCAAAAATTATGACTACCTTTGCACTCGCAATCGGGAAACGATGCAATATAGGTTTGATTCGCTAGCTCAGCTGGTAGAGCACAACACTTTTAATGTTGGGGTCTTGGGTTCGAACCCCAAGCGGATCACCAAAATAAGCTCTTTAATCCATTTGGGTTAAAGAGCTTATTTTTTATATATGTATTAAGTCCTAATAAAACAGCATCACGGGCTTGAATCACCGCATCTGTCAGTTTTACAAAAAGATAGATAAAAGGTGAAAGATGATTTTTTAAACTGATGTTTGGTTTGGTACGGAAATAAAACTAACGGGAATCAAAAACGGAAGTAACGAAGATCAAAAACGAACCTCGTTACTTTTGTTTTAATTCATGCCTACCTTTTGATCAAAAGCCGGCGTATTTTCATCAAAAGCTAGGCATGAATGGATTAAAAGCTAGGCACCTTTATAAGACGATGTTGAACAGGTAACCTAAGAAGATGATAAACAGTGTGATCACTCCATAGGCGTCAGGTCATGACTTCCTTGAGAAGAGTCGCTTCGGGAAGTGACAATCCTACTCCTGCCATCATGATTATAAGCGGATTAATGGTTAGACTGCTGGCATGCACACGTCGGGATATGTTGGTATGTGATGACTGATGTCTATGCCGGCTTCTTGCATAACTTCGACAGCCATGGGATATACTTTCTCGGCCGGCTTGGTTCCAGTCGAAAATACTTCTAAACTCGGGTCAAACGATTGAAGGAAGCCATGCGCCATCTGACTGCGGCAGCTGTTTCCCGTACAAGTTGGCGCAGCCTGTTCCTAGAATTTTAATTTCCATTGTATTGTATATTGTATATGCAATTCGTAAAACAACGAATAAAATGAAGAAAAAAAAGGGCTGTTATTCACAGCAACCCTTTGATTTGCATATATCCTGACTGAAGAAATCGGAAAAGAGCTGTCTTGCTAATTTCCAGTTTTCCTGATTAATGCAGTATTTTACTTTTGGGGTTTCCACTTCTCCCTGTATCAAACCGGCATCTTTCAGTTCTTTCAAGTGTTGGGAAACGGTCGCTTTGGCTATGGGTAATTCTTCATGAATATCGCCAAAGTAGCAGGTTTCCTGTTTGGCTAAAAAGTGCATGATGGCAATTCTTGCCGGATGACCTAAAGCCTTGGCAAAGCGTGCCAGCTGTCCTTGAGTTGCTGTATATTCCTTTTTTTCTCCCATATTCTTATTTGTTGTTCGCGAATGTATGAATAGCCGGCCATATTTCCAACTTTTCTGCCTGATTTTTGGCTGATTGGTTAAATGTGGTTAAAATAGGCCGATTTTGGAAGAAAAAGTATTGACGAGCTATGTTACATAACATAAAATGTCTATATTTGCATCGTGTTTTTCATGGTATTAGATTTAAGGTTAACAATGGAAATTGGTTGTCGTGAGACAACCTTTTCTTTTATATGGAATACCGTTGTTTAGCTTTATAGAAGGAAATTCCGTGGTTACAATTAAATCTTTTCGTCATTTCTATCAGAAAATTGGGGAATAGGTTCTAATTTTACAGGATTTATTGACTTAAAAATAAATTTCATGTCTGATTGGATAAAAGGAATAGTGAAGAAAATTTGCAAGAAAGATGGTTTCTTTACTTTTATGCGGGCTCAGTTTACATCCCAAATATCAAGTGCTACTGATTTTCTTGTTACCATAGTATTGGCCAAGCTGTTTGATATATATTATGTATTGGCTACAAGTATGGGATCTGTAGCAGGAGGAATTGTAAATTGTACGATTAATTATTATTGGACATTCAAGAGCAAAGAGTGTAAAAAGAAATATGTTCTTATCAAATATACATTGGTATGGATTGGCAGCATTTGTCTGAATACATGGGGTGTTTATTGGTTGACTGAATCCATCCAGCGCGTTCCCTGGGTACAAGAAACATTGGCTCATTTTTTTGATAATATATTTATTGTAAGCAAGGTGATTGTATCTTTATTGGTTGGTTGGTTTTGGAATTATAATTTGCATCGGACGTTTGTTTATAAGGACTGTAAAATAAGAAGACCTCTTCGAAAGAAAAAAAGCCTGATAGTAGATACTGAAATAGAAGAACTATAAAATCTATTCGCATGAAACGCATCATAATTGTTGGAGCAACATCTGGAATTGGTCGGGAGATCGCTTGTCTTTTTGCAAAAGAAGGTTGGGTTGTGGGTGTTGCAGGCCGCAGAATAAATAAGCTGATTGAACTTCAGAAGCTATATCCTGAGCAAATTCATACTGAAATGATTGATGTTACCTTAGACTCAGCACCTCAAAATTTAAACCGGTTAATTGCTGCGTGTGGAGGAATGGATGTGTATTTTCATGTATCGGGAATTGGACGGCAAAATTATCATTTGGATCCAACGATCGAGTTAGCGACTCTGCAGACTAATGGAGATGGATTTGTCCGTATGATCGCTGCGGCGTGGTCATATTTTCGTAACGAGGGAAAAGGGCATATAGCTGTAGTCAGTTCGATTGCTGGAACGAAAGGGTTAGGAGCTGCTCCAGCTTATTCTGCTACTAAATGCTTTCAAAATTGTTATGTGGATGCATTGGCCCAATTAGCCCATATGAATCATTTGTCAATTTATTTTACTGATATCCGTCCGGGCTTTGTTGCTACTGATTTACTGGCAGACGGAAAGAAGTATCCTTTATTGATGCGGAAAGAGAAAGTGGCAAAATTGATTATGAATGCTGTTGTCAAACGCAAGCGCCGAGTGATAATAGACTGGAAATATGTTGTTATAGTATTCTTTTGGCGTCTGATCCCTGAATTTATTTGGGAGCGACTTCCTATTCGAAATTAGATTGAACTTTTATACTTGCCTGGAACGGAATGTTATCTTTTTATTCATAAGGAAGTTTACAAATCCATAAATGAAAAGTCCGATGAATTGAGATATGTATTCATTCCATTTTAATAATTCAACCATCCATAATAAAAAGACAAATTGGGATCCGTATGCGCAGATGAAGGCTAATAAAAACAAAAGAGCCTGCTGGAAATAATTCCCTTTGCCAGAATGAAAAATCCAAAATTTACTCCAGAAAAAATTATTAAGCAATGCAGCTACATAGCCTGTCACATTGGATGCTATATAGTTGAAATGCAGTATATCCATCATCAGCCAAACTACTAAAGCGGTAATAAAAGCATTTAATGTGCCGATGATAATGAAACGAAATATTTGTTGAGAATTTTTCATCAATCCATAAATTTCACTGCAAATATAATCAAAAGATTAGCCTAACCCGAAAAATATCTATACATTTGTCGTTGTATTGGTGAAACAAAAGTGCTTTCAACTTTTGATTTGAAAAGGGAATCCGGTTAGAATCCGGAACAGTGCCCGCTACTGTGACATCTTGGACAAGAAAAGGACATAAGCCTCAATGCCACTGTTCCTATAGGGAATGGGAAGGTTGTCTTTTTCAGATGAAGTCAGGAAACCTGCCAAACATTATGCGAACAACAGATGAGAATCCCGGGGTCAGGATAATTTTCTGGATGATAAAATAATAAGTCTATGATAGTAAGCAAAGGTAAGATCATTGTGGTGGGTATTGGTCCAGGTGATTTAGACGATATTACACCAGCCGTGTTGGCGGCCATTCGTGAGTCTGATATAATTATCGGATATAAATATTACTTTCAGTTTATTCAGCAAATACTTCGTCCTGACGTACTTTGTATAGACTCTGGCATGAAAAAGGAGCAAGAACGAGCCCAAGATGCTTTTCGTTATGCCTTGGAAGGACATGTTGTTTGTGTAATTAGTTCTGGGGATGCCGGAATTTATGGAATGACACCGTTAATTTATGAGATGCGGAAGCAGATGAATGCTGATATCGAAATTATTTCATTACCGGGCATCAGTGCTTTTCAGAAGGCAGCGTCTTTACTGGGGGCACCGATTGGACATGACTTTTGTGTGATATCATTGTCTGATTTAATGACTCCTTGGGAAATAATTGAAAAACGAATTCGGGCAGCCGCCATGGCCGATTTTGTGACGGCGGTTTATAATCCGAAAAGTCAAGGTCGTTACTGGCAGCTGTATCGTCTTAAGGAAATCTTTTTGCAAGAACGTAATGGTATGACACCAGTGGGCTATGTCCGTCAGGCTGGAAGACCAGAACAGAGTGTGCATACCTGTACTTTAGCAGAATTAGATCCTGAACAGATCGATATGTTTACAGTATTGCTGATAGGAAATTCTCAAAGCTTTTTTGATAATAATGAGGGTGTATCAAACCGAGCTATCATTACTCCGCGGGGATATTTCGGAGAGGAGAAAAATAAAGAGGAGAAATATGGCATCGGTCAGGATATCATGATCAGAAGCTTTCGGACAATAGAAAAAGAATTAAAACATCCGGAAATAGCATTAGGGAAAAAATGGGCTTTGCTGCATGCCATTCATACAACAGCCGATTTTGAAATGGAAGATATTCTTTATACAGATCCTGATGCTGTGGAAAATTTGTTTCATAAGTTTCAGAATGGAGAAATAAAAACGATAGTAACAGATGTGACGATGGCGGCTTCTGGCATCCGCAAAGGAGCTCTTCATCGGTTAGGTGTAGATGTAAGATGCTATCTGGGAGATGAAAGGACCGTTCAGTTGGCCAAAGAAAAAGGTATTACACGTACACAAGCCGGAATACGTCTGGCTGCAGAAGAATGTCCTGGCGCATTGTTCGTTTTTGGTAATGCACCAACGGCTTTAATGGAATTGTGCGATCTGATTCGGAAGCAGAAAGCGCAGCCGGCTGGCGTGATTGCCGCCCCTGTCGGATTTGTACATGTGAAAGAGTCAAAGTATATGATAAAGCCTTTTGTTTCAATACCTAAAATAATAGTAGAAGGACGAAAGGGCGGTAGTAACTTGGCTGCAACTTTAGTTAATGCGATCCTTTGTTTTGATGATGCGGAACAATTAAAACCGGGCAGAGACGTATGAGCCATTTTTATGTCATAGGGATGAACGACAGTCCGAATCCGGATTTCTCTCCTGAAATATTGCGGATCATCCAGTCTCATCGGGTTTTTTCAGGAGGTGTCCGGCATCACGAAATTGTCCGTTCTTTATTACCTCAACAAGCGATCTGGATTGATATAAAAAGTCCGATAGATGAAGTATTTTCCGAATATGAACAGGTTAAAGAAAGCATTGTGGTTTTTGCGTCTGGAGATCCGTTGTTCTTTGGTTTTGCCAATACTATCAAACGCAAACTGCCTCATGCGGGAATATTTCTTTATCCGGCATTTAATTCGTTGCAAATGTTGGCGCATGCACTGTTAATCCCATACCACGATTTGCGTATTGTGTCATTGACTGGACGTCCTTGGCATGAATTTGACCATGCATTGATAGAACGTTCCACCAAGATCGGGATTCTGACAGACCATGTCCATACGCCGGCACAAATAGCTAGACGCATGCTGGAATATGGCTATTCTATGTATGTGATGTATGTAGGAATTAATTTGGGAAATCCTGAAAAACAGAGTATTCGGAAGTTCTCGCTTCAACAGGCGGCCGCTGAGTCTTTTCAAACACCGAATTGTGTGATTCTGGAGCAAAATGGAAAGAATATGTATCGTCCGTTTGGCATACCGGATACATGTTTCGAGTATTTGAACGGAAGGTCCCGGATGATTACTAAAATGCCTGTTCGTCTGCTCTCTTTAAGTCTGTTGGATTTGCATGAAAAGATGAATTTTTGGGATATAGGTTTTTGTACGGGCTCTGTCTCTATAGAAGCTAAATTGCAATTTCCTCACTTGCATATTACTGCTTTTGAAGTCAGACAAGAAGGTAGAGAACTGATGGATATCAATTCACATCGGATGGGAACACCTGGCATAGAAGCAATCATTGCAGATTTTATGACCTATGATGTGTCTGATTTAGCTTCTCCCGATGCTGTTTTTATTGGTGGTCACGGGGGAAAACTTCCAGAAATGCTTCAAAAGATTTCTTCTTGTCTCGCTGAAACAGGAACGGTCGTATTTAATTCTGTATCGGAAGATAGTCTGTCCTTGTTTAAAGCGTCATTGCCTGCAGCAGGTCTTGTATGCAAGGAAGAAATCCGGATCGCAGTAGATGAGTTTAATCCTATAACGATATGTAAAGCCGAACGAAGTAAAAATTGATACATGATGATAAAGAGAATAACAATTATAGTAGTTTCAGAAAAGGGCAGAGATTTGGCAGAAAAGATATCTTTTCATTATGATGATGTAACAATATCTCGTTTGCCAGATTTGAAAAAGGCCTTTTATGATTCGGATGCGATAGTATTTATCGGAGCTCTTGGCATTTGTGTCAGAAGTATAGCTCCTTTGATTCAGGATAAACATACGGATCCTGCCATAGTATGTATTGATAGCACGGGAAAACAAGTTATCTCCGTTTTATCTGGTCATGTGGGTGGCGCCAATGAACTGACAGTCGCTCTTGCTCGTCTGTTGTCTGCTGAACCGGTAATCACAACGCAGAGTGACAATACCGGACTATGGGCATTGGATATTTTACCTGAAAGATATGGTTGGTCGCCGGTCTTGCTACATAAAGGCGAGAGTTCGCCAGTTGCTGCTGAGCATGTAAACAGGTTGATGAATCATGCTATTTCTCTTTTTGTGAATCAGAAACCTACTGCTCTTTTGGTGGAATGTTCAGCAGAAGGGTGTGATTTTTTGACTGAGACCAAGCCTTCACATGTAGATTTGTATACTGATGCAGCGTCTATTCCGGCAGATAAATATGAACTGATATTAGCCGTAACGCCTTGGATGCATACCTACCCTGCATTATGCCTTCAGTATATTCCAAAGGTTTTACATGTAGGAATGGGCTGTAAACGGGAAATGGAGGTGGATGTTCAGCTGTTGAAGAATCAGATTTTTACATCTTTGCAGGAACATCATCTCTCTGCTCAGGCAATTTGTTCCTTGGATTCGGTTGATATTAAAGAAAATGAAAAGGCCTTGGTGTTATTGGCCGATTCTTTGCATATTCCTTTTAATACCTATTCTACTGCAGAGTTGAGTGGAATAAATGTGCCGAATCCTTCTGCCATCGTGGAGTCGAATATTGGGATTCCGAGCGTGAGTGAGGCTTCAGCAATCAAGGCTGCTGGTGGTGGAACCTTAATTTTGCCTAAACAGATTTATCACGAGGGAGATATTCAGTTTACTTGGGCGGTTGCTTTGGATAATGGAACAGCAAGGCGGGAAGGACATATTGAGATTGTAGGAGCTGGACCAGGTGATCCTGAGTTGGTTTCTGTCAGAGGTAAGCACTTTCTTCAACAAGCCGATTTAATTCTATATGCAGGAAGTCTGGTTCCTAAAGAATTAACTTATTATGCTAAACCGGGTGCCGTGGTCCGCAGTTCGGCTGATATGAATTTAGAGGAACAGTTTGCCCTTATGAAATCGTTTTATGAGAAAGGAAAGCTGGTTGTCCGGTTGCATACAGGTGATCCATGTCTTTATGGTGCTATTCAGGAGCAGATGAATTATTTTGACCAGTATGGCATGGAATATCATATTACTCCGGGTATTTCGGCCTTTCAGGCTGCTGCTGCTGAATTGAAGTCGGAGTTTACTGTGCCTGAGAAAGTTCAGACAATTATTCTGACCCGTGGTGAAGGGCGTACACCGGTTCCTGAAAAAGAACAGTTGCATAAACTGGCAGCGAGTCAAAGTACGATGTGCATCTATTTAAGCGCCTCAATTGCAGATAAAGTCGAACAGGAGTTGTTACAGCATTATGCTCCTGAAACGCCTGTTGCCGTATGCTATAAATTAACTTGGAAAGAACAGCGGATTTTCCGGGGTGAATTAAAGAACTTAGCACAGATAGTGCGTGAAAATCATCTGACACTGACTACTTTACTTGTAGTAGGAGAGGCTATCGGGCATCGTGAAGGACTGTCTCGTCTGTATGCAGATGAATTTAAGCATTTATTCAGAAAATAAAAGTTGTATGATACTTGTTTTGGGCGGAACAACAGAAGGGCGAATTGTGGCCCGCATCTTGGAAGA
>ERZ779643.1147-NODE-1147-length-19241-cov-2.545815_pt1 | contig 19241 bp, 8 predicted proteins | sample MGYA00511564_ERZ779643 | MGnify/ENA primary metagenome ERZ779643 (study PRJEB29588, sample SAMEA2147114) | human gut metagenome | biome: human gut; feature: human-associated habitat; material: faeces | place: Denmark | collected 2008/2010 ... | reverse complement strand
GTTTTCGAATATCTTCCTGCAATAATAGAGAAGCTCCATTCATCTTTGATTCATTGGTAAGGCAGAACATTGGATTCTCCACAGTTTCCATATCCAGTTTTTCATTCAAAAGATTCTTTGGTGTTCCTCCAAAAATCATGGATTCGACAATCTGTGTCATATCCACCAGTTGCACACCTCTGTTCTTATCTGCCATCATCGCATCTGCCTGAATCTGTTCGACAGATACTCCCCATTCGTTCATCAGAGAAACAGTTACTGGAATACTGCTGATTCCCTCTCCATTTTCCTCCAGGTTTACTGCATAATAAGCTGCAAAATCTCCGTGTTCTGTGACTACTTTATCTGCAAGACGATCGGTATTCCATTCCTTATCACAAATTCTTACCTGTAACTTATTTTTCATCTTTTCATAATCCAGAATATCCGGAACTCCCATATCAAAAAATTCTGCTTTTCCCTGTGCCTCAATACGCATATCAGCCACATCGCCAACACAAGAGTCTACATCTTTTCCATGGATATATTCCTGGTAGAGGGAATCCAGATAGACTGTCGGTACGATTCTCTGATCTCCGTTTGGAATCGTAATACCTGTCAACTTCAACCCGTTGTTTTTTTCTACTTCCTGCAGTTTGATTTCTGCGTCCTTATAAGACTCTGGCAGATACTCCTTTACATTGTCTTTGACATATTCATAAAATTCTTTTCTGTTCATCATACGCTTTTACCCCTTTCTGATCATGTGATGGTTCATTCTTTTTCTGCTGACCATCTGCTCGGCTTTCTTCTGATAAGCCATCATTCTCTTTAAAGTTTTCTCCTGGTTTTTTCGTGCTTCCTGTCTTTTTTCCATTGCTTTCATCATAGTTTTCTGTTCCTTTCTGTGATTTTTTTGTATGAAAAAGGGAGCCTCACATAGAAGCTCCCAATCATAACCGTTGATTTCCTTATTTGTTTTTCCTTTTTCTGCAGATATAAAGTCCTGCCATACCTCCTGTGGAGATTACCAGAAGCAGAATCGGCAGCCAAATATTCGTGCTGTCACCTGTTTTTGGTGCATTTGATACCTTTGTCTCTTCATGGGACTGTGGTGTATCCGGTGTGTTCGGTGTTTCTGGAACTTCCGGTTTCTCATTTGTCAGATTGAAAGTAACTTCCACGACTGGTGTACTGTCATTCGCATAAGCAAATGTCACTTCATGCTTGGTCTGATCCAGTGTGTATCCATCCAGTGTTTTTGTTTCCACCAGATAATACTTGATTGCTGTATCATATTTGCCGTTCTTAAATGTGGCAATCTCATACAGCTTACTTTCTGCATGACCGGCAGCATCTGTCTTTAAGGTTTCCAGAACTTTTCCTTTGCTGTCACGGAGTTCAAATTCTACCCCTTTCAGCGGTTCTCCTGATGATTTATCTGTCTTATTGAGAATCACTTTTCCCTTGGCAGTATCATCTTTCATAGCCACTTTCTGGATTTCTCCGGTATCTTTCACCTCAAATGTCACATCGGCTGTCAGAAGATATCCTTTCGGTGCCTGCTCTTCACGTAAGGTATATTTACCGATTGGCAGTTTTTCGATATAGTGTGCTTCCTCTGTGGAAGTCCAGCTCTCTACTACCTGATCGTCTTTGTCAAGAACCGTCAGTTTTGCACCTGGAATCTCAGTTTCTCCTGTGATATCAGTCTTACTGATCTCTACTTTTGTCACATCATCTTTCATCTCATGCTTCTGAACCTCTGCTGTATTCTCTACTGTGAAAGAAATACTTTCTGCAGTGACATATCCATCTGCCGGTTTTGTCTCTGTCATGGTGTATTCCTTACCAACAACCAGTTCTTTGATCACATGGGATTCTTCCGTAGAAGTCCATTCATCTACTGTATTGCCATCTGAATCCGTCACTTTCAGGTGTGCACCTGGAAGTTCTTTACCTGTTGTCAGGTCTGTTTTGGTCAGCTCCACTGAGGTTGGCTGATTTTCAAAAGTAAAATCGTAGCTTACTTCTGTCTGGTCTTCTCCGGCATATTCAAAGGTAAACTCCTGTACTTCTTCTGTTGTAACAAATCCGTCCGGTGCAAAGATCTCTTTCACATAGTATTTTCCGTCTACCGGAAGATCTGCCGTAAAAGTAATCTGTCCCTTTTCATCCGTTACTCGCTGCTCGATCAGACTGTCTTTCTCAAGGAGTACCTCGCCCTTTGCATTTTTGATATCTTCACTGGTATAAAGACCGAAGACACCACCTGCAAGGACACGGTCTGTATCTTTTTCCTTCTTCAGAACCGTAACCTTTACTTTCTGACGGGCATTCTGCCATTTCTCATCATAAGTAATGACTGGTGTGTCCTGATCACGGTAGGAAAGGTCAACATATCTCGGCTCTCCGTCCAGCACATAACCATGGGCAGTTTTTACTTCCTTCACATAGTACTTGCCAGCCGGTAGATTTTCCATCTGTGCAATACCATTGGAATCCGTAGTAATGGTTCCCACTTTTTCATCTGCTTTGAAATAATCTTCACTGACACCATCTGCCGCTTTGATATCTTCCGCAGCAAATACATCGAAAGTTACATCTGTAAGACTTCCGGTTACATATTCAAAGAGATGCTCCACAGTACCTTTTACATTGTCCAGAAGTGTCACTTTATCCAAAAACTCTCCATTTTTGTTAATGATCAGAAGTCCTGTTGGAACTTCATCTTTCATCTCTACTTTCTGAATCTCTGCGGTATCTTCCAGCGTGAACTTCACATCCGTTGCTTTCAGATAACCATAAGGTGCCATTTCCTCACGAAGGGTGTATTCCTCTCCAACTGTCAGTCGTTTGATCACATGTGGCTGATCTTTTACAGATGTCCACTGATCCACAACATTTCCTTCTTTATCGAGAACGGTGAGTTTTGCCCCATCCAGTTCCACACCTGTTGTTACATCAGATTTTGTGATTTCAACTGTTGTTGGCTGGTTCTTTTTCACAGTTTTCAGTTTTACTGTCTTCACATCCTGTCCCTGGTAAGAAGCATCCAGATTCAGAACTTCATCAGAGGATACAAATCCCGCCGGTGCTTTTAACTCTTTCACATAATACTGTCCAAGTGGCAGATCCAGCGTACATGCTGCAAGACCATCATTATCAGAAGTCATTTCCTGTAAGAGTGTGTTTGCTTTCACGATTACTTTTCCATCCACCTTAATATCCGCTTTGTTATAGATACCAAAGACAGCTCCTGCTACGGTTGCACCATTTTCTGCATCCTGTTTTTCTACCTGGATTGCAACTTTCTGTCGGTCATCGCCAACAGTCACTTCCTGTTCAATCACAGGTGTATCCTGATCTGCATAGACAAATGTGACATCAGATCTGTCATGGTTCAGAACGAATCCTTCCGGTGCAGTCTTTTCTACCACATAGTAAGAACCAAGCGGCAGATTCTCAGCAACTGCTTTTCCGTCTTCCCCAGTCGTTACCGTTGTTACCAGTGCATCTTTTGCATAGATCAGCTGTCTGTTTCCGTTTTCATCTTTCTGATAATCCGGCGTAAAGATATTTTCAGCTGCATAGACATTAAATTCTGCACCCTTCAGGTATCTTTCTTCATAAACAAAATCCTTCTTGTATCCGGTCAGCATCTCACCTTTTTTATAGATCGTCAGCTTTCCTTTTACCGGATGGTTCTCGTAATCTACCGTAATAATGGCATCTCCGCTTTCAGAATCCATCTGGTATGCTGTGTTTGCATCCACCGCAATCTCTACATAGTTCTTGTTGATTGTGTACCCTTCCGGTGCGTTGACTTCCTCAATCCGGTAATGTCCGATCTTCAGATTCTTCGGCATGATCAGATATCCCTGGCTGTCCGTAAAATAGGACTTATGGGTTGTTGTCACTGGGTAAGTTGTTACCTGTTCCACATACTTTTTGTTGTCCAGGTCATATACCTTAAATTCTGTTCCGGCAATCAATACGGATTTTTTTGTTTCATCGTCTTTTTTCACGATTTTCAGTTTTGCCTTAAACTCTTCATCCAGAAGCACTCGCCAGATCTGCGGCTCATTTGGATGATGCTCTGTGATATTCACTTCAAAATCATCGACCGGCTTGTAATTGTGCGGTGTTGTTGTCTCACGCACGATATAGCTTCCAAATGGTAATGGAATACTGCAGGCATATCCTTTTTCATCTGTGAAAATCTCCGTTGCTCCATTTTCTCCACTCACTACTGGTTTGGCAGAATCAAAATCATAGCTTCCATCTGCTTTCTTTGTAAGGGAAGATTTCAGATAAACTGTAAATCCAGCTCCGGATAACAGATCTGCATCTGTCTTTCCATTGTTGGCTGCTTTGATGATCTGGAATGGCTGCTTGATGACCTGCTCACTGGAAGTGCACTCTCTTTTTACTTCTGCTGTCATATCTCCTTCATAACTGCACGTAAGATCATGCTCTTCTGCATCTGCCAGGTATCCGGTCGGCGGAGTAATCTCTTTGACATAATATTTGCCAAGATATAAGCCATTTACAGAAGCCTGTCCTTTGTCATCTGTTGTAAGAGAAGCTACCTGCTCTCCTGCTTTATAAATAGTTCCCGTTGCTCCATCCGGGTGCACGATATCTTCACGGGCATACAGACCATAAACTGCACCTTTCAGTGTGGCATCTCCCTGTGGTACTGCTTTTCCTGTTTCTTTATCAACTTTGAATAAATTGATCTTTGCTGTCACACGGTCATTGCTGAAGGTATGGGCAAATGATACGGTTGCTTCTTTATCATTGGTGTAAGAAAACTTGAACGTATACACATCTTCTGTATTTCTTACATAGCCTTCCGGCGCCTGATCTTCTTTTACAGAATAGGAATATCCAATCGGAAGATCTGCTGTAAATTTTGCAGTTCCATCTGCGCCAGTAGTTACTTTCTCAATCAGCGTTCCTTTTTTCACAACAACGCTTCCGTCTGCATTTCTGATATCATCGGATGCATACAGAGCAAAAATACCGCCTTTCAGTGGTTTCTTGGTGTCTTTATCCTGTTTTACTACGGAAACATCTGCTTTCTGTCTCTCGTTGTTAAAAGTCACATCTGCAAATACAACTTCTTTATTCTGACCAGCATAAGTTAGAGTCACTGACTTTTCTTCGCTGCCGTTATAGAAAGAGTCCGGTGCTTTTGTTTCTTTTACCACGTAGGTTCCAAGATGCAGGTTTTTCAGTGTGACAGAACCATTCTCACCTGTTGTCAGGTTTTCTTTTACAAGGTCACCTTTGCTGTACACTTTTGTGCCATAAGCTGTTACGATATCTGCCCCTGCATACACGTTATACACTGCATTTTTCTGTCTGCGGTTTTCATACTGAAATACCGTTCCATTTTCACTGACATCTGCTCCGGTCAGAACCTGTCCTTCTTTGTAAATGGTAAGCTCTGCCAGCTGTTCTTTATTTTCCACGGTTACAGCTGAGGTCTTACTTGCTACCAGTTTTACATTTGTTGCCGTTGCATTTACTACATATCCCTGTGGTGCTGTGATCTCTTTCAGATAAACAGTATCCTGTGTCTTGATGATCGTAACAGAAGATTTTCCATTCTTATCTGTTGCCGGCATCTGAGTGATCAGCTTTGTACAAGCCTCATCGCTGTATACACCGAATACTGCACCTGCAAGATTGACATCCGCTGTATCGTCTTTCTTTACGATTTCGATCGTAGCCTGTTCAATCCAGGACACCTTTAAGCTTACATATTTTTCATCAGCGACACCTTCTCCAAACACAAATGCCAGATCCTGAACACTTGCATTCGTAGTCAATTTATATGCTGAATAATCTTTTGTAATACTTCCCTTCATCTTTGTAGAAAAAGAAGCACTTACATCTTTTGTCTGTGTCAGAGGAGCTGAGAGATAAAACGTGGTTCCTCCTCCAATTGTTACGCTTGCACCTGCCGCACTTACATTTCCAGTAGATACATTATGGAGCTTTACTCCTTTTGGTAAGTCCATTGTGATTTTCTGCTGGGAAGATGCGTTGAACTGAATGTTCTCCGTTCTCTGAACATTTCCATCTACATAAGCTTTTACATTCGGCTTTGAAAATGACATTGCTACATCTGGTATTTCCGGCTTATTCACACAATAATTATAGAGTTCTTTTGCCAAAGCCTCTCCTGTAGCATTTGTTCCGTAAAATGCATCACTACTTCCGTTGGCATATGATGCAGCCATGTGAATAATGATGAATCTTTTTCCTTCTGAAAAATCCGTGTGTTTATTCGCAAAAAAGCTTTCACTTCCTGCGGCATCTGTACCGTAATAACACACTTTTGCTAACGCCTGATTGTCTCCAATCTTTGTAATTGTATAATTTCCAGATCCAGGTCCTGGCTTTGCTGGCTGTACACAATACGCAATTGCTCTGACGCTTCCGTAGCTGATATAGTACGGCTCTGTCAGATAGGTTCCAAGATTATAATCTGCATATCTATACAGTGGTCCTTTTTCAATTGTTACCTGCTGTGTACTTCTTGCTGAATAAGCCGAAACTGCTTCAAATGTTGCAATCTCTCCTTCTTCCATAGCCTCAAGATCCACACCTTCGTCTCCTGCCTGTTCCAAAACATCATGAAGCTCTAACCCTGATTCTTCATCATAGGTATCCTGATTCTGTGCCTGCTCTACCAAATCATCAAATTCATCAGCGTCAATATCGGTAATTTCCGAGTCTGCTTCTGAATCCTCCGCTTCCTCTGCCTGCTGTTCGCTGCCAGCTGTTTCGGATTCAGTCACTGCTTCACTCCCTGCCGCCTCTGTCTGTACTCCTGTTTCTTTCTCACTCACAATCAGTTTTCGGCTGATCTGATACTTCGGATGCTCCTGATTTACCGGTTCCACATAATAGACCGCTTTGTAAGTGTCCGCATGATCTGTCGTAAAATCCTCATTTTTGTCGTTTTTTGCTTCCTCAAATGTGACTTTGACCTTGTTATCATCCTTGATTTCCAGTCCCGTGTAGTCTGACTTTACATCAAATACACTGCCTGTTTCAATTTCGTAATCTTTGGCAGTCACCACCTCATCTTCATCCAGAAGGTCTTTCACTTCCTCATAAAGTGGAGGTTTTTCCTCTGGCTGGATCTCCGCTGCATATGCCGTCATCGGAGACAGCACTGTACTAAGCATTGTCATGCCTGCCAGCAAGCCAGATACTACTTTTCTAAAATTACCTTTTTTCTTCATGCTAAGGTCCTCTCTTTCATATATTTGTATTAAAACAGACAGTCCTTAGACTGCCTGCAATACACTACTTATCGTTGCGGAAAACTCAGATTGAACTGCACATTTCCCTCGCCGGGATCAACCATTTCCACAGTTGCTTCATACTGTCTCCCTGTTTTTCTTGATACCAGATCCTTATAATGGATTTTTCCTTTAGACAGGAACTTCTTTGCTGCCGCCTTATCCATCTTTTTCCCCTGGCTTGCAAGGAATTTATCATTCTTCCACAAGGTAAAAGCACAATTCCGGTCAGAACAGTAAAAGTTTACTTTTCCTTCCCGGACATCAGCTCCACAACGGGGACATTTGCCAATGACTTCTCCTTTTGCTTTTCCCTGAAACTGATTTTTCTTCTCTTCTGAAATCCCCTGATATCTGGCAACCAGTTCCTGCATCAGCTCTGTAATCCCATTTAGGAATTCATCTGCTGTCTCTGTATTCTGGGCAATGTGATTCAATGCCATTTCCCACTCTGCTGTCATCTTCGGAGATTTAATCTCATCCGGCAGAACCGTAATCAGTACATTGCCATCATCTGTCGGTACCAGATTTTTCTTTTCTCTTTTCACAAAGCCAGACTGAATCAGTTTTTCAATGATTGCTGCCCTTGTTGCCGGAGTACCAAGTCCTTTCTTCTCTGTATCTTCGGTCAGTTCTTCATTCCCTGCACGTTCCATCGCAGAAAGCAGGGTATCTTCTGTGTACTGTTTCGGTGGCTGTGTAAAATGCTCCGATACAAAAGAATCACAAGGACCGTAATGCTTGCCAGCCCAGATATCCAGCTCCGGCTCTTCTTTCTCAATCTTTACGCCAAAGAACTGTTTCAATTTATTTTCGATTGCCTTGAATCCTTCCTGCTTTGTTTTCTTTGCCGTGAGATAAAACGTATGATAATTACAGGTAATCTGGCATTTATGGCTTTCATAAATATAAGGATCTGCGGTTGCTGTCAGTACCCTGGCACTGATCAGATACAAAATCTTGCAGTTTCGTTCTTTCAGTTTACCTATATCTGCCTTTGCTACTTCCATGGTCGGGATAATTGCATGGTGATCAGATACTTTCTTTGAATTTAATACCTTACTCACGTCCGGCTGATATTCCAGCCCTTCGGCATAGGGCATTTTCCCAAGTAACATCTGAATCAGAGTTTCTGTGCTTTCTCCCATCTCATCTGTCAGATACTGGCTGTCTGTTCTCGGATAAGTGACAAGTTTCTGCTCATACATCTCTTGCACGGCATCCAATGTCTGCTGTGCGGTATAGCCAAACATTCTGTTAGCTTCCCTCTGCAGGGTGGTCAGATCATAAAGCTTCGGAGGGCGGACCGTTTTCTCTTTCACATCATCCTTCTCCACTTCGCACATGCGCTCCTGACACTCTGCAGCCACTTTATCTGCATCTTCTTTTTTCTGAAAATGCTCTGTGACCGCATCCATATCGTCAAACTTGATATGAGCCATATAATATTTTTCTTTGGTAAATTCCTTGATCTTCTGATTTCGATCCACAATCATGGCAAGTGTTGGTGTCTGTACTCTTCCAACTTTCAGATTCTGGTTATACAGAACGGAAAAAAGACGGCTCGCATTGATTCCCACCAGCCAGTCTGCCTTTGCCCTGCAAAGTGCTGACTGATAGAGACTGTCATAACACGAACCGTCTTTTAATGACGAAAATCCATCTTTAATTGCCTGTTCTTCCATGGAAGAGATCCAGAGTCGCTTCATCGGCTTTTTACATCCTGCCTGCTCATACACCAGACGGAAGATCAGCTCACCTTCACGTCCTGCATCAGTTGCACAGATCACTTCATCTACTTTGGAATCTCTCATCAGTTTCTTTAAGATTCCGAACTGCTTCTTTGTGCCCTCCAAAATCTTGTGTTTCCAACATTCCGGCACAATCGGCAGATCTTCATATCTCCATTTTTTATATTTTTCATCGTATTCCGATGCATCACATAATCCAACCAGATGTCCTACGCACCAGGAAACGATATAACCGTTTCCCTCCACGTAGCCATCTTTTCTTGTTCTGGCTCCAAGCACGGAAGCCAGTGCCATCGCAACCGATGGCTTTTCTGCAATCACTAATTTCATTTACTCCTGCTCCTCTTCTTCATCTTCCAGCACATTATCATCAAACTCTTCATCTCTCAGGATTTCCGGTTCTGTACTTTCTTCCTGCTCATCTGCATCGTCTACTTCCCGTTTTTCTGACTCTGAATCTTCGGATTCATCTTCATCCTCTTCCATCTCATCCTCGTCATCATATTCATGCTTTGGTTTATAGACTTTGAAGTAATATCCTCCTGCCGCAGCTCCGACTGCAACCAGTGCAATCAAAAGATACGTTCCAAATGGACTTTTATCTTCAGGCATCTGAATATCATCCTCTACCTTATCTTTCTCGGCTGACTCTGTCGTTTCCGGCTTTTCTTCCTCTGCTTTTTTCTCTGGTTCTGCATAAACCGTATCTACTTCCGGAAGTGTCACCGAATCAGAAAGTGTAAAGTTCATCAGATCTTTTTCACTGACTTCTGTAAGAAAATACACATTATCCTGAGATTTTGAATTGTCAATAATCAGATAGAAAATCTTACCACTCTTAGTTGAAATGGTATAAAACTCTTTTGTGCCTTCCGTAGCTGTTTTGGTAACAGAATCTGCTGTCTCGCCTTCTTTATTAAGCTGTTCCTCAATACCTGTTACTGTCCGATCATCCACGGTTCCTTTTGCATCTGTTGGCTCAGAAGCCTGTGCATCCTGTGGAAGTGGTGAAGTCGTTGTTTTCTCAGTCCCAGTTGTATCTGCACTGGTCGTAGTTGCCATTGCGCCATTACTGTCATTGGAGGTTTTCTGTTTCTCTGCCTGCTTCTTTGCCCATTCATAATAAGGATTCTGCAACACATACTTTTCAGAAGTATTTCCGGCACCATCCGTTACCGTGATTTCAATCTGTTTTGTTGTAAAATCTTTCTGTGTCAGTTGCACTCTCAGCATTCCATCCTTCAAGTCTGTATAAGTGGTGCCATTGACTGTTACTGCAGTAATCCCTGATACTGTATCATTACCCTGAATCGTCAGCACACCATCTGTCAGGGAAGCAGAGAGTGTAGGCTTTTCCGTGTCATAACACTTAATAGAGCGATTCTGCTCATAGACCTTCCCCTCACCATCTGTCACACGCACATACACTGTCTGATTTCCAGTGATCGTGATACTTCCACTTCCGGTTACATCCTGCCAGCTTCCATCTTTTCCTGCTTTTGCTTCAATCTTTGCTATTGAGAAACCTTCCGGCATATGACTGGCATCTACCGTAACAGCAATGGTTGTTTCTCCCTGTTTCCAGCCATCCGGTTTCTCAATCGTGATTGCAGGCGTGGTATTCTCAGCTGCATAAGCAGTCTGTGTCTGGAGCAAAGGTGTTGTCAGGCAAAGAAATGTCGTTGCTGCAAGCAAGCTCTTTTTTACCCTGCTTTTAGTAATTGTTCTCTTCTTCTGTTTCATTTTTTCCAGATTCATCATCGGCTTTTGTTTCCTCCTTCTGTATTTCTACCCTGCCGGGCAGTTCATTTTTCATTCTCTTTTTGAAAGCTTCCAATTCCGGAATACTCATATCCATTGCACGGATAATTCTTACAATTTCCAGATTTTCCGCTTCTGTTTTTGCAATCTCCGCAGCCTTAAACCGCTTTAAATCTGCTTCATATCTGGCTTTGGAAGCTTCCATTTTCTCTTTGGCTTTCTCATAATCTGCCGTAGCTTTTTCAAGACTTTTCATCGGTTCTCCTTTCCGGACGGCTGATGCAGCCGCCCTTTTTTCTTACCATCGTCCAAATCCATAGAAATGGCTCTGCCAGTATGGGGAATTGATGGACGTATACTGCACCGGATGTCCACAATGGATCATCTGACCATTGCCTACATAGATTCCGATATGCGTTACCGGCTCCCCTGCGTCGTAAGTTCCAGTAAAGAAAATCAGATCTCCCGGCTGCGCCTCCGACTGGGATACTGGTGTACAAATGTTGTACAGTCCCTGTGCTGTTAGTCTTCCTGTATTCCTTACACCAGAGTTTGTCAGACAGTAGCTTACAAATCCAGAACAATCGAATCCACTTGGGGAATATCCACCCCATACATATGGTGTTCCAAGATATCTCGCTGCTTCATTTAACAAACGCTGTGCTGCTTCACTGGTATATTCATTGCCGCCAAAGCCTGCTCCTTCTCCAGTTTCCAGATAAAAGATCGGGTTTAACCGCTCTCCATTTTTCAGAAGTTCAATATGAAGATGGCTTCCTGTGGAATTACCAGTATTTCCTACAAGACCTATCTCATCACCTTTCGTGACGGATGCTCCTGCAGATACACTCCGGCTGCTTAAATGTGCATACCGCAGTTCATAACCTTTTCTGTCTTTGATAATGACGTAATTTCCATAGCTGTCGTTATAAGCAGAAGTTGTAACTGTTCCGGTCAGTCCTGCCATCACTTTTGTTCCCTCCGGTGCTCCGATATCCATACCATTATGAAGCTGATTTGCTCCTGATATTGGATGAATCCTGTATCCATAATAGCTGGTCACACTGGAGTACCAGTTAAAATCAACCGGTGTTGCAAACATCTGCAAGTTGCCTTTTGTATCGTTGTAGGCACTGAACAGTTCTTTCTGGAAAAATCCCAGCCTGTCCTGACAGATTGACATCAGGTTTCCACTATTTAAGGTGACATTCAGCACATCTACATCCTTTGTCCTAGTCACTTCCACTTCCTGACTTCCATTATCATCTGCAAGATAACATTCCCATGTCTGATGTCCATGTGCAGATGCCGCCGCATGATTATCATAGTAGACGTCAAACTGTACCCCGTATCTTGCGAAAGCTCCGGTATCTTCTACCGTATATTCGACACCATTCATTACCACCTTTGTTCCCATTGGAACAAACGGATTGGAAGCATCTACCGCTAAGGTGTGATTGGCTGTTGGATATGCTCCACTGGCAGTTGGTCCTCCGCTCCAAATACCACAGCAGATTGGACAATTACAATATCCGCTTGTTACAACCTGTCCCAAAGATTCTCCAACTCTTACTGTTGCTGTCTCTGTCACAGTCTCATTGACCGCTTCTGTAGTCAGATGATATTGCTCTGCAAACAACGCATCCAGCTCCGGCTTGACCTGTTCAAACGTAAACTCTTCATACTTTGCTGACAGATAACTGATCAGGATAAACGGATCATGCTCAATAGGTCCGATGTTATATCGGTATTCCTCATGTCCCGGTTCTTCAGATTCCATGTTGTTGATCCGCTCCTGCAGATTAGCTTCCAGCTGTGTATAATACAGTTCCGCTTCCCGGATTGCCTGATCCGATGACAGATAACTGGTTCCTGTGTAAGTGATCACATTTTGTAAAAACACTGCAGAGCATGACGTGACATTCGTTATGATCAGAAACATCAATCCGATCAGAACTGCTACACTGATATACACCTTCCGGTTTTCTTTAAAGAAGTTGGTCACTTTGCCGCCAATCTTCTTGATATAATCAATCGTACCTTTTGCAGCTGTTCCTACTGTCTGTTCACTTCGCTTCGCTTTGGCATAATCCCGTTTGATCTGTTGCTTCTGAATCTGCTTTTTCAGCTTCTTCTGCTCCTGACGGGCTGCCGCCTGTGTCTGTTTCTCTACCTGTCTCTCCAGTCTGCTTCTCTTTCTGGAAGCCCTCTGTTTCCTTCGTCTGGCACTTCTCTGTTCCAGCCGGTAAATACCTTCGCCGCCTTCTTCCAACTTATGGGCACCTTCTACCGCCGCATTATCGTCTTCATTTTTGCTGATCTCACGGTGCAATGCTACGGAAGTTGCACTTCCTGCTTTCTTGACAACAGAAGCTTTTTCTGTTTTCGCAGATTCCCCTTCACCAAACTTCAAACGGGATTTTTTCTTTCCAGGAGATTCTCCTTCATTTGCCTGATAGACCTGTGCTTTCTTGGAATGCTGCTTTGCTTCCTTTCTCTTTCTTGCTTCTTCATAAGAAAACTTTTTGGCTTTTTCTTTCTGTTTCTGATGGCGGAAATTGACTCCATCCGTATCCATCTGGTTCAATTTCTCCATATCTTTGTCATTTTTCACAGAAGCACCAGTTTCCTCATAAGCAAACTTCAAACGTTGTTTTTGTTTAGGCTTTTTGCTGCCACCGGTCTGATTTCTCCGGCTGTCTCCCCTGTTTTCTGATAGATCAGCACGTTTATCTTTCAGTCTCCCTAACTGTCCGACTTCGGATTTTTCTGCAAGTCTGGATTCTTTTCCGACTTCAGCACGGATTCTTTTTCTATTTTGCTGTTTACTACTCTGTCCAAAATCCTCACTTTGCTTCTCTGTCCGTATCAGTTCCGGTGCATCTCTGGATTTTTGCACAGAGGGACGAATATTTTTCCCACTCCGTTCAGACTGGCGGGGAGACTTATCCACAAGGTTTTCTTCTTTTTCCCCCTGTTTTCTTCCCATCTGCACATCACTGGCACGGTTACTGACACGAACAGAAGATTTATCTGTCAGGTTTTCTTCCACCAGACCATCCTTGGTCATCTTTTGGACTTTCTTGTCCCTGACTTTCATTCTCTGTTCTGCCACTACTTACTCCTCCTTCTTCGGATACCCTTTCCCTGCCTGTAATAAGCAGAGAAAAGCGATGCCGAAAACAGCACCGCCACTAAAAGTTAATACATATGAAATTGCTCGTAACATTGTTTTCTCCTTTGATTTAACCTGCTTCGGAAGTCTCCTCTAAGCGGGTTGTCATGATTTTATAGAGGGAATTCTTCGGGAATCTGTCTACAAATGGGATAATGACATTTCCATAGAACAAAAGTCCTTCCCCCTCATTACTGTTGGTTACATAGGACAGCTGGGTTGGTGAGATATTCAGCTGCTTTGCCAGAATCTGCCTGTCTCCGGAAGCCTGGTTCAGCATATAAATAAAATCTGAATTTTCAAATATATTCTCTATCTCCCTGGAAGACAATAAATCTTTTATATTCTGGGTGATTCCAGTTGGAATACCACCCCATTTACGAAATCTCTTCCATATCTCCACACTATAAGCTGCGGTCTGCTCTTCCTTCAAAAGAAGATGGAACTCATCCACATAGTATCTGGTGGACTTATGAGCAGAACGGTTCATTGTTACCCTGTTCCAGACCTGATCCTGAATGACAAGCATCCCAATCTTTTTCAACTGCTTACCAAGTTCCTTGATATCAAAACAAACGATACGATTGTTGATATCTACATTTGTGCGATGATTAAATACATTCAGGGAGCCTGTAACATAAATCTCCAATGAAGTTGCAAGACGCTGTGATTCCGGCTCTTCCTGTTTCCGCAACAGATTATATAAATCCTCCAGGATTGGCATCTTCTCCGGTACGGGATCGGCAAGATATTCCTGATATACTAACCGCACACAACGGTCAATGATGGTCTTTTCTACCGGCTCCAGTCCATTCTTTCCTCCAACAATCAGCTCACACAAAGACAGAATAAAATCTGCTTTCAGTGACAGTGGATTATCTTCCTCGGAATAATTCAGGTTCAGATCCATTGGATTGATATACTGGTCTGATACCGGTGAAACCTTCACCACCTGCCCATGCAGTGCCTGTACCAATGGAGAATACTCGGCTTCTGGATCGCAGATGATGATATCGTCCTCCGTAATCAAAAAGCAGTTTGTAATCTCTCTCTTTGCTGAGAAGGACTTACCGGAACCTGGTGTACCAAGAATCAGTCCATTCGGGTTCTTCAGACGTTTCCGATCAACCATGATCATGTTGTTGGATAATGCATTCAATCCATAATAAAGAGCTTCCCCTTCCTGAAACAGTTCCTGTGTCGTAAATGGCACGAAGATCGCTGTTGAAGATGTGGTAAGCCCTCTCTGAATTTCAATTCGATTGACTCCCAGCGGAATACAGGACATAAGTGCTGCTTCCTGCTGATAATCCAGCTGTTTTAAAGAACAGTTATATTTCTGTGCGATTCCCTGTACCTGGAAAATATTATTATCCAGCTTCTGACGCTTCTTTGCGGTATTCATTACCAGAACTGTTACAAGGAACATTCGCTCATTTCTGGACTGCAGATCTTCCAGCAGGTTCTTCGCCTCTTCTCCATAAGTCACAAGGTCCGATGGAAGCACATCCATATCATAACCGGAACGTACAGCCCGTTTTTGCTCCTCAATCTTCATCTTATCCAAATCTGAAATCTTACTCTTGATCATTTTGATCGCTGAACTCTGATCAATAGACTGGATATGAATGTTGACATTGATGCTGTCATCCACATCCAGGAAGTCTGCAAGCATCCGGTCTGTCAGCTCCGGTGCAAGAATCTGCAGGTAACTCACACTCCCCATCGTTCTTCCCATCATAAATGTCTGATTCTTGGAAAAGTTAAAGGAAGCCGGTGCAATAAAATCTTTGGTCTTTAATCCGGTTTCCGGCAGCATCTTATACTGGAACTTAAATGGTTCGATCCGATCCTGGTTAAACACATGATACATAATCTCCAGCCTTTCCAGACCATTTAGTGAATGTGCCTGTGCTCCCAGAACCTTAAAGTTGTTTAAGATATCTGTTTCGATTCTTTCAAGCCTTGGTCTTGCCACCTTCAGGCTTTCTGCTTCGATTCCAAAAGTGATATACTTTGTCTTTACCAGACCATTATTTCCTTTGGAAAGCTGATTTTTCAACATAGTACGGTACTCTTCACGAATGGCATTGAAGTCATCGTTCTGATCCGGAATGTCAATGCTTTTCTCAAATTCTGCCACATCCACCTGCTGATTGATAAAGGACAGCTGCACACTGATAGAAGAATCAAAGTAATTTAAGAAATCACAGTAATTCTCAAATATCGTGGTCTTATCCTCGTTTAAAGCCAGCTGATAATTGATATCATAAAACTGAATCGTCTTAGAGAAAAAGGTCTTTGTCACCTGGCAGATACCATCCTGCAGCATCCGAATATACGGAATACTCTGCTGTGCAGTTGTAGGAATGTTTTTCTGTTTCCTACGATCCCGTTCCTGCTTCTTCCTACGCTTTTCCTGTTCTCTTTCTTTTCTGCTTTTTTTGTTTCTTCTTTCCTGACGGTTTCTTTTTTCCGCCAGGGACAGACGCTCCTGCTGAGCCTCCTGCTTTGTCTTTTTTGCCATCCGGCACACCCTCCTTTTTTACAAGGGTGGAAATCTCCTGATAAAAATTTTCTGTCTTATATGGTCTTACCGCTGGACAGATAAACTTCTGTCGAATGATATTTGCCACCACTTTTTCAAAGGGAAGACCGTCTTTTTCATACATTGCCATGAAGAAAAACGGAAGCATGATCGTTACCATCAGGATGGCTGCGATACTGGAACCGATTGGTTTTCTCATGACCAGATAAAACGGAATTCCCACTACTGCGGCAAGTGAAAAGAAAATCAGCTGCCGTTTTGTCAGATTTAACGCTACTTTTGTTTTGACCTTGGTAAGGTCTTTTGGTACTGGTACATACGCCATGGTATGCGCTCCTTTCCTGCCCGCTAATGGGCATTGAATATTGATTTGCTAAGGCTTCCGGTCTTGAATAATGAAAATGCAAGAATCACGGTATAAGCCGCTACTGAAAACATTGCTGCATGAAGGTCACTGGATATGGTCATTGCATTTACTAAAACTGCATAAATTCCCACACAGACCATCATGAAGAATCCCTGAAATGCCAGTGCGAACAAGCCTTTTAAATAGTTGTTTCCGATATTGCCCCATTCCTTATTGGTCATGGTGGCAAACGGAATTGGTGCTATGGAAGTATAAAGGTAAATTTCTATCATTCTTCCGTACAAGATTACCGTAATGATAATTGACAGAATGTGCATGGTAACACTGATCAACATCGTTTCCATGGATAGAAGGAACAAATCCCCTAACTCCATATCCTCCAGGGCATCCACAATCCTTGAAATTGCTTCTGTTGCATCCACCGCAGTGTTTCCTGATATCACCCCGGCGGCATTGTTGACCACATGCTGGCCAACATCAAAGACCGCCATCGTGATATTGAACGTATTTGTCACCAGATAAATGGCTACATACGCTTTGAAGATCCAGAGGAAAATGTTATAAGTCTCAAATTCATGGAAATTGTTTTTCTGTGTTACCATCGTGATCAATTCATAGCACAGGACAAAGGTGATGATCAGTCCCGCAATGGGGACAATCACCGTTTGGGATAAATTCTGAATCAGATTAAAAATCCCTGCATTCCATCCCTGCGGTGTCTGTCTCACCTGCCCGGCTATGGTTCCCACCTGCTCATTGACAGACGTGAACATGTTATCCAAACTTGACTTGATAAGTCCGATCAGGATATCCTTTATCGCTTCCGTAATTCTCTCAATGATGGTGTTCATCTACCACTCCTCTTAAGAGAACAGGGTTGCCAGCTGTGGAATCAGGGTAGTTCCCAGCAGCATGATTCCGGCACCAGCCATCAGCTGTTTGATGCCCTGGCTCTTAGCGCCGGATAGCGATAGGTAATCCTTTGAAGTTATCTCCGGATTTTCCCCCGCTCCACACCGTGCGTGAACCTTTCAGCTCACACGGCGTTCCATCGTAAGTTGAAATGAAAATCACCAATGAAAATTACAACCGCTCTTTTTAATAAGATGTATAGGATTGAAATTCGGGCAGTTGCAGCCATCTGCGAAGTCTATTTAGTGTTCTCAGTTGTTTGCTGTCAGGTTTCAGTTTCAGCATATAATGTGCAATCGTATCTGGCTGTGTTGCATGAAGCAAGCGGTGGACTTCATCTGTTACTAACACCAGATTTCCGTATTTGTCATCTCCGCCGAAGTGCCTTGGTATGCGGTGATGACAGTGCATATGCCCCAATTCCAGTGGCTGTTTAGTCACATAGCAGCGTCCCATTTGCCCGCAGTAGAGCGATAGGCGATTGTCATTGTACTCAACACTCCTATCCATGATGGGGTTTCTCATCATTTCTCTTAGGATTGAAATGTTGACGCATGAGAGGCTTTTATGGATTTCGGCTCGCCCTTCTGGGGTGTAACGATTGACTTTCTTCGGCTTGAACATGGGGGCTTTGTGTTTAAGATACCCTATCGGTATCAATGCCCTTCCATATACATACCGAAGCATTTTGCTGTTTCCATACCGTTCAGCAATATAACTGGGGAGTTTATCCCCCGATTTTTGCGTATATCTTCGCAGGCGTGCATTTAGTTCGTGTTTGACCAGAAAGGCTATTTTACGCATATCCAGAGTTATATTTGTTGCGATACGATAGTAATTGTGGATGCCCAGCACATAGGCGTTATAGGCATCTACGGCACGGCTCCCATCATTTGTATCTGCCGGGTGTGCCATTGCTCTGGTATGCTGCTGAACCTTTGATTTCATTGCCTGATATGCCTTATCTGTCATCCCAGAGTAAACTGTGTACCCTGGTAACCCATTGGCTTTTTTCCCTTTTTGACGCACTCTGATTTTGATGCCCAGAAATTCAGTGTAATGCTTTTTCAAGTTCACTATCCCCGACTTTTCAGGACTAATGTCCAATCCGAGGCGCGCTTTCAGCCATTGCTGTGTGGCGGCAAATAGCTTTACCGCATCACTGCGCTTGCGGCAAAGAATTTTGAAGTCATCCGCATATCGGACAATCCAACATTCTTTTAACTGCGTGCTTTGCAATGCGCGATAAGTCTTTCCTCTACTCGCTGTTCCGTTTGGCGCAATGGTAACCGCATATTGATGGTGTGTGGGTATAGTTTCCCATTGACTGGAAATCCACCAATCCAATTCATTCAGAACGATGTTTGCCAGTAATGGTGAAATGATTCCTCCTTGTGGTGTACCCTTGTCAGGCAATACTGTT
>ERZ779643.1145-NODE-1145-length-19287-cov-3.365537_pt1 | contig 19287 bp, 11 predicted proteins | sample MGYA00511564_ERZ779643 | MGnify/ENA primary metagenome ERZ779643 (study PRJEB29588, sample SAMEA2147114) | human gut metagenome | biome: human gut; feature: human-associated habitat; material: faeces | place: Denmark | collected 2008/2010 ... | reverse complement strand
CATTATGGACGGCGGCGTTCTTGAATTCGAAATGAGTTCGAAACCGAACAAGAAGCGTTTGTTTACGGGCGACAATCAGCCGTATTCATTGACGCAGGCCGAATAAAATGTGATAAGCGTGTGTTGTTAATCTATAATATAAGGAAAATGAAGGGGCATTTTTTAATATCCTGTTTCTTTAGTCTGGCTTGTTGCTGTTGCTTCTCCTGCCGACCGGCTGAATCGGGGGAGACCAAAGAAGTAACTTATGCCACTTGGGATGATTATGATGTCGGTCAGATCGATTTTCAGGTATTGTCGCCGGATACACGGGGGGCCGCGATTTATAAGGCCATTATACCGGATCCGAAAGCGTATATTACCGAACAGGCCCGTAAGGTTTTGGCTACATTGTATTTCTCGCCGGAAGACAGCATTCCGGATATCGAATGTATCCATTATAAGTTGCGTGAATATGATGGGATTTCGGCAAAAGACGGAGCACCACCAGCTATCACGATCGAATATAGTACGAAATGGATTGAGAAGAGCTTTGGCGAAGGCGATACAGCAAAGGTTGATTATGAGACACGAGGTGTTTTGTATCATGAGCTGACTCATGGATTCCAGTTAGAGCCGCAGGGAATCGGAAGTTATGGAACCAATAAAACCTTTTGGGCGATGATTGAAGGGGTGGCTGATGCCGTCCGTTTGCTGAATGGTTGCTTTACTCCTGAAGATCGGCCTAAAGGCGGTCATTATATGGACGGTTATCGTACGACCGGTTTCTTTTTAGCTTGGTTGACCGAAAATAAAGATAAAGATTTTCTTCGTAAATTCAATCGGAGTACATTGGAGGTTGTTCCCTGGTCGTTCGAGGGTGGCATTCAGTATGCTCTGGGCAATGATCAGCATGTCGATGATCTTTGGAAAGAATATATGAAGGCGATGGGCGATGAAATTTAACACGGATTTTATGGCCTCATGCAGAAGCATTATGTGTAAGTAAATGATATAGAATAAGGAAAATCTGATAAAACCTGGCTATGGAGCAGTTGTGTTAATTATATATATATTAGTTGCGTGTTATTCATCCGGCTGTTTCTTTTCATGGTCTTTATGGCTTATGAAAAGGAACAGCTTTTTTGTTGCTTCGGGTGAATCATATTCTTGCTTTTGTCCCGGATGATAGTTTCAAAAGAGCTTGTAGAAAGTTGCAAAGTTCGGCAAGAAAAAATTAGTTCACGTCGAGAATTACTTAGTTCACGGCGTGAACTACTTAATCCACGTCGTGAACTAAGTAAACCAAGCCGTGAACTAAAGAATTGCTGTCTGGATTTAAAAGTTTATCGGGAGACTTTTGACAGAAATCAACTAATGGTTTCCTAAAAGAGGAAATTAAGAATGACATGAACTTTGGCTGCCTGTCTCTTTGTATCTTTGCAGCTTGAACTCCAAACTGTTTTTTGCATGAAGATGAAACGCTTACAATATCCGAACGGATTACGAGGCAAGTTGTTGAAACTGACCGGTCCGATTTTCCTTGAAACCTTATTGATTCTGACATTGGGTGTAGTCGATACGTTGATGTTGAGTCATTATTCTGATAATGCGGTGGCGGCTGCCGGGATTGTCAACCAGCTGTTGAACATGGTTTTCCTGTTGTTTAATGTGACAGCCGTTGGAACCTCTGTGATGTGTGCCTTGTATTTCGGGGCAAAAGATACCAAGAGTTTTACACAGGTAGTCGGTGTTTCTTTGCTTTTCAATTCAGTTATCGGGATTATCATCAGTTTGCTGCTGACTTTCGGTGGGAAACAGATGCTGGTCTGGATGGATATTCGTCCGAATCTGATGCCCATGGCTGTAACCTATATGCAGATTGTCGGTGGTTTCGGCTTCTTCCAGGCCATCAGTTTTACGGTTTCTGCTGTGTTGCGTGCGGCCAACAAGCCCAATTACGCCATGCAGGTGACATTTCTGATTAATATCTTCAATATCATTGGTAACTATTCATTGATTTACGGGCACTTCGGTTTCCCGGAAATGGGAATACAGGGCGCTGCTATCTCTACGTCTGTTTGTCGGGGATTGGGAATGCTCTTCCTGTTCTTCGTCTTGTTTAAGCGGTTGATTCACCGGATGCCATTGGCCTATTTCCGACCCTTCCCCTTCGATAAGCTTCGGGATGTCCTGAAGGTGGGAATGCCTTCGGCTGCCGAGCAGATTTCTTATGATGCGGCTCAGGTTTGCGTGGTCTATTTCATCAATATGTTAGGAAATGAAGTATTGACGGCCCGGGTTTATATCATGAACATTGTGATTATCGGTTATATATTCTCTTTAGCTATGGCCAGTGCGACTTCCGTTTGTACCGGTAATCTGGTAGGAGCCGGCAAGAAACAGGCGGCCTACATCCTAAGTTGGTATGCCTGGAGGCGCTCGTTGATGATCACCTTCGTCGCCAGTATGGGTGTTTACCTGTGTGGACGTTTTCTGTTGGGATGTTTTACCGAGAATGAATCGATTATCAAGATAGCCATGAGTGCTCTGTTGATTGATGTATTCCTGGAACACGGACGGGCTACGGTACTGATGTTCCTTTTCTGCCTTCGTTCGGTAGGCGATGTCGTTGTCCCTGTCCTGATAGAAATTGTCTGCATGTGGGTTTTTGCCGTTTCATTCGGCTATTTCATGGGTATTGCTTTAGGATTAGGCCTTGCCGGCATCTGGGTTGGTTTGGCTTTGGATGAAAGTTCCCGCGGAGTTGTCCTGGCGCTTCGCTGGCGAACCCAGAAATGGAAGCAGCGGAATTTGATTCGATAAGTAAGGACTAAAATATTAATTAGAGTTAAATATAAAGAAGCGGGTGAACATCTGACCCGCTTTTCCCGTCTTTATAGGTGAATGAATTTTGATAACACAAATAGAAGAGAGATTATGAAAAAGTTTTTTATGTTTGCTTTGATGGTCCCGGCATTTATCGGATCATTGATTTCATGTTCAAATGCCAAAATGACGGCTCAACAGTTAGAAGGAAAATGGAATATCGTAGAAGTAAAAGGTGAAAAAGTAACAGCAGAAAATACTCCTTTCATGGAATTCGACATGAAAGAAAACAAACTGCACGGCAATGCAGGATGTAATATTTTCAATACATCGGTAACAGTAGATGAAAAGGATGCTTCAGCTCTTTCCATCGCTCAGGGAATGACTACGATGATGGCCTGCCCGGATATGGATACAGAGACAAAGATTCTGCAGTCTTTTGAATCGGTGAAAGGTGTAAAAGCCGGTGCAAATGCCAACGAAGCTCAGTTGGTGGATGGCGAAGGAAATGTGGTATTTCTGTTGAAGAAATAAATTTAGTTAACAAGTTGACGAGGGGACAAGTTGACAAGGCATGTTTTCATGTCTCCTCGTCAACTTGTTCTCTCGTTTCCTAGTTTATTCGTTATAATCCGGATAAAGTAAATACTTTTTACGCATTTCTTTATAAGCCTTCAACTCCTCTTGCCAGGAAGCCTTTATTTCCTCTTCCGAAAGTCCGTCGATGATCTGCTGACGGAGCTTGTCTGTCCCAGCCAACAGGTCAAACCATTTGGCACGCGAGAAGAAAAAGTCAGCATTCTTTCCTGTCTTCTGGTAAAAGTCTATGACAAAACGCAGGGTTAAACCTCCTTCAAAAGGATATTCCTGTAAGTTGATCCCGTAACAGAGCTTGTCTTTCTGCAACGGATTGGTATCGAAGCCCGGCAGTGAAACGGGAGTAAACGTATACTCTCCATATTTCTTATCCGGATAACCGATCACCTGAAAAGGATGATAGGTTCCACGTCCGATACTGAACGGTGTCGCTTCGAAGAAGCAGAGTGACGGATAAAGCCGGATAGCCTGATCGTTGGGCAAATTGGGCGAAGGCTTGATCGGTAGCCAGTACGGATCACCATGTTTCCAGTTCTCGATCTTGACAATATGCAGGTTGCAGGATTTCTTTCCGGTCTTCAACCAGCCTTCTTCGTTGATCATCCAGGCTAATTCACCAACTGTCAGGCCATGCAATAAAGGAATCGGATCAACTCCAACAAACGACTTGAATTTATCTTGCCGGATTGGTCCGTCTACAAAGTCATTCGGATTCGGACGATCCAATACAATGAACTGTTTCTTGTTTTCAGCGCATGATTCCATCACATAATGCATCGTACTGATATATGTATAGAAACGGGTTCCTACATCCTGGATGTCAAAGACAACAACATCTATATCTTTCAGCTGCGAAGCTGTCGGACTTTTATGCTTCCCGTAAATCGAAACGATCGGAACACCTGTTTTGATGTCTTTACTGTCCTTAACTTTTTCGCCGGCATCAGCAGTTCCCCTGAAGCCATGCTCGGGCGCAAACACACATCTGACGTCAATTCCACGTTCAAGCAAGACGTCCAGTAAGTGTTGCTGCTGTTCACCCAGGCAGGAAGTCTGATTAACCACTAGTCCGACCCGCTTGTCTTTCAGTAACCGAGTCACTACTTCAATCCGTTCAGCACCGACCATTAATAGCTCATTATCGGTAGCCTGGCAGAAATTCTGTACATTGCAGAGCAGCAAGATTATACATATAAGTATTTGTAGCCTTGTCATATTATAATAAGTATGGTGTTATTACGAAGTCCGTTGTTATCTGTTATGGCAAAGATAACATCAACCGGTAACTTTACCTAATTTAAGACCGACAAAGTAAGTGCATCTTGAATTTATTTATAGGAAAAATTTTTTGAACCTGGATTTATTTTTACATTTGTTGGGAATTGATTTTACGGATATGAGCAATAAAGATTTCAATCGGATCTATGAACGGAATTATAGACGTTCCTTCTTGTTTGCCAAATCGTATGTACATGATGATTTGGTAGCAGAAGATATTGCTGCTGAATCACTGTTTAAATATTGGCAAATTTGTAAGGATTCAGAGGGAGAAGTATCCGAAGCCATGTTAGTCACCATATTGAAAAATAAAGCTATTGATTATTTGCGGGCCGAAATGCGTAAACAGCTAGCTTTAGAAGATATGGCAGAAACAGCCATGCGGAATCTGGAAATACAGGTTACTGCATTGAATGCTTGTGATCCGGACGAACTGTTTACGGAGGAGATCCAACGGATAGTGCAAGATGTTTTGAATACATTGCCTGAAAAGACACGGGAAATTTTTTTATTGAGCAGATATGAAAATAAGACAGTAAAAGAAATTGCCCTACAAGTTAATCTAAGTCCTAAAACTGTAGAATACCATATCTCTCAATCGTTGAAAGCCCTACGTATCGCTTTAAAAGATTATTTACCGCTGTGGCTTATCTGGTTCTATTGGTATCAGAATTGATCAGGTTTCACACCCTTCACAGGAAATCGTTTATTAACAGGAAAATAGACAGGTGTGTGAACCCTGTTTTATTTTTCAGAAATGGTAATATGCCAATAGGAGAGTAAGGAAATCACTTGTCTTATCTAATTCTTTCTCGAAAAAAATCTATTTTTGTTTAGGGATATCGTTTCGTGAATCGTTATAATAGAAAATTCGGTAAGAATGGATGAATTGTTGATGAAATACATAAAGGGGGAAACAACACCGGAAGAGAGAGAAAAGGTGGTGCGTTGGCTGGACGAAGATCCGGAACACATACATCAGTATCGTTCTTTACGAAAGCTTTATGATATTTCTTTGTGGAGTCCGATTGAAGAAAGCCTGCAAGAAGAAAAACAAACACGGACATTAAAGCCGGTTTGGATTGAATTCTTGAAGGTGGCAGCTGTTATCCTGATTACTTTTTTAGGAACAAAAGCATTCTTTGACTGGAAAGAAGATCCGGTAAAGATGCAGACAGTGATTGTTCCAGCCGGACAACGAGCCGAGCTGTTATTGGCCGATGGAACTAAAGTCTGGTTGAATTCTCGTTCGAAGCTTAAATTCCCTGATCGCTTTCAAAAAGATGCCCGGAATGTAGAACTGGACGGAGAAGGATATTTTGAGGTGACACATAAGGAAGAAGCACCTTTTACAGTTCATACATCCAGATATGATGTGAAAGTATTAGGTACCGAATTTAATGTAAAGGCCTACAATGGCAAGAACCAGTTTGAAACTTCTTTGTTGAAAGGTAGTGTAGAAGTATCTGATGCAAATAAATCGCAGATAGTTCGTTTGCGGCCAGATGAAAAAGTTATCAGCGATGGTAGTCAATTGATTCGTTCAGCCATCTCGGATAAGAATTATTTCCGTTGGAAAGAAGGCTTACTTTGTTTGGATGATGAATCTATTGGTAGTCTAATAGAGAAACTGGAGTTATATTATGATGTTAATATTGTAGTTCAAAAGCCTTCGCTGATGAAATACCATTATTCCGGTAAATTCCGGATTAATGATGGAGTAGAACATGTATTGAAAGTATTACAGTTAAAACATAAATTCACCTATATAAAAGATGAAGAACAAAATTTGATTATTATAAAATAAGTAACCTGTTAAAATCGAATGCCTATGGTAAAATGACGAAAAGAAATAAAAAGTCGATAAAAATTCGGAAGATGCTGCAACACCTTCCGAGTTTATAAGTCAGTGAATAATTGACTTCCCCTTAAATCAATTTAGTACTCACTTAAACACTACAAATGTATGAAAAATATTTGTACCAGGCTGTTATTGCCTAAAATAAAAACACCCATAAAAGAAAATCGAACCATGAAGTTAACCTGCGCTTTATTATTTGCCGCATCTTTAGGAGTTTATGCAACCGGAAATGCTCAAACTATGCGTGTAAATATTCAAGTGGATAATGTATCCACCGAAAAAGTCCTTTCAGAGATAGAAAAGCAGACTGATTATCTGTTTATCTATAATAAGAAAGAAGTAGATCTAAAGAGAAAAACGAGTGTTAATGCAATCAACAAAACAACTGCCGAAGTTCTATCAACCATCTTTAATGGTACGGATATCATCTATGCCATCGAAGGAGAAAACATCATGTTGATGCGGAAAGAGCAAAATTTGGCTGTTGTACCGGATGCTGTTCAGCAGGATAACAAAATTACAGGAACCGTATTAGATCCAACCGGTATGCCTGTTATTGGAGCTAATATTATGGTAAAAGGGACTACCAACGGAACCATTACAGATATGGATGGAAAGTTCTCGTTGGATGTACAGAAAGGCGCTACTTTAGTTGTCACTTATGTTGGATATACCAATCAAGAAATTTCAGTAGGGAATCAAAACACATTGTCTATAACTCTGAAGGAAGATTCTGAAGCGTTGGATGAGTTGGTGGTTGTAGGGTATGCTGTCCAAAAAAAAGTGAATTTATCAGGTTCAGTAGCTACTGCGGATACAAAAAAATTAGAAAATCGACCGATAACAACGATTGGAAACGCATTACAAGGAGCTGTGGCGAGTTTAAATATTGACCCTAAAAGTGGAGATCCAAACGAACATCCAGATATTAATATTCGAGGTTATACTTCAATAAATGGTGGTTCTCCATTAGTTGTTATTGATGGAGTAATTTCAGATGTAACACAATTGAACTATTTAAACCCTGCTGATATAGAAAATATATCTGTATTAAAAGATGCATCCTCTGCCGCAATCTATGGCTCTAGAGCTGCATATGGAGTTATATTAGTTACGACAAAGACTGGTAAAAGTGAGAATGTTACGATTAATTATAATAATAATTTTTCTTTTCGCTCATTGACAGAAAAACCAGACTATTATAAAAATCCATATGTTCATTATAGCGATTGGAATAAAGCTGTTGGTTATTCGCAATTTCCTAATGAATTACTTGAAACAGCACAAGCCTATATGAAAGATCATAATAATCCAGATCATATTTATTTACCAACAATGGGTGAAGTATTTTATGTTTTGGAAGGGGATTTGTGGGATGAGTTTTATAAAAAGAATGCATTCTCAACTAATCATACAATTGATATTTCAGGGAAAACCGATAAAATAAATTATTATTTATCTGGTAATTATACGTATCAAGATGGTATTATAAATTATGGAACATGGGGGTATAATCAGTATAATATTAGAGCAAAGATGGATATTCAGTTGATGCCTTGGTGGAAAATTGGATCCAATACTTCTTATGTGTCTGTAAATAATAAATCTAGTTCTGCATATTTAGAAACTTATAGTGGGCAGATGGAACAGGCTACAGCCAATTTCTTTGCCCCAGCCAAATTATCAGATGGACATTGGTATGATTTTTCAAGTATTTTTGGAGATTTTGAAGATGGTGGACAAGCAAAAAAATATGATGATACTTTTTCTCAGTTGTTCACTACAAAAATAGACTTAATGAAAGATGTTTTTTCCCTAAATGGTTCCTTTAATTATTCTCAACAAAAAGTCAAATTAGATTATGATAGGCTTTCTTGGGATTTATATGTAGGGCCAGGAATGTTTGATTCAGAAGCGAATGTTCCAAATTCTGTCTCTGCACAAAATGGAACAGTACGCCATATAACATATGATGTTTATGCTTCCTTTAATAAGACATTTTTTCAGAAACATATGCTAAATGTTATATTAGGATTTAATCAGGAAGAATATCGTTATAACCAGCAAAATATGAAGAGAACACAGTTAATTTCTCAATATTTGCCGAGTGTACAATTAGCATATGGAACTCCTACGGTTGAAGAATCAACCGAGGAATGGGCATTACGTGGAATTTACGGACGTGTTAATTATATTTTTAATAATCGCTATATTGCAGAATTTAACTTTCGTAGAGATGGAACTTCTCGTTTTCCTCATGATAATCGTTTCGTTTTTAATCCTTCTGCTTCTGTCGCATGGAATGTTTCTGAAGAAAAATTTTTTATGCCATTGAAGAATGTTATTGATTTATTTAAAATTCGAGCTTCTTACGGGCAATTAGGTAATCAAGATGTTAGTGCTTATGCCTATATAGCTTCAATGGCATCTAGTAAAATGTCTTATATCCTTGGAGGTGAACAGCCGATTCAAGTTTCGGCTCCTGGTTTAGTGGCATCTAATTTAACGTGGGAAAAAGTGACAACGTCAGATTTAGGTATTGATTTGACACTATTAAATAATAGGTTGAATGTTTCAGGGGATATTTATCGTCGAGATACAAAAGACATGTTGACAACTGGTCGGATTTTACCGAAGGTTTTGGGAACATCTGTGCCTCAAGAAAATGCTGCGGATTTAAAAACTACAGGTTTTGATCTTACAATTTCATGGCGAGATCAATTTGAATTAGCTGGAGCTCCATTCCATTATAGTCTTGATTTTAATTTGTCAGATAGTCAGTCAGAGATTACAAAATTTGATAATCCAACAGGCTCTTTAATATCTTATTATGTAGGACAAAAAATAGGTGAAATTTGGGGATTAAAAGTGAAAGGCCTTTACGCTACAGATGAAGAAGCAAAAAATGGTCCAGACCAAACTGAAATTTTGATGAATCCTTCTCAATTCCCGGTAACAGCAGGATCTATTAACTATGAAGATGTGAATGGCGATAATAAAATTACAAGAGGTAATTATACATTAGAGGATCATGGAGATTTAGTGGTTATTGGAAATAATCAAGTTCGTTATCGTTTTGGAACTACTTTAAGTGCGAGTTGGAAAGGTCTTGATTTAAGCTTGTTTTTTCAAGGTGTAATGAAACACGACTATGCTCCTGATGGTAATGACAATATATTTTGGGGAAAATATTCACGAGCGTGGAATGTTGAAACAATTGGCCATTATTTTGATCGTTGGAGAGAAGATAACCCTGACGGAAATGCTTATTGGCCGGTACTGACTCATACTAATGCTGATAGTTGGATTCCGGATCGTGAATTGAGGATTCCAAATGATCGTTATTTACAAAATGCAGCATATATCCGATTGAAAAATTTAACATTAGGTTATACATTTCCAAAAGATTGGTTGTCTAAAGCAGGAATTCAACGTTTACGAATATTTTATTCAGGAGATAATTTATTTTGTGTTTCCGGTTTATATAAATATTATACAGTTGATCCTGAAAATTTAGGAGGGCATAAGTATCCTTTTCAACGTTTTAATTCATTTGGTTTGAATATTACATTTTAATTGTTAAAAATATGAATGTTAGAATATTAATTGTAGCTGTTATATCGATGGCTTTTTTCCCCGGATGTAATGATAGTTTTATGGATCGTTTTCCTGAAACGAGTATTACTGAAGGAAATTTTTTTCGAAGTGCTTCTGATTTAGAACTTTATTCGAATCAGTTTTATAATTATTTTTTACAGGAAGGTTCTCCTTTTATGACTATTCTAGGAGATTATCCATCTGATAATATGGTTACTACATTAACAACATCAGAGATGCATAGGTTGATGACAGGAGCTATTACTCCGACTAATATTTCACAATGGGATTGGACTAGAATCCGTACTGTTAATTTTATGTTAGCACGTGCAGGAAATGCTACAGGAGATGGTGTTGAGCATTATATTGGATTAGCTCGTATGGTACGCGCTTGCCTATATTATTATGAAAAGGTATTACGCTATTCGGATGTACCTTGGTATAGTCGTGATTTACAAACTACAGATGATGATTTGTTATACAAAACACAAGATTCTCGTACATTGGTTGTTGATTCGGTTATGGCTGATTTTGACTATGCTGTTAGTGTGATGAATTCAGGAACGGATAGAACTAAGTTGACAAAAGAGGTTGCTTTAGCATATTTAGCCCGAACTGCATTGTTTGAGGGTTCATGGCGTAAATATCATGCGGAGTTAGGATTGGAAGATGCAGATGTGTATTTTCATAAAGCAATAGATGCGTGTGAACAATTAATGAATAGTGGACTTTTTACATTGTATTCTGACTATTCAGGCATTTTTAGAAATGATGATTTAAAGGGTAATCCGGAAATCATATTTTATGAAGATTATAATTTAGGAGATCCTAATTTAACTTGGTGGAATGATGAATGGAGTGCTAGGGGCATGTTTTCTCGTGATTTGATGGAGAGTTATCTTTATGTTGATGGAGAGAAGGCAATTCCATATACTTCAGTCGATGGATATGCAACGAAGTCATTTAATGAATTTTATAAAAATCGAGATTCTCGTCTTGTCGCATCTTTTTGGACTCCCGGTTATCAACGACTTGGACAGCCAAATGCGGCAATACCAGATTTACAGCAGGGTGGATATGGTGTGATAAAATATGATGCATTAGCCACTAATCAATCAGGCTGGGGGTCTACTGCTAAATGTTATGCAGATTTACCTATTTTACGATATGCTGAAATTCTTCTAAATTATGCTGAGGCAAAAGCAGAATTGGGTATTTTAACACAAGCAGATTTGGATAAGTCTATAAATTTATTGCGTGACCGTGTTGGTATGCCTCGAGCTATTTTAGCAGAATGGGAATCTAATATTGATCCCGTTATAGCAGCTAAATATCCTAATGTGCAATCTTCCCAAAAAGGAGCTGTTTTAGAAATCCGTCGTGAAAGAAGAATAGAATTACTTCATGAAGGCTTTCGTTATAATGATTTAATGCGTTGGTCATGTGGAAAATATTTTGCTGATATGCAAGAAGGAATATATTTCCCCGGTTATGGTATTTATGATTTAAATTCTGATGGTGATCCGGATGTGCTTATTATAGGTTCGGATTCAGAGAAAAAACAATATGAGGATGTATTAAATCAATATGAAATATTTGTATATACTTTATCAGATGGTTATGTAACTTTAACAGATGGAACCAAAGGATATATAAAACCTGCAGGTAGAGATAATATTTTTACTTTTGAAGCTCCTAAATATTATTATATGCCTATTAGTGAACAAGATATACTTGTAAATTCTAATCTGGTTCAAAATCAATTTTGGAAGTAGCATTAGAAATTGGAATCTTTGACTATAGGGAGTAGCTTCGTCTTTTTAATTCAGTTGGGAATTATTAACATGGAAATTCTATGTGCTTAAAACTGAAAAAGCGCTACTCCCTTTAGTAAATAATTGCATTTTATAGATTTATGTATTAGTATTTGTTAAAATCGTTTAGTGAAAACGATGGATTTTATTGAATATGTAATAATAAAATGTATAGTCTTATTCCGGGAAATTTTATTTCATTATAGTCTTTGTTTATAAGGTATTACTCTTGGAAACTTTTAAAAACATTATCCTACTTGGTCAGTAGGATATATTCAGAAGTTATATGCTATGAAGAATAAATATAATTATAATATTGATTTTTAGTTTAATAAATTCATATGTGATGAGAAGAAGTTTTTATATAATAATTATTTTTTTAGGATCATTCTTATTTGGAAGAGCTGATTTTTCATCTGAAAATCGAGGACTTTATTCATTTTTGAATAATAAAAGTTGGAGTGAAATATTAGAGGAGAAAGATTGTTTTCAATGGCAGAGTCCATATACGGTGAATTTACTGCTAAGTCCTCCACATTCTCCTGACTGGATTTATTTAAATCCATCAATGGTAGTATCTAGGCGAAGAGTAATTAAAAATGTGTCTTCATCAGATGTAGTAAAGAAAACTGCAGCAGAGACTCAAGAAGATTTGGTCGTTCAGTTTGCATTTGATGATCCTGTATTTATTCCTAATTTCCGATTAACTAATTTAAGTTTAGAGAAGGATAGCTATCCTATAGCAACAGCTGATTATTTTGCAAATGACATATATTATGAAGTTGAATATATGACTACATCTTTAGATGAAAGACAAACTTTACTTTGCATGAATATCTCTATAAAAAATGAGGGCGAATATGAACGGGATGTTCATGTAAGAACGAAGATTGGATATTATCCTGAAAATTCGATTTTTGATTATCATTATATTCCATTCGATTGGACAGTTGCTAAATGGAAGGCATATGAAGGTATATCATTTAATGATAATGTAATATATAAAAATGGACAGGCCATAGGAACGACTTTTTCAGAACAAATGTCCATGGAGTGGGAGGAAATAAAAAAATGTACGGATACCCAATATGAAGAAATACTTTATCCGCAAGTTTGGTATGGTTCGGGTTATGTGTTGCCTGAATTTAGATTGAAAGATATTCAGGATGTAATACATGCTTCTAAAAAACTTTCTCCAGGGGATTCAACGAATTTTTGTATTAAACTTTTAGTTAATGAGGATCAAATTGTTTCTGAGCACGAGAAAATGTTATTTCAATTGTCTCCACAAGAAATTAAGTATCGGTCGATAAATGGGTTCGATAGTGTATTTACAGAAAATAAATTATCATGTAATTTTTCTACTGAGAATTGGAGTAATATATTAACATCTTTGCAAATGAGCATTTCTCAATTATTAGTTAGGTTTCCTAATGAAAAATATTTACTTCCTACTCAAGGAGGGTCTTCAGAACGTTTTTATGTGTGGGTATTTGAGGCTGTACAAATGTTACGCCCTCTATTAAGAACTGGGAGTTTCGAAGAAGTACGTATGGCATTGGATTATATTTTTTCTTTACAGGATTCGGGCTTTCCTCCAGTAGGACATTTTACTACAACAGAAGGGGCTGTAGGTACTACGGGACCTCGTTGGGCAAATACGACGGGTATGGCTTTAGTGTTGGCTTGTGATTATTATCTATATTCTAAAGATCAGGAATTTATCAAAGCTTATTTGCCTAAAATATTGAAAGCAATGCATTGGATTATAGGTGAAGTAAAAGCTACTCGCATTTTAAACTCAGATGGAACTCGTCCATTGACTTATGGTTTGATGCCTTTTGCAGTAGCATCAGATGGTGATGAGGGGTATTTTGTTAGTGCAACGGATTTATTTTCATATTGGGGAGTGAAAAAAGCTGTATGTTTGTTAGAATCGATTAACCATAAAGAATTTGCTCATATGAAAAAGGAATTAGAGTTATATAAAGAGGATTTGTTAATTGCTATTCAACATTTAGCTCGTGCTGATGGCTATATAGATAGAAAGTTAGTAATCGGGAATAAAAAAAACAATGAAGCTAAAAAATTTGTAAATACAGATATTATGGCTCCTATAGCTACGGTTGGTATAATGTCTCCTGAAGATGAAATATTTCAGAAGTATATTGATTATTATGAGAATCAGATCGCTATTGACTTTTTCATGGGGCAAATGGATCGTGATATTTTTTATATGATTCAATGTGAGCATTATTGGCAACCAATATATTTGATGTTGGGCGAGTGGAAAAAAGCATTTATGACACTTCATACCTGCTTACGCTATGGTATGACCCAAGATACTCATCAAACGCAGGAGCGTTTTGATAAAAGAAATCCAGCTTTTGCTCCATGGCAGCCTAATGGAAGTGGAAGTGGAAGAGTAATTGATATGTTATTGAATGCTTTATATTTTGAGAATAATAGTGAGGAAGTTACACTTTTAGGTTGTGTCCCATTCGAATATTTATTGAAAAATAAATCGACATTGATAAAAAAAATGTATACTTTAACAGGTGTTGTAGACATGGAAGTTGTAATGATTGATAAAAAACATTTGAAACTTGAAATAGTATCGAATCATCCATTGCCTAAAAGGTTACGGTTGCCTGAACACTTTAAGGTACAGCCTATAGACACTGCCGTAAAGTCTTCATTAAAAAATATTTTTTGTTTAGAAGAGGGTACTAATCATGTAGTTTTCTTATTAACAAAAGTAGAATGATAAAATACTTATATAATTAACTAATAAATGTACTTTTAAAATAAATACATCATGAAACACGCTTCTTATCGTATCGTTTATTTGATACTCGCTTTGAGTTTCTTGTCTTTAAGCGGTTGGGCCATCAAATGGTTTAACCCGATGCAGGCTGGATTTCCAGTTGTACAGAACCAGGCTTTTGTCGAAGAATTATCTCAATCATATCACCGATTACCGGAGCGGGCAAAACCACTCGTTCGGGATGCTGTTTGGAACTTGTCTCAAAATTCAGCCGGACTGGCAATTCATTTTTACAGTAATAGTCCGGAAATAAAAATCAGATATCAGGTTAGTGGTCCGTTTGCCATGCCCCATATGCCGGCAACTGGTGTTTCGGGTGTTGATTTGTATCGGATCAATAGTGATGGAACACGGCAATTCTGCTTTAATACGTATTCCTTTGGCGATACGATTGTTTATACCTATTCAGGTCTGTCAGCTTCCACCTACCATTCACAGGGATTTGAATACCAGCTTTATCTGCCTTTATACAATGGGGTGAAGTGGATGGAAATCGGAGTGCAGGACGATCAGTCCGTTGAATTTATCCCTGTCTATCGTGAAAAGCCGATTGTTCTGTACGGAACATCGATCGCGCAAGGTGCGTGTGCTTCACGTCCGGGTATGGCTTGGGGTAATATCGTACAGCGGAACTTGGATCTGCCTCTTATAAATCTGGGATTTTCGGGTAACGGACGACTGGAAAAGGAAGTAATCGACTTTATCAACGAGATAGAGGCACAAATCTATTTATTGGATTGCCTACCCAATCTGTCCGGTGAAACACAGGAAAGTGTACAAGAAAAGGTGATTGCTAGCGTCAAACAAATTCGGGAAAAGCATCCGGATACACCAATTTTACTGATTGAACACGCCGGTTACAGCAACGGTGAAGTGAGCGAAAGCAGCAAACAATCTTATCAAAAAGCCAACGCAGCCTCACGAAAAGCCTTTGAACTACTGAAACAACAACAAACCAAACAACTATATTATCTTTCCAGAGAAGAATTAAACCTGTCTGCCGATGGTTGGGTGGATTATGTACATCCTTCAGATTTGGGTATGCAACAACAGGCTAACGTAGTAGAAAGTAAAATACGGGGAATCTTGTACATGCCTGCCGGGAATATCCAAACGACCATTCCTGTTACCCAACGAAGGGTATCGGGTATGTACGAATGGAAGAAACGCCATGAAGACAACTTGGAAAGCTTGTGCAAAACACAGCCTAAATCGATTATTATCGGTAATTCCATCACACACTATTGGGGTGGAGTACCTGACGCACCTGCGCAAAATGGTCCCGAAACATGGAAGAAATATATGAAAGACTTTTACAACCTAGGATGTGGTTGGGATCGCATCGAGAACGTACTTTGGCGAATCTATCATGGAGAATTAGACGGATATACAGCTTCACGCATTATTCTGATGATCGGAACGAACAATCTCGACATAAATACAGACGAGGAAATCGTAACCGGTCTGGATGTATTGCTCGATGCCATCCAATATCGTCAGCCTAAGACTGAAATCCGAATCATTGGTATCTTGCCTCTAAGAGAGCAAGAAAACCGGGTTCGACAAATCAATCAGAAGATAGAAAAAATGGTAAACGAACATAAGTGTCTGTATATTGATGCTGGAAAAGGCTTGTTGCAGTCGGACGGAAAAATCAAAGAGCAACTGTTCACAGACGGATTGCATCCGAATGACAAGGGATATGCTTTAATAGCTCCATTAATTCTTCAGCCACATTTTAACAAAGCTGTGAAATAGCAGTATGAAGTTTCGTCATTTATATTATCTTGTGGATACATCAAGCTACCACAAGATGTACTGAATATAAAAGTGAATAAGGGGCTTTACGAACAGAAAGTATACCCTAATGTATTCAAACATTTTGTGAAACAGCTTTTAAAGCATCTCATGAATGAAAGAATAGATAAGTGTGACAACTGTATTTTCTACGGGTGAGAAACAGAAAGCTTAGGATGTTTTAGATTTTTACAGGATACACATTTTCAGTTCGAGTTCTACTTTGGTGATGTCGAGTAATATGCTGGAATAGCATATGTTAGTCATTTGGTTTTGCATTTTAATGCATCATTTTCCGCAATAGACGTTGTTAAGGCTGCCTGTAAGAAGATGGAAATAAAATAATATCATCTGAAAATCAGTTGTATACAATATTTATATGCTTAAACGATTTATTTGTGTGTCTGGAATTAAACCAAACATGCATTTAATAGACAAACTTTTCAAAGAGCTCATTTTATTTACTGCCAGAGCTACTTAAACTTGGCGATTTATTGTGATTCTTGTAAGTGGATTATTTTATAGGTTAATGTTGAATTATATTAGATTTGTATTATCATAAATGAAAAAGTTTTTTTATTTAATACTAGTGCTATATACATGTGTATTTAGCTATGGACAGCCATATTTTACAGATGCAAAAGTAAAAAGATGGCTACAACGAAGTGAGGAATCAATACCGATCTTAAAGTATGAAACAAAGACACCTGTGGCAATAGTTAGATTAATTAAGGATGAAAGTGCTTTTCAAGGTTATCGAATGGAGAAATGTGGAGATATCAATGATTTATATCAAGAATCTTTTTCAAAACATGATGGTGTCATTATTGATTTTGGAGAGCATTTGACAGGTTTTTTAAATTTTACATTGGAATTGTTAGACGATAGAGATGCAGATGCTCCTACTCGTTTAAAATTTACTTGCGTAGAAGTTCCAGGTGAATTAGCTCCTATTACATTTGATTCTAATGTATGTGGTTTATCTAGAGCTTGGATTCAGGATGAGCAGATAACATTACCAACGATTCCCGTAGAAAGTAGCATCTCTCGGAGACTTTCGGGTAGATATGTAAAGATAGAATTACTTGGTCTGTCTTCTGGATTTGAATTTCGCTTTTCAAAAATAGAATTTAAGACGCAATCTGCTGTGTCATTAATAGATATGAAATTGAGAAAAACAACTCCTTGGATTATAGAAGAAATAAACGAAATTGGTCTTGTGACATTAAAAGAATGTATGCAAACAGTTTATGAAGATGGCCCAAAGCGTGATCGGAGATTATGGATTGGTGATTTATATTTAGAATCATTAGCAAATACTGTTTCTTATAAGAATCATATGTTGACGAAGCGTTGCTTGTATTTATTAGCAGGTTGTGTCAATAATGAGGGTTTGTTAAGAGCTTCTGTTTTTGAATATCCTAGACCGCATCCAGCAAGGAATACATATTGTTTAGATTATGCATTATTATATAACGTAGCATTGTTAGAATATTATAAAGCTACAAATGATATTGAAACAGTTAAGGATTTATGGCCGGTGGTTGTTCGCCAAGTTGAAATTGCGTTAAGGCAATATGATGAAGAATGGCTTTATGATATGGATAAAGGACCTGATTATTGGTTAGTTTTTGATTGGAATGATAAATTGGATCGCCATGCATCAATGCAGGCATTGGTGATTTTTTCGATGACAAAAAGTTTAGAATTAGCAAAGTTAATTGGGTTGGAAAAAGATGTTTCAGATTGGTTTCATATTATAAAAAAAATGAAGGAAGTTGCTAGAAAAAAATTTTATGATCAGAGTAGGAATGTTGTTGTTAGTGGAAGCATGAATCAAATTTCTTATCTTTCTCTTGCATGGATGACCCTTGCTGATGTCTTAGAGAGACAAGAAAGCATGAAGGCTTTTAAGCATATTCAGACTTTGAAAGATGTCTGTAGGCCATGTTCTCCTTATGCATATCATTATGTTTTAGAGGCGATGGTTAAGACTGGTTTAGCAGATGATGCTCGTAATCTATTAATTCAATATTGGGGAGAAATGGTTAATAAGGGGGCTGATACGTTTTGGGAAGTCTTTGATCCAAATAACGATTGCCTTTCTCCTTATGGTTATTATCCTATAAATAGTTATTGTCATGCATGGAGTTGTACTCCGGTATATTTTATCAATAAATATCCTGATATTTTTCAAATAGAAAATTAATAATGATTTATTTATATAAAAATGAGAAAGATAATTATAATAGAATTATTATGTTGCCTAATAGCAATATTTTCCTTAAATGCACAGCAGACTTCAAGTTATTTGTCTCAATTCCCAATAGTAGCTTGGCATGGAGTTCAAGAAGATGAAATTTCAGTAGAACGTTTTCAGGAATTAAAAGATGCAGGTTTTACAATAAATTTCAGTATATATTCAAATTTAAAGAAAGTAGATGAAGCTCTTGATGCTGCTTATAAAGCAGGAATTGGCATGATTGTTGGATGTCCTGAACTTGAAAGTAATCCAGAAGAAACTGTGCAACATTTAAAAAAACATCCTGCGACTGTGGGCTATTTTTTGAGAGATGAGCCTTCAGTTTCTGAATTTACTGAATTAGGAAAGTGGGCAGAAAGAATTCAGTCTGTAGATTCTGAGAGATTTTGTTATACCCGTTGGCGGAATAAGATTGATAAAAGATTTATGTGTAAAAAGTTGTGCA
>ERZ779643.1142-NODE-1142-length-19346-cov-30.359131_pt1 | contig 19346 bp, 13 predicted proteins | sample MGYA00511564_ERZ779643 | MGnify/ENA primary metagenome ERZ779643 (study PRJEB29588, sample SAMEA2147114) | human gut metagenome | biome: human gut; feature: human-associated habitat; material: faeces | place: Denmark | collected 2008/2010 ... | reverse complement strand
GCCAACTCCTATATAATTTCCAAAACAAAAGTTAGTCAACTACTATATAGTATCCTTTATAAAAAAAGACAGGAGATTCCGGATGTGATTATTATCCGAAAAGTTCCGGATTGCTTCCAAGACGGACGAGTTTGATGATTTGTTCACTTTCATCAACCCATATCAACAGGAAGTCATTCTCAATATGACATTCAAGCGTACCTCTATAATTGCCGGACAAAGGATGTGGCCGGTATTTTTCAGGGACCATACCTGTTTCAGACAGATGCGTAAGACCGGACAGCCTACAACTTGGCGACCTGGGTGGCGTTGCGATATTCGGCGGGGGTCTGGCCGGTCATATGGCGGAAGGCGGTGAAGAAATAGTCATGATTGTTGTAGCCAACATTGTAGGCCACCTCCTTGATGCTCATCGTCGTGTTGGTCAGCAGCTCCTTGGCCTTGCTCATCCGCACCTCGTTGATGAACCTCGCCGGCGAGAACCCGGTATATTCCTTGAAAGTCTTGCGGAAAGAGGAATAGCTCAGGCACAGCTTCGCCGCCACCTCCTCCGGAGAGATCGTCATATAATGGCTGTGGAGCATCACCTTCGCCTGACTGATCTTGTTCGCCGTGTCCGACTCCTGGAACTGCGAGTTCCTGTCGTAGAAATACGCGAGGCTGAGCAGTCGGTCCACTATGCCGGCCAGAACCTGCTGGAAACCAGACTCTTGAGCCACGGCGGCGTTGATCGCGGAAGTGTAGAGGTTCACTATGTCCACGTGGATATTCACCTTGAACAGCGGTCTGTCCTTCGAGAAAAAGCCCTGCCTGATCAGATTGTCGATGAACTCCCCGTTGAAGCCGATCCAATATTCCTTCCACCCCGTCGATTTGTCAGGATAGTAGGAATGCCACTCGCCCGGGAAAAGCAGGAACATCATCCCGCCTTTGACCGGGATTGACTTCGACCGTCCCAAGGTCTCGCAGGAAAACCGGCCCTTGCCTTCTGTTATGTAAAGGAGCTGATATTCCTGGAGAATCCTTCCGCTGGCGACGGAAAACACATAGCGCGACGGATGGTTGCGAGGCGGATAGTCCATTCCGGGAGCAATCTCCTGAAAACCCACCGAGTTGACGGCAGTTCCCCACTTGAGGTCAACAGGATTAACCGCCAAATATTTGAGATGAACCGAAGCCATAGTTTGCAGACCTTTTGTTACTAATTGTGCGTCACAAATATAGCAAAAAATAATTCCCAATCAAATTTCCAAGTTATAATATCAAAATATTCAGCGGTAAAACAGCGAAAAAAAACAAAATTTGTAAAGCATAAAAAAGCCACGTAATTTATGAAATTTCTAGCATTTGATCTCGGAGCCACGAGCGGCAGAGCCATCATCGGAACTGTCGAAAACGATAAGCTTACCTCAGAGGAAGTCTATAGATTCCCGAACGCCGTCAAGGAGATAGACGGAAAATATTACTGGGACATCAATTCCCTCTTCGACCACTTCAAAGCGGCTCTGAAAAAGGTCTCCGGAATGGGCGTGAAGATCGAATCGATCGGTATCGACACCTGGGGCGTGGATTTCGGCCACATCGGCAAGGACGGCGGAATCATCGGAATGCCAAGGGCTTACAGGGATCCTTACACCGACGGAATCCCTGAGGAGGTCTTTGAAATCATCCCCCGCGAGGAGCTCTACTCCGTCACCGGAGTCCAGATAATGAACTTCAACACCATCTTCCAGCTCTACGCGCAAAGCAAGGAAGCCGGTTCAAGGCTGCCTCAGACCGACAAGATCCTCTTTATGCCTGACCTGCTGGCGTATATGCTGACCGGAGAGATGGTCTGCGAATATACCGACGCGTCCACATCGGGCCTCATCAACCCGCGCACAAGGGACTTCCAGAGAGACCTGCTTGAGCGTCTCGGAATCAACCCTTCCCTACTGCTTGACATCACCCAGCCGGGTACTAAGGTCGGTGTGCTCAAAAAGGAACTTTGCGAGGAGACCGGAATGGAGTCGGTTCCTGTAATCGCGGTAGCAGGGCACGACACAGCCTCAGCCATCGCCGCCGTACCTGCGTCCGGCGAGAACTTCGCCTACCTCAGCAGCGGCACCTGGAGCCTGATGGGCATCGAGTCCAAGACCCCGATCATCGATGAAAAGTCTTATGAATATAACCTCACGAACGAGGGTGGAATAGAAGGCACGACCAGATTCCTCAAGAATATCACGGGAATGTGGCTGCTGGAGCAGAGCCGCAAGACCTGGGAGGCGGAAGGCCGGGAATATTCATACGCCCAGATGGAGGCTATGGCCCGCGAGGCCATCGACTTCCCGTCCACGATCAACCCGGACGATCCACGTTTCGCCGCTCCGAAGGATATGTACGCCGAGATCAAGGCGGCCCTTCAGGAGTCAGGCCAGAGGGTTCCGGAGAATGATGGTGAGATGATCAGCTGCATCTATCACAGCCTCACCAAGAGGTACAAGGAAGTCATCGGGATGCTTCAGGGATTCGCGTCATTCAAGATCGAGAAACTCCACGTGATCGGTGGCGGATCGGCCAACAAACTTATGTGCCAGCTGACGGCCGACACACTCGGAATCCCTGTCATCGCAGGTCCGATGGAGGGCACGGCGATCGGCAACATTATGCTCCAGGCCAAGGTGGCCGGCCTTGTGGGAGACCGTTGGGATATGCGCCGCATCATCGGAAACTCCATCCAGACAATCACCTACGAGCCAAGGAGTTAGTCCTCAACGACAAAGAGCGGACTGTTCCGGAATCAATTTTGAGAATATAACAAATCATAAACTAAAAATAATATGAACGAGAATCTGATAACCAAGGCCTATGAGATGGCCAAAGAGCGTTACGCCGCCATCGGCGTGGACACAGACAAAGCGATAGAGCTTCTTGAGAAGACCCCGATCTCCCTCCAGTGCTGGCAGGCTGACGACGTGATGGGCTTCGAGAACGACACCGCCCTCACAGGCGGAATCCAGGCGACCGGCAACTACCCTGGCCGCGCCCGCAACATCGACGAGCTCCGCAGCGACATCAAGTTCGTGAAGAGCCTCCTCGGTGGAACACAGCGTCTGAACCTGCACGAGATCTACGGTGATTTCCAGGGCAAGCACATTGACCGTGACGAGGTTGAGCCGGCTCACTTCCAGAGCTGGATGGAATGGGGTAAGGAGAACGGGATGAAGCTCGACTTCAACTCCACATCCTTCTCGCATCCTAAGAGCGGTGACCTCTCACTCGCCAACCCGGACAAGTCCATCCGTGACTTCTGGATCGAGCACACAAAGCGTTGCCGCAGGGTGGCCGACGCGATGGGCAAGTTCCAGGGCGACCCTTGTATCATGAACATCTGGGTTCACGACGGATCGAAGGACCAGACCGTGGAGCGTCTCCGCTACCGTGAGATTATGGCGCAGTCCCTGGACGAGATTCTCGCCGAGGATCTGCCGGGAATGAAGACCTGCCTTGAGGCTAAGCTCTTCGGAATCGGCCTTGAGAGCTACACCGTCGGCTCACACGACTTCGTGACCGGCTACTGCTCGACCCGCAAGCTTATGTACACCCTTGACACAGGCCACTACGAGCAGACCGAGAACATCAGCGATATGGTCGCTTCCCTCCTTCTCTTCGTGCCTGAGCTGATGCTCCACACTAGCCGTCCTGTACGTTGGGATTCCGACCACGTTGTCACGATGAACGACCAGACCCTCGACCTGTTCAAGGAGGTTGTCCGCGCAGGTGCCCTCGACCGCACACACATCGGTCTTGACTACTTCGACGCATCGATCAACCGCATCGGAGCCTACATCATCGGCACCCGCTCGACCCAGAAGTGTATGCTTCAGGCCTTCCTTGAGCCGCTTGAGACCCTCCGCAAGTACGAGGACAACGGCAAGTACTTCCAGCGTCTCGCCCTTCTGGAAGAGGCCAAGTCACTTCCGTTCGGAGCCGTTTACGACTACTTCAACCTCAAGAACGGTGTTCCTGTAGGCCAGGACTTCATCGCTTCCGTCGAGAAGTACGAGGCTGACGTCACCTCAAAGAGGTAATAAAAAGACTCTAAACAGAGAAGCCGGCCATTTCATCGGTCGGCTTCTTCGTTTTTCAGATAATTTTCAAAATAAGACTATTCAAACACAAGGAGGGCGATGCTTTGAGGTGCCAAAACATACCCGTCAGACGTGGATGACAGAGCGGTGTCTTCCGGCGATTGAGCCAAAACCAACTTCCTGGCCGGGACAGAAACCTTGAATTCCAAAGGAGTGTCCTCGGAAATATTCCAGACCACAACGCCGGTCTTCCTGCCGGAGACGAAAGATTCGGCCGGAAACATGGTACGTTCCCGCTCACGCAGGGAAGAGTCACTGGCGTACTTTATGAAATCCCTCAATATGTCCATGTCATAGAATTTCAAACGTTCCCTGAATGAATGGCGGACTAGAAATAATAAGTGTAGCTCATGCCAAGGAATGGAGAGATTTTATCGAATCCTTTGAACATACCTTTAATATAATGAATATAGTAACAGTGCCAGTCACCTTTGGCCCATGCGAAACCGTATGACGCTTTAATGGCACGTGATGTCTGAAAACCATATTGGCAGCCAACACCAACATACATTGACGTATATTCGGAAGTGATGACATTCCAGTTCAAATCCACCGGAATCACCATCTCATTTACGGTCAGGCTTTCCTTTGAGCCATAGGAAGAATCATCATATCTTATTTTTGTGTAGGCCATCAGAGCCTTGGCTCCGATAATAAGATTCAACGGATGTCTCTGGTCTCCGAACCTTATCATCCCACCTGCAGCTATTGAGAAAGGATATGCCTCATAACCAGTGTCATAAGAATATCCAACATCCGCTGACAAAGTTAATCCAAAGCGTATGCAAGATTGGCTGGACCTATAACTTCCGCGGGATGATGCATCTGACGACCTACTTTGTGACGCCGATGTCTTGTAAACCGAGGAATATGCTTCATTATTCCGGGTGGCAGTGGCGTATTTGTCGCTCACATACCTGATTGTCTCGTCATCAGCGGCATATTCCATGGCCATTCTTTTGTCCGCGTAGGAGGATTCAGACGTGAACTTGTCCGCCATCAGGCGGGCGATCTTGCTGGAGGCGCGCTTGTCATAGGAACTGGCGGGATAATCCTTGAGGAATTGCTTCAGCGCGTCGATGGTGTTGACACGGAGGGCGTTGAAATAAGCCTGCGAGGTTGACAGGTCGGCGATGGCGTCATCGGCCTCCTGTTTGTAGATCCGGTGCTCGGACTCGGCGAGATACCGCTTGTAGGAATCTATCGTATTCTGGCCTTTGGCTTTCAGCCAGAGAGGAAGATCATCGATCCTGTCGGCCACATCCTCCCGGAACGCGGAATCCGGATATTTCTTCATGAACGCATCGAGACTGGCGACGCTTTGGCTGGCGACGGCATCGGTGTAATCCTTCCGTTCCATCGCGACACATTTGTCCAGAATCGCTTTCGCATCGGTGTTTGCAGGGTACTTGGCCAGAATCTTCCTGGCAAGATCCGCGGCGCCGGTCACATTGCCGCTGTTGTAGCGGGCCTCCGCCTGACGTATGGCGGAACCAACGTCCTGGATCAGAACGATTCCCGAACCGGAAACGCGGGCATGGCATGGAACCGGACCACATACGGCCGCCACACCAAGTATAAGGCTGAAAACTATATTTCTCATCAGAATCTTGGGTCTAAGTCATTAGCCGCGTTGTTGTACTTTATTGAATTGTACCTGGACAGGAAAGCGGCGTTTGAATATGATTTCTTCTCCAAATACTCTTTCCCTTTCCGGACTTTCTGGTAATCCCTGTCGAAACCATCCTTGTCAAGTCTCCCTGATCTCGTAGGCATACTCAAGAACCTGCTCGACCTGTTCCTCATCAAACCATTCGTAAAAGACCTGTCTGAATCCGTCGTTCGCATCCAGAAGTATCTCTCTGGAGAAAAACTGTATTCCTGAGTTGGCTATTAAAGTCTGGACCATAAGTCTCGTTTTATTTTGGGGTTATCATATTTTGCGGCTCCACTCTGCCCAGTGGTATGGCATTGCCGCAAATATAACGAATTTTGTCCGGAAAGCGAACATCTTTCTGAACCAATGAATATACGTGGCGGATAAGCGGCTCATAATCAATAAAAGACCAAAGTCCTGACGCTGGTAACGGCATCAGGACTTCGGTCTTTATATTCATTTACAGCACGTTAAGTGCCACGGCTATTTTTTCAGGCCGGAGTTGAGGAAGGCTATGAAACCATCAACGGAAAGATTATAGCCACGGACCGGGGCAAGCTGGTTGCCTTCGGCGTCAAGAAGGGCATAGTTCGGCTGGGCGTTTACTCCGAACCGTGTACGGGCTATGTAAGAGTTCACACGACCGATCTCCTTCAAGGTCTTGCCATCCGGAGTGGTCAGCCATTCCGCCTCATCGAGTTTGGTCTTGTCATCCACATAAAGAGCCACAAGGACATATTCATTCCTGAGAATATTCAGGACTCTCGGATCGCTCCAGACGCGCTGTTCCATCTCGCGGCAGTTGACGCAGCCGTGGCCGGTGATGTCGACGAAGACGGGTTTGCCCTGGGCCTTAGCGGCGGCGAGGCCTTCCTCCAGGGTGAAGTAGCCGGTCAGACCGAGCGGCATCTTGAGGTCGTACTTCTGGCCGTAGGTGGAGACACCGGTCACTGAGCTTGTCGATGTGCTGGTTTCATCGGTCGCTTCGATGGTCACTGAGCCTGTCGAAGTGACCGTTCCCACCGGAGTGTCCGCATAATTGTAAACCACAAAATCCTGAGTCTCAAGCGGAGGAAGGTATCCGGACAGAGCCTTCAGCGGAGCGCCCCACATTCCCGGAATCATATAGACCACGAATGTGAAGACGGCGATCGCAAGGCCAAGTCTCGGCACAGAGATATGCTCAACAGGATCGTCATTCTTGAAACGTAGCTTGCCAAGAAGGTAAAATCCGAGAAGCGAGAACGTGACGATCCATATTCCTAAATATACTTCCCTGTCAAGCAGTCCCCAGTGGTAGGTCTGGTCAGCGACGCTGAGGAACTTGAAGCCAAGCGCTACCTCGATGAAGCCGAGCACGACCTTGACACTGTTGAGCCAAGAGCCGGACTTGCCTTTCATCTTTTTCAGCAGCGACGGGAACATCGCCAGGATCGTGAACGGCAAGGCGAAGGCGACGGAGAAGGCGAGCATCGTGACCATCGGAGTCCAGAACTCTCCCTGAGTTGATTTGATCAGCACCGTGCCGACAATAGGACCGGTGCATGAGAATGACACCAGCACAAGGGTCAGAGCCATGAAGAATATGCCGCCGAGTCCTTTGCCGCTGGACTTCGCGTCACTCTTGTTGGCAAGGCTGGACGGCAGCTCTATCTCGAAGGCGCCGAAGAAGGATGCCGCGAAAATCATGAACACGATGAAGAATATCAGGTTCGGCAGCCAGTGTGTCGCAAGCCAGTTGAATATGTCGGCGGTGACCGTATTCCCTCCGATTATCCATGTCAGGCCGATGATCACACTGATCGGAACAGTGTACAAAAGGACAATGAAGAGACCGTAGATGAAAGCCTTGAAGCGGCCTTCATCGGCGGTCGAGGACTGTTTCATGAAGAACGACACCGTCATCGGCACCATCGGGAACACACATGGGGTCATCAGCATGGCGAATCCCCACAGGATGGCTTCGATGATCAAAGCCCACAGAGACCCTTCGTTATCGCTATTATCACCGGATGCGATACCGGCCTCAAGCGATGAAGAGGCCTCTTCCGACTTAGTGTCAATGGTAACGTCATCCGAAGACGCACTCGCCGCAGGTACAGCCGCAGCAAGCGGAACGGAGAATTCCCATGATTCCGGAGCCGCGCAGAACCTGTCGTTGCATCCGCTCCATGAGACTTCACCTGTGACCGTGGCCTCACTGCCGGTCAGTTTGACCCTTTGAGTGAGTGTCACAGAATCATAGAAAACTTTTTCTCCTTGGAAATCAGACGGTTTTGTCACCTGATTGAGACCACCGACCAATGAATATCCTTGATCGGAGGCGAATTCGATGGAAATAGGATTGTAGGCATGATCCACAGTGTAGATGTGCCATCCATCCACAATGCTGGCCTTGAATGTCAGTTCATAGACATTCTCTGAAACCACCTTGCTGGAAACCGACCACTTGGCGGTGGCCTCCGGGGCTTGCGCAAAAGAGGCCACACTCCCGATAAGGAGTGCAGCCACCAACGCCACAGCTTTTTTGAAAGTATGTGTCATAGCGTCAAAACATTTGCCGTTATATTCAGAATGTTATTTAGCGTAGGCTACGGAACGGGTCTCTCTGATCACAGTGATCTTGACCTGTCCCGGATAAGTCATCTCCTCCTGGATCTTCTGGGCGATGTCAGCGGAGAGTCTTCCGGCCTGGTCATCGCTGACCTCCTCGGCGCCAACAATGACGCGGAGCTCGCGGCCGGCCTGGATGGCGTAGCTCTTTGTGACTCCCGGATAGGCGGCGGCAAGGTCTTCCATTCCCTTGAGCCTCTTGATGTAAGACTCGATGACCTCACGACGGGCTCCAGGACGGGCACCGGAAATCGCATCACCGATCATTACGATAGGAGAGATGATCGATGTCATCTCGATCTCTTCGTGGTGCGCGCCGATGGCGTTGCAGATCTCAGGCTTTTCCTTGTACTGCTCGGCCAGTTTCATACCAAGCAATGCGTGTGGAAGCTCCGGCTCCTCCTCGGAAACCTTACCGATGTCGTGCAGGAGACCGGCCCTCTTGGCGAGCTTAGGATTCAGACCGAGCTCGGCTGCCATGATGGCGCAGATGTTGGCGACCTCACGGGAGTGCTGGAGCAGGTTCTGACCGTAGGATGAACGGTACTTCATTCGGCCGATCAGTTTCACGAGCTCGATGTTCAGTCCGTGGATCCCAAGGTCTATGCAGGTTCTCTTACCTGTCTCAAGTATCTCGTCCTCAAGTTGTTTCTGAACCTTGGTCACAACTTCCTCGATACGCGCCGGGTGGATTCGTCCGTCAACGACAAGCTGGTGCAGGGCGAGTCTGGCAACTTCCCTGCGGACAGGATCGAACGCGGAAAGAAGAATGGCGTCAGGTGTGTCGTCAACCACGATCTCGACACCTGTGGCAGCCTCAAGGGCACGGATATTACGTCCCTCACGACCGATAATCCTTCCCTTGATCTCATCGTTCTCGATCGGGAATGTCGTCACGGCGTTCTCGATGGCGGTCTCGGTGGCCGTTCTCTGGATGGTGTTGATGACGATTCTCTTGGCCTCCTTGGAAGCGTTCAGGCGAGCCTCGTCCATCGTGTCGTTGATGTAGGCCTGAGCCTCGGTCCTCGCCTCTGCCTTCATATTCTCAATAAGAATGTTCTTGGCTTCCTGCGCGCTCATTCCGGCGATCGTCTCAAGCTGCTTGTTGGCCTGGGCGCTGAGTCTTTCATATTCCTCAGTCTTCTTGGTCAGGGTCTCCTGCTGGGCCTGGAAACTCGCCTTGGCGTTGTCAGCGTCACGCATCTTCCTCTGAAGATCGGAATTCTGCTGGTTCAGAGAGTTCTCCTTCTGCTTGATCCTGTTCTCGGCGTCCTTGAGCTGGCTGTTCTTCTCGTTGATGTACTGCTCGTGCTCGCTCTTGAGCTGGAGGAACTTCTCCCTGGCCTGATGGATCTTGTCCTTCTTTATCCCCTCGGCTTCGATCTCGGCCTTGGCGATGATCTCGTTCTTCTGCCCTTTCAGAACTATTCTCTGAATGATTATGTAAGCCGCCAGCGCGATTACAGCGCCGATCAGGACTCCTATAAAAAATTGCAACATAATATCAATAAATATTTTAAATGTTCTTATATTCCCTTATATGTCACCGTGGCAGTCCTCCCCTGTCCATCCACAGCGTCATCCGTAACAGTCCGGCGCAAAAAAACGACCGACAGTCCGGAACGGAAACTGATCGATCGTCTGAGAAACATTAAAAAAAGCCGTTAGCCGCTTGTCAGAAATCTTAATGAATAAGATTTGAGATCCGCACCGGTTCAGAAATCCATCGTCACGCACACAGGCGCAATCCCCGAAGGTAACCTTGGTCCGTCATGGCCGGCTCGAGCAAACTCGGTTCCGTGGAACTTGTTGATTTGAGCACGTGGGACTAACGGCCGTCTTTTTCAATATTCTTGATGTAGGACTCAACATCCTCCTGAAGTTTTTTCGCCTCGGCATCAGCGTCGGCGACTCTCTTCTGGTAGGCCAACCTTCCGACCGCCTCGTTCAGAGCCACAAAGGAAAGTTTGTCGGAAAGGGTCTTGTTCGGGTACTTCGCGTCGTAAGCCGCCAGTTTCTGGTTGATGGCGTCCGCCGCAAGCCTCATCATCCGCTCCATCTCAGGAGAGGAGGCGACGAGGGGATATTCATTGCCCGCGATCTTTATCTTGATGTTCTGTCCCATTCCTAATTCTCAAGCAAGGCGATGCACTTGTCAATCTCCTTGATAAGTCTCTCTATCTTTTCCTTGGCGGCGGAACTATCTCCGCCCACTCCGAAAGCTTCGGACAGATGAAGGTTGTTCACCTGTTGTTCCAAATCCTCAATCCGCTTCCTACAGGACTCATTCTCAGCCCCGCACCGCACCAACTCAGCCTGGAGCCTTTCACGCTCAGACCTTTCCGCTTCGTACAGCGCGATCAACTTTTCGATATCTGTCTTTATACCTTCAAGCATACCTCAGGACTGTTTTTACCTGCATGAGCGCAAATTTAGTAAAATATCTTCATTTGCACAAGAACTTCAACTGGCATCACCTATTAAATTCCAAGGAAAATTCATTCTCTTGTTTATCGCGCGCCATAGCGGCCTCATCACGCACGTCGTCATTCCCCAAAGCCACGCCTCGTGCGCAAGAACCGCCAACACACTCACGAAGCATTCCCCAAGCCACGCCTCGTGCGCAAGAACCGCCACCACACTCACGAAGCATTCCCCAAGCATCGCCTCGTGCGCAAGAACCGCCAACACACTCACGAAGCAGACCTGCTCATCAGCCAGCGTCCGATTTGCTAAACCAAAGTAAATATTATAATTTTGCAACAATATGACAACAACAGCATTACCATGACAATAACAGTGGAAAACAGGGAAATACCGGTGCTGCTTCTGACGGGATACCTCGGGAGCGGCAAGACAACTCTGGTCAACAGAATACTCTCCAACAAGAAAGGCATCAAGTTCGCCGTCATCGTCAATGACATAGGCGAGGTGAACATCGACGCGGACCTCATCCAGAAAGGCGGCGTTGTCGGCACCACGGACGACAGCCTTGTCCCTCTCCAGAACGGCTGCATCTGCTGCACGCTGAAAATGGACCTTGTCGCCCAGCTGAACGACCTCTGCCGCTCCGGCAAGTTCGACTACATCGTCATCGAGGCGAGTGGAATATGCGAGCCCGCCCCTATCGCACAGACCATCTGCTCCTTCCCTAAGCTTGTTCCTGAATATGCCCAATCGAATATTCCGAAACTCGATTGCATAGTCACCGTTGTGGACGCTCTGAGGATGCAGAGTGAGTTCGCCTGCGGGGACGCTCTCAAGAAGGACAATCTGGAGGAGGATGACCTTGAGAATCTTGTGATCCAGCAGATCGAGTTCTGCAACATCGTGCTTCTGAACAAGGCGTCCGAGGTGAAGCCCGAGGAGCTTGGCAGGGTCCGCAGCATAGTGAAGGCTCTGAATCCGAAAGTGACGATCTTCGAGTGCGACTATGGAGACATCGATCTTGACAAACTTCTGAACACCAGGATGTTCGATTTCGATAAGACGGCTACTTCGGCGGCTTGGATCAACGCCATCGAAGGAGAGGGCAACGAAGCTGATCATGATGACGATGACCACGATGAGGATCATGACGGGCATGAACATGACCATCATCACGAGGAACACGACCACGAGCACCACCACGAGGGGCACGAGGGGCACGAGCATCACCATCATCACGATCACGAGGGTGGCGAAGTCGAGGAATATAACATCGGGACCTTTGTCTATTATCGCCGTCAGCCGTTGGACATCAACAAGTTCGACTGGCTCGTCTCCAAAAAGTGGCCGAAGAACGTGATCCGGGCCAAGGGTCTGTGCTATTTTGCGGACGAGAAGGACAAGTGCTACCTCTTCGAGCAGTCCGGAGTGCAGAAATCCATCAAGGACGCCGGTCTGTGGTTCGCCACGATGCCGGAGGATCAGCTTCAGGAGATGATGCGCAGGGACAAGAATCTGCGTAAGGATTGGGATCCGGCCTATGGCGACCGTATGATCAAGATTGTCTTCATCGGGCAGAATCTTGACCGCAAACAGATAGCAGATCTGATGGATTCTTGTTTAGGGGAGTAAGAAGCTGTTTTGAATTGTTTGAAATGTTCTTTGAGGTGAAAAATCTTCATTTTCTTCCCGCTTCTTCAGTCAGATAGCACCGCTATCTTCCTTGGAAGAAGCGGTCGAAACTGAAGTTTTTCACTCTCAAACCTTCAAACAAACAATTCAAAACAGCTTCTAAGTTTGGGGCGAACGCGAAAAAAAGGAAAATCCAAAATTTTGCACGTTACCAAAATTTTGGATTTTATTTTTTCGCTCACGCCAGTGAAACTTAGCGAATGACAGCGAAAAAATCAAATGGCGGATTTTGGTAACTTGCAAAATCCGCCATTTGCCTTTTTTTCGATGTCGCTCAGCACCTATGTCGCTTCGACAGGTTCAGCGACCGGGAATTACAGCTCGGTCACGAAATGGTGCTTGCCGGGGGCGAGGGTCTTGGTCTCGCGGGAACTGTCGGGGCCGGGGATGAGGGCGGTGGCGGTGGTGCCGGCGGGGATCTCGACGGTCCACTCGAACTTGTCGCCGGTGCGCTTCCAGTTGCTTACAATCTTTCCGTAAGGCGAATCATAAGAGCAGTTCACCCAGTCAAGGCCTTCGATTGGGTAAGGCTTCAGCTCGATTGACTTGTAGCCTGGCTCGGCAGGACGTATGCCGCCAAGATATTCATAATACCAGGTCACGAGGTCGCCGAGAAGCATCACGTGGTTGCCGGAGTTCATCGCAGGATCGGCGGTGTTGCCGTTCCAGAGCTCCCAGATTGTCGTGGCACCGTTTTTCGCCATGTAACCCCAGCTTGGATAGGTCTCGTTCGTGGCGATCTTCAAGGCAAGATCCGGTCTGCCGAACTCGGTGAGAGTGCGCATCAGAACCATCATTCCGACGACTCCACAGCTCACATGGCCGCCACAGTCCACCTCGGTCTTGTGCACGATGTGCTCGAACACATCACCCTCACGCCCGTCAGGAACCATTCCGAAATAAAGCGGAAGCAGGTTGGCCGTCACCGTGTTGTTGCCGTAGAAGCCTTCCTTAGCGTTGAAATACTTGGCGTTGAAAGCCTCACGGGCCGCGGCGGCATATTCATTGAATATCTTGACATCCTCCGGATGGCCGGCGATCGGAGCGAACTCTATCATCTTGTTCAAGAGGAAAAAGTAGAATGGAGTGGATATCAGAGGCGAGGCTGTCTTTCTCGCAGGATCCTGTGAATGAATAAGTTCCAGAGATTCAGGCGGCATGCACCAGTCCCCGTAGGTGTCCTTGATCATCACGCCATCCTTCAGGTACTTCGACCTCATATATTCAAGCCACTTTTTCATAGCGCCATAATGGTCCTTGATGGACCGGTCGTCCCCGAAACGGCGATAGACCATGTCCGCACCTGTCAGGAACGCTCCTGGCCAGGTGAAATTGTCCTGATAGAGGGTCCAGTAGCGTGGGCAGACGTCCGAGATGCTGCCGGCCTCGTTCTGCCCGTCGTGGATGTCAGTCAGCCACTTGGAATAGAGGGCGTGGTTGTTGAATATGTAGGATTCGCCGTAGCAACCCATCGTGCGGTCACCAAGCCAGCCAAGCCTCTCGTCCCTCTGAGGGCAGTCGGTAGGCATACCGCGATAGTTGCCCCTGATTCCCCAGAAAGCATTGTGATAGATCTGGTTGATGACAGGGTTGGAGGTCTCGAAATGACCGGTGACAGCCATCTTGTCATACATCACCTGCCCCTCGAAATCGCCGAGTTTCGGTTCGTTCTTCAAGCCTTTTATCTCAACGTAACGGAAACCGTGGTAAACATATTCAGGATGCCAGACGATCGGCTTGCTGTCCTTGGCGATGTAGGTGTCGAGGACCTTTGCGGTACGGAGATTGGCAAGGTAGAGAGTGCCGTCAGGATTGAGAAGTTCAGCGAACTTCATCGTGAGGGTGTCGCCTCTTTGCAGTCCTCGGGCCTTGATCTGAAGGCGGCCGACCATATTCTGTCCCATATCAAGGATGTAACCGTGATCGGTCTTGGTGATGGAGACCGGCTTCACGATGTCCTGAACAGCGATGTTAGGGTTAGGCTGGAGAACCAGTCTGCCGCCCGGAGCGTCCATCAATGAGGCCTTCGCCCAAGCGGAATCATCGTAACCGACCTTTGTCCATCCGGTCAATTCCTTACGGGCATCATAAGTCTCACCGTCGAACTCGTTGTTGGCTCTGATCGGTCCCTCGCAGGTGATCTTCCAGCTCTCGTCGCTGAGAACGGTCGCCGTGCGGCCATCCGTGTAAACAATGTCCAACCGGTACCAAAGCCTCGGTACCCCGAAGCCCTTCATACCTGGCTCCCTCATCGTGGTATAACGGCCGCAGCCAAGGCTTACGGCAAGAGCGTTCTGACCTTTCTTGAGAGCCTTACGGACATCGAACTCATTGAAATATACCCTTATCCTGTACTCCGACACGGTCGGGGAAAGTTCCTGGTCACGGGTGATATATTCCCCGTTGATCCAAGTGTCATAGACTCCGAGGCCGCTGATGCGGAGGGTCGCCTCCTTCACCTTGCCGTCAAGTGTCACTTCCTTGCGAAGGTAGCGGGCAGGGAGCACGGTGCTGCCTTTCAGGACATCACCCTCATAGTCGCAGCCGATCCATTTCCCGTCATATTCGGCGGCGGAGACTGTCAGAGTGGCGGCGAGTGCCGCGAATGCTGTTAAAATTCGCTTGATCATTATCTGAATATTTTAGTGTTATTTCTTGAATATGAGGTTGATATCCCGCTCGATCGCCGGACCTGCGATGTTCTCCGGCACGAAAGACCAGTGGCCGATCTTGGCAGGGTCACCGATGACGGCCGGGTCGATCACACGGTTCTTTTTGAGATATTCATAGAGAATCTCGCGGATCTCCGGGTAATATTCAACGGTCCTTTCGGCGATCTTGTCCGTGTCGATTCCGACCTCGGCGAGGAGTCCGCCGCCACCGCTGGCGCGGTAGGAAGTCATCGCTACGTTGTAGGTCTCGTCCATACTGAACGGCTTTCCATCGGCCATAGAGGTGATCACGATCCTTGAGCCGAAAGGCTTTGTGACATCAACGGTGTAGTCGATTCCGGCGGCGGAGTCGAAGTTGTAGGCACGCTCGATGAACGACCAACCCTTCTGGCCCGTGCGCGGGTCGTCCTTCTGGACTATGTTCAGCACGTGGTCGGTCGGTTTCGTGGCAGTGACGATCCAACGGTTGTAGGAGGCCTCCAGATAGTCCTTGATCTCCTTTCCGGTCATCGTGATCACATAGAGCTGGTTTTCAAACGGATAAATTGTAAACAAGTCCTTGTAAATCAAAGTCCCACCCTTGACGAATCCGTCATAGGTCAATGGAGCCGCGATCGAGATCCGCGCCGGAGCGCAGCCAAGGCAAAGCGTGTGGACAAGGTTCACATAATCACACATTCCCTTGTACGCGTCACGGGTACGCATATCAACCTTCAACTCACCGACCTCCTGGGTGGTGAAGACCTGCACGGCCTGATAGTCCTCGTAAAAGTCCCTTTCCATCTGAGTGTCAATCCTGTGGGGATCAACCGGAATGAGCTCCGTGGAATGGGTCTTGGAAACGACCTTGCCGTCCTTAACGGTGACATTCACCGTTCCGTGTCCCACAAAGCGGCAATGGCTTCCGGAATTTATGAGTCCGATGCTGTCGCAGCAGGTCACGAACGGCCTGTGGTCGTGAGAGCAGACCACGAAATCCACTCCACGCAGACTCTTGTACAGATCCATTCCCTGTCCTTCCAGCATCGAGCCGTCTCCGGGCCCTGTTCCCGAATGCACGGACACGATCACCACATCAGGCTTCTCCTTGGCCCTCACCTTGTCCACATCCTCCTGAGCCAGAGGAACAAGGCTCTCGAACGTCATTCCGCTCCAGAGTTTCTCCGACAGCCAGTTCTTCATGTTGGCGTTTGTGAAACCCAGTACGGCGACCTTCAGTCCGCCCTTCTTGTAGATCTTGTACAAAGGAAAATACGGTTCCCCGTTGTCAGTGCGGATAGCGTTTCCAGCCAGAAACGGAATCCCGTGCGACTCAAGGTCCCGGGCGATGCGGTCATAGACCTTGTGACCGGTCTCGATGTCATGGTTGCCCACCGTGACGGCATCGTAGCCCATGTAGGCGGCAAGGCGTGGATAGACATGAGGAGAGAGTGTGTCCACATAGTTGAAATAGTACGCGGCGTTGTCTCCCTGAAGGCAGTCCCCCGCATCGATGAAGACAACTTTGTCGGCACCGGCCGCAGCACGGACGCTGTCCACTATCGGCTTGACGGCTAAAAGGGAGTTCTTCACCCCGTTCCCGACATAGGTGGAATCGAAATAGGTTCCGTGCACGTCATTCGTGGTAAGAAGCTGGATGACATATTCCCCGTCCTTGGGACCTGAACCGCATCCGGCCAACAGAAATCCGGCGGAAGCGGCGACAATGATAGACTTGAATATTACTTTCATACCTTATAAATATATTTCAAAATTCCTTTGCCTGCGTGAGCCTCCCGAAGCCTTAGCCGTTTTCCTGGAGTTCAAGGCACGCCCGAGATCGAACAGGACGCTCAGCTTCTGCTGGCTGCCCTGGAATCCATCACCTGTGAAATGGAACACGGCGGAAAGCCTCAGACGCACGAAATCAGCGATATACGGCTGCCAGTAGATCTCGGCACGGTCATAAAACCCGGAATGCTTCCCGTTCCCGCCATAGTCACAGATGCGGTAGAACGGACTTCCGGCGTACAAATCCTGTCCGAGCATATTCCCTCCTCCGTCAATGGTGAAGTAGTAAGGCATCTGGCCCGTGCCATAGTAGGAATCATTCTGAACGCCCAGTTTCTTGTACGCGAGGTTCAGCGTCAGCAGCCCGCCGAACGCAGGCTCAAGCCCCGTCTCGTTGATCCTGTCCTGATGTATTCCTTGAATATAGCTGAGCTTGGAGTTCCAACGGAAGTCGCGTCTCCCGGCGGTCAGCGACACGAAAGGCGAGACAAGAATATTATCCACCACGCCCCGATATTCAAGCGTGTTGGCGAAGTGGTACATAGTCGCCGTCCACCCGGCGCGCAGGAAATCACCGGCAAGGGCGTAATTGCCGTATGTGAATATCTGGAAGCGCTCACGCCGTCCGTGCCCGATCATTCCCATCCAGTCCAAACCGGCCTCGCAATAGCCTTTCCGGGTCTCGTACTTCAGGAGTAATCCTTCTATGTTGTTGTCATAAAACTGGTTGACATCGGAGATGAACAGGGACGGAACCTGATCGGCCTTCACAGGATCCTCCGCCCAGCCCTGATAACCCGAGCCGAAAACGGAGTTCCCGCGCGGGAATATTCCCGCCAAGAGATTGAATTTTCCGCTTCTGCGCCGGCTTTCAAGGCCGTACCAGAATGTCATCTCCCGGAAAAGTCCTATGTTCTGAAGATCCTTGTCGCTTTCGGACACGGGGGCCTCACCCATATTCTTCATCACATCGATTCCGAGCGTAAGCTGATGGGTGAACCGGCCGCCCGCCACCTTGACACCGACCGTGGGAGTCAGCCTGGCGGCGTGAACCGTGCCGGATGTCTCGAACTTGTTGCCAGCGCCATCATATTCCCGATTGTCAAAATAGTACTGAAAATCAGCACCGTAGGTAAAGGTAGCCTTTTGTTGGGCACGACCGGCGAAGGCCGACGCCAGAAGAAGTGTTATTACAATTACGCTCTTTCTCATATTCATAAGCCCGGAAGGAAAAATCCCGCCTCCGAGGCAGTTTATGCAAAATTACTGATTATTTTGTAATTTCGCACCCGTATGGAAGGACTCAAATTACAGACCCCGGTGGAAACCGGCCGCGGTGCTGTCAGCATCTCGCTGAAAGACAGGATATTCGTCCTCGGAAGCTGCTTCGCTGACAACATCGGCGGGAAAATGGTGGATCTGGGCTTCGATGTCTGCGTCAACCCGTTCGGAACCATCTACAACCCAGTCTCGGTCTGCAACTCCGTCGCCCGCCTGACATCCGGAATCCCGTTCTCCAAAGATGAGTGCGTCCAGATGGGCGCCGGTGCCGGCCTCGTCTGCTCGTTCAGCCACCACACATCCTTCGCCCGCCGCACCGAGGACGAGTTCCTGCAAGTCGCCAATGCATCTTTGAAGGAAGCCTCGCTCCGGTGGAAAGCAGCCTCCAAAGTCATCATAACCCTCGGCACGGCATGGATTTATGAATATACCCGCTCAGGCGAGACCGTCTCGAACTGCCTCAAGATCGAGGCGAAGGAGTTCACCCGCAGACGCCTCTCAGTCCGCGAGACAGCGACATTGCTCATGAATATGATCGCGCGGCATCCGGAGAAGGAATTCATGTTCACCGTCTCTCCCATCCGCCACTTCAAGGACGGGGCGCATGGCAACCAGATCAGCAAAAGCACCCTTCTGCTTGCTTTGGACGAGGTTCTGGCGAAGTTCCCGGAGCGTTGTGAATATTTTCCAGCCTACGAGATCGTGCTTGACGAGCTGCGGGACTACCGTTTCTATGCCGCCGACATGATCCACCCGTCCGACCAGGCCGTGGACTATCTCTGGTCCCGTTTCGTAGGATTCGCCGTTCCTCCTGCCGACCTCCCGGAACTTGATTCGAGGCGCAGGGGACTGCTCCGCAGCCGGCACCGTCCCATAAACCGATAGCCCTCGACACGTCACCCCGCTATTCCGGTCAGCATCCGCGATGGCCGGAGAATGTTTTAGTGGAATTTTTTGGTTATTCGGTGTAAAACGTTAAATTTGCAGAATAAATCAGCGTACCAAACTACGCGATTTTTAAAATGGACATTAATTAACAACCAATAAGTTAACTCAAGTTTCGCAAGTGAAAAATAATTGAAATAAAAAAGGCTAAAGGTTTTG
>ERZ779643.1134-NODE-1134-length-19414-cov-16.035126_pt1 | contig 19414 bp, 16 predicted proteins | sample MGYA00511564_ERZ779643 | MGnify/ENA primary metagenome ERZ779643 (study PRJEB29588, sample SAMEA2147114) | human gut metagenome | biome: human gut; feature: human-associated habitat; material: faeces | place: Denmark | collected 2008/2010 ... | reverse complement strand
GCGCCGATGGTACTGCAATGCAATGCGGGAGAGTAGGTAGCCGCCTCCTTTTATAAGAAACCTCAGTTATCTTTTGATAATTGAGGTTTTTTTTGTATCTTTGCATCCATACTTTGCCACATTTTGATCTTTGATTCGTTCTAATCTTTGGTTCATTCTGTATATGAGTGATGTCCGTTCTTTGGTGTATCTCTTTTGGGGTTTACACCGATCTTTGTGACATTTCAATTTTGAAATTATATATTTGTTATTCATTCTAAGTGATTATGCTTTATTTTTTGAAATCTTCATGGATTTGGCTGAAACGATGTACTCATTGTCGCGGTTTTGGTGTTCAGTCTCCTTCGGCGTATCGGTTTATCCGTTACGTCATAAATGAGCATTATCCTTATTATGCTTATGAAGAATTGAAGGAGCATATGAATATGTTGTCCAAACATCAACATAAGTTGGGGAGGCTATTCTTTCGTTTAGCTAATTTTTGGCAGCCAGATTTCTGTTACTGTGATCAACCTCAGTTTTTAAAGTATGCTCAGGCCGGATGTCATCGAATGAAGTCAGGTGCGATTTCAGAATTCTTGGAAAAAAGTGCATTTCGTTGCGTTCCGAACACGGACCGCATACTGATTTGGGTTGACCTGGAATATGCAGCTGATGTGCTTGATGAATTGTTGACCAAATGCACATCTCAAACCTTGATGGTTGTTAATGGTATTAACAACAAGAATCGTGCTTTGTGGAAAAAACTTCAGGCAGATGTACATGTCGGTATTACTTACCATCTATATTATTGTGGCATTGTGTTTTTCGATAAGTCCGTTTACAAGCAGCATTATGAGGTGAATTTTTGATTATTGTGAGCAAATATAGATAAAATAATGTAATAATTGCATTATTCTTCTGTTTTATTAAGAAAAAATGCTCCAAATGCTTGCAGATAAAATATATTTTATTACTTTTGCACGCAAATATAAATCTAAATAAAGACAGCTATGTATTGGACACTTGAATTAGCTTCGAAGCTTGAAGATGCACCATGGCCTGCTACAAAGGAAGAGTTGATAGATTATGCAACTCGTTCGGGTGCGCCTCTGGAGGTTCTGGAGAATTTGCAGGAGATAGAAGATGAGGGTGATGTCTATGAAAGCATTGAGGACATTTGGCCCGATTATCCTTCAAAGGATGACTTCTTGTGGAATGACGACGAATATTAAAAAAGTCGATGATAGGGCTGCTCATTTTGGGCAGCCTTTATCGTTTGCACTTTGTACTATCTTGTGTTTCCCGTATATAATATATATATAATAGGTATATAAGATATGTTGTTACTATAAAAAGGTATTCTATCTTTAGGATGGTTATTATTATTCAGTTTGCCTTATAATGATATGTGGTAAAACGAATATTGCCTATATACAATAAAAATCGTATTATTTCGTTATTTAATTGTGTTGAAACGTTTCATTATATTATACGTCCTGTTGCTGGGTGTTCTGTCTGTGAATGCTCAGTACGATCCTTCGTTTAGTCATTATTTCGATATGGAGCCTTCTTTTAATCCAGCTTCAGTTGGAAAACAGGCTAAATTGAACGTAACGGGTGCCTATGCTATCGACTTGGCAGGTTATGAACACAACCCACGAACAATGTATGTATCGGCTGACATGCCTTTTTATCTTTTGAAAAACTATCATGGCGTAGGTCTTCAACTGATGAACGATCAGATAGGCCTTTTCACCCATCAGCGCCTGGCAGCCCAATATGCCTTCAAGCGAAGACTTTTTGGTGGAATGTTGAGTGCAGGTATACAGGCAGGTTTTATCTCTGAAAGTTTCGATGGAAGTAAGGTGGATGTAGAGGAAGGCAACGACCCTGCTTTACCGAAGACTAATGTAAATGGAAATTCTGTTGATATTGGTGCGGGTGTTTACTATATGCATGGCGCTTGGTACGTAGGCGTTTCCGCCCAGCACCTCACTTCTCCCAAGATAGAGTTGGGGGAAACCAATGAAATAGACATCTCTCCTGTATATTATTTGACAGGAGGATACAATATTAAGTTGAGAAATCCGTTTTTATCAGTGAAGCCTTCTGCTCTTGTGAAGTATGACGGAGTAGCTTGGCGAGGAGATGTTAGTTGTCGCCTGGTGTATACTCATGAGAAGAAGATGCTCTATGGAGGCGTTTCTTATAGTCCTACCAATTCTGTGACCGGCCTCATAGGTGGCCGTTTTCATGGTGTTGTGTTAGGTTATAGCTATGAGTTCTATACTTCAGCCATCTCACCAGGTAATGGTAGCCACGAACTCTTTGTAGGTTATCAGACCGATATCAATCTTGTTAAAAAAGGAAGAAACAAGCACAAAAGCGTAAGAATATTATAAGCAAACATGAATATGAAGAAATGTATATTATCCCTCTGTTCGGCAGTAGCTCTCTTGGCATTAACTGGATGCTTTGGAGCCAAGTCAGCCTCGGTCTCCGGTAGAGGCGGTGAGGTAGTGGGCGTCGGTGGAAGGAATTTTGCAGAACCAGCACCTTATGGAATGGTAAAAATCAATCGAGGATTCCTGAAGATGGGATTAGAAACAGAAGATTCGCTGTGGGGTGAGAAAACACCTCGCAAGGAAGTTTCTGTAGATGGTTTCTGGATGGATGATACCGAAATCACAAATTCAGAGTACAAGCAGTTCGTATCCTATGTGAGGGATTCTATTCTTCGTACCCGTTTGGCAGATCCCGCCTATGGTGGCGATGAAACCTATATGATTACTGAGGACAAGCAGGGTAATCCTGTAACTCCGCGTGTCAACTGGAAGAAACAACTTCCCAAGAAACCTAACGAAGATGAGCAGCGGGCGATAGAGAGTCTTTATGCTGTCAATCCTGTTACGGGGGAGAAATTGATAGACTGTCGCCAGTTGAACTATAAATATGAGATTTATGACTATACAGCTGCGGCTTTGCGTCGCAACCGTATCAATCCACAGGAGCGAAACCTGAATACAGATATCAATATTGATCCAAACGAGGTGGTGATGATATCCAAGGATACAGCTTATGTGGATGATGAAGGAAAAATCGTCCGTGAAACCATTAATCGTCAGTTGTCGGGTCCTTGGGATTTCCTCAACACCTACATTGTTAATGTATATCCCGATACTACTTGTTGGGTCAACGATTTCAGAAACTCTGACAATGAGACTTATCTGAGAAGCTATTTCAGCAATCCAGCTTATAACGACTATCCCGTAGTAGGTGTTACCTGGGAACAGGCCAATGCCTTCTGTGCATGGCGTACAGATTATCTGCTGAAAGGCTTAGGCCCTGAGGCAAGGTTCGTTCAGCGTTACCGTCTCCCTACTGAGGCAGAATGGGAGTTTGCCGCTCGAGGCAAGGATCAGAACGAGTTTCCATGGGACAACAAGGATGTAAAGAACGGCGATGGTTGTTTCTATGCCAACTTTAAACCCGATCGTGGTAACTATACCAAGGATGGCAATCTGATAACCAGCAAGGTGGCTATATATTCACCCAATTCCAATGGTTTGTATGATATGGCCGGTAATGTGGCAGAATGGACCAGCACAGTATTTACAGAGGCTGGAGTTGATGCAATGAACGACCTGAATCCTACTCTTGTCTACAATGCAGCCAAGGAAGATCCCTATCGTCTGAAAAAGAAGAGTGTACGCGGAGGGTCATGGAAAGATCCAGAGTCATTTATCCGTTCGGCATGGCGTTCCTGGGAATATCAGAATCAACCACGGTCATATATAGGATTCAGATGTGTGAGAAGTCTTGCTACCACATCGAGTGCTAAACAAAAAACAATAAAAACAAAGAAAAGGAGATAATAGCCATGGGCGAATATAGTAAATTCAATATCGTATACCGTCTGCAAAGATGGATGGACAGTGTGCCTGGTCAGACCTTTCTGAACTATGCTTACAGTTGGGGTGCTTCTGTCGTTATTGCTGGTGCGTTGTTTAAGTTGACCCACCTGCCTGGAGCTAATTTCATGATGTTTCTTGGTATGGGAACCGAGGTTGTGGTATTCTTTCTTTCCGCCTTCGACCGTCCTTTCGACAAGACTGCTGACGGGCGAGATATCCCTACTCATGTGACTGAGGAATATCTCGAGACAGGTAAGGTGACCTATGAAGAAGGACGTGTTGCTTCCTCTCAGGCTTCACCTGTTGGTAATGTTCAGCCTTCTGTCGTTGTCGTAGGCAATCCTCAGGCCTCTTCTTTTGCATCAACTATCAGTATGGCAGATCCTGAGGTAAGCGATTCTCTCGAGAAGCCTGTTCAGACAGTGGCCTGTGGCAGTGATGATAGCACGCAGCAGTCTGTAGCCAATGGTGTCTGGATAGGAAGTCAGCAGAATACTACTCCCGAGATGGCCGAGGCTCAAAGCAACTATGTGGAAGAGTTGAAGAAGTTGGTAGAGACCTTGGAGAAGGTGAATGAGCAGAGCAACCGACTTACTCGTGACAGCGAGGAGATGGAGAATCTGAACCGTACTCTTACCGGTATCAGTAAGGTTTATGAAATGCAGTTGAAGGGTGCCAGTCAGCAAATTGGCACTATCGACCAGATAAATGAGCAGAGTCGCAAGATGGCTCAGCAGATAGAGCAACTCAACAAGATCTATACTCGTATGATTGAGGCGATGACTGTCAATATGAGGGCCGCCGCACCCCATGTGAGTGAAGATTAAAAAGCATAGAGATACGAACTCTCTCTACGGACGAAGAGGGTGAAAACAAGTGAAATAAGCAAATTAAAGAATGGCAATAAAGAAAAGACCTATATCGCCTCGCCAGAAGATGATCAACCTGATGTATCTCGTCTTGATGGCTATGCTGGCATTGAACATCTCGACCGAGGTGCTCAATGGATTTTCTATAGTAGAGGAGAGTCTGAACCGTACAACAGCCAACTCTTCTGCTGAGAATGCTGCCTTATATAGTAATTTTGCTGATCAGATGAAGCAGAATCCTGCCAAGGTAAAGGCATGGTTTGAGAAGGCGACACAGGTTAAGGAAATGAGCGATTCGCTCTACAACTTTGCCCAGCAGCTGAAGGAAGCTATCGTGCGTGAAGCTGATGGAAGCGATGGAGATGTATTGCATATAGAGAATAAGGATAATCTTGAGGCGGCAGGTATAGTGATGCTGGCTCCTGGTTCTGGTAAGGGTGGCAAATTATATCGTGCCATCAACAGCTATCGTGATCGTATATTGATGATGGTCACCGATGAGCATCAGAAGAAAATCATCCAGAGCAATCTTTCTACCCGTGTGCCTAAGGATGCAAAGAATTTGGGCAAGAACTGGCAGGAGTACATGTTTGAGAATATGCCCGTGGCTGCAGCCGTTACTTTGTTGTCTAAGTTGCAGAGCGATGTTCGTTATGCCGAGGGTGAAGTGTTGCATACCTTGGTTTCCAATATCGACATGAAAGATATAAGAGTCAACAAGCTTGATGCCTTTGTCATTCCCGAGAAGACAACTCTTTATCCTGGCGAGCGTTTCAATGCCAACATCGTGATGGCTGCAGTCGATACAACTCAGCAGCCTGAGATCTATGTCAATGGAGTGAGAGTGAACACTGCTCATGGTCAGTATTCGTTCACAGCAGGTGGAGTTGGCGAGCACCAGTTTGGTGGCTATATCCTGATGCAGAATGCCAGAGGCGATGTGATGCGTCGAAACTTCCTGCAGAAGTATACTGTAATTCCTGCACCTAATACTGCCACAGTGGCAGCAGATATGATGAATGTATTGTATGCAGGTTTCCATAATCCTGTCAGCATCAGTGTGCCAGGAGTTCCTGCCAATGCTGTATCTGCAACCATGACAGGTGGCTCGTTCATATCGAAGGGCAACGGACGTTTTGTGGCAGTACCATCAGCAGTGGGTAAGGACGTGACGATACATGTTACTGCCCGTGACAAGGGGCAGACGAGAACGATGCCTCCATTTGTATTCCATGTAAGGAAACTACCCGATCCAACAGCTTACTTGGCTTTGGGTACCAACCGCTTCCGTGGTGGCGTCTTGTCGAAAGCTTCCCTGATGGGCGCTTCAGGTATTCATGCGGCAATTGATGACGGATTATTGGATATTCCTTTCCGTGTATTGAGTTTTGAGACTGTTTTCTTCGACAATATGGGTAATGCAGTACCTTTGGCTTCGGCTGGAGCCAATTTCTCTGAGCGTCAGCGTGAGGAGTTCCGCAGACTGTCGAGAAACCGTCGTTTCTATATCTCTCACATCAAGGCAGTGGGGCCTGATGGAATTACCCGTAACCTCCCTGCAGCCATGGAGGTGATTGTGAGGTAGAGAAATGCAAAGAGTGAAGAATCTTATTGTTTAGAAATAAAGATATTATAATGAGAAAGATATTTTTGTTATTGATGCTTGCGGGGCTGACAATCGGTGCGAATGCCCAGCCAGAAGCTCGTAGACAGGCACAGCAGAAAGCCAAGCAGCAGTCGAATGCCAACAACATGACGACCCGTGCGCAGATAATGTTCCCTACATCGGCCACCATGGGCGATGATGTGGTATGGAGACGTGATATCTATCGTGAGCTCGACTTAAATGATGATGCCAATGCACCATTGTATTATCCTGTGGAGCCTGTCGGTGGTCAGATGAATCTCTTTACCTATATGTTCAAGCTGATGTTGAGCGGTCGTGTTCGTGCCTACCAGTATCGCTTGGATGGTCATGAGAGTTTCAACTACGAGGATCGTGTTGTGCCTAAGGCCTTCATGGATAATTATCATATCTATTATGAGCGTAAGAATGGAGCTTTGACACTCGATGACAGTGATATTCCTTCTCGTGAGGTAAAGTCTTACTATGTGAAAGAAGCCACATACTATGACCAGCATACCGCCACATTCCATACCAAGGTAATCGCCTTGTGTCCTATTATGACACGTGAAGACGATTTTGGTGATGCCGGAACCAAGTATCCTCTCTTCTGGATGAAGTATTCTGACCTTGCTCCCTATCTCTCCAAGCAGCAGATAATGACGAGCAATCTCAATAATGCTGCCATGATGAGTATAGACGATTATTTTGTCAAGAACCAGTATAAGGGCAAGATATACAAGACGACCAATATGTTGGGTAAAACCTTGGCTCAATATTGTCCTACCGATTCAGCTCTGAGCAAGGAGCAGAAGAAGATAGAGTCAGAGCTGGCAGCCTTCGAGAAGAATATCTGGGGCGATCAGGCGCGCAAAGATTCTCTTGACAGTATTGCCAATGCCGACAAGAAGAATGCGAAGGGCGTGAAGGGTGTGAAGAAGAATCGCAGAAGCAGAACTTCTGGTTCTTCGTCTACAGTCAAGACCCGTCGTCAGCGCAGTTCCGGTTCGTCAGGATCCAGTACAGCCCGAGTTTCGGTTCGTCGTCAGCGTCATTAATAATAGGTTTATAATATAAGGTATGAAGAAAGTATTATCATTTATTGTGTTGGCGGTTTCGCTCTTCTTTGCTAATCCTGCTCAGGCACAGATTAAGTTAGGTGTGAAGGGTGGCTTGAATGTCAGCAATTTGAAATTGGACGATGACATGTGGAAGACAGATAACAAGGCTGGATTCTTCATTGGTCCGATGGTGAAGGTGACTGTGCCAGTTACAGGCTTAAGTTTTGACGTTGCTGCTTTATATGATCAGAAGGAGGCAAAGATGCATTGGGCTGATGATGTGGTTGGCGGTGACCTTAGCCAGACAACCACCATCAAGCAACAGTATATCGATATACCTGTCAATGTTAGATATGGAGTTGGATTAGGTAGCTTGGCCAACGTCTTTGTTTTTGCAGGTCCACAGTGGGGCATCAATGTTGGCGACGAGAACTTCAAGTGGGATGCCAGAAGCAGTTATTCCCTCCGAAAGGCTACATTCAGTGTCAATGTAGGTGCTGGTGTTACCCTCTTCAAACATTTGCAAGGTTCGGTGAACTACAACATCGAGTGCAACAAGTCGGGCAAAATGGACACAGAACGCACTAATCACAAATGGGTGAAAGGCCGTAACAATACCTGGCAGATTTCTCTTGGCTATTGGTTCTAAGCATAGGAGATACATATTAAAATATATAAAAGCAGATACCTGATGTTGGGTATCTGCTTTTTTATTGTTACCTTTGCAGGGTATGAAGTATGTCGATGTCATATTGCCCTTGCCGCTACCTGGCATGTTTACCTATTCTGTCCCCGAGGGGATGGAAGGGTGTGTTGTTTTTGGTAAACGGGTGCTTGTGCCATTGGGCAAGAGCAAGAAGTACATTGCCATGGTGGTAAAGGTGCATCAGGAGAAGCCGTCCTTTAAGGTCAAGCCGATAGAGCAGGTGCTGGATGCTACTCCCACACTTCTTGACCGGCAGTACAGGTTATGGTCGTGGATATCCAACTATTATATGTCACCTTTGGGCGATGTATATAATGCCGCAATGCCTGCAGGCATGAAGTCTGCAGAGAAGTTCAAACCCAGGATGGAATTGTATGTGGAGCTTACGAGCAAATACCGCAACGAAGCTTCCCTGCATGTGGCTCTTAACATGTTGCAGCGTGCCCTGAAGCAATCTAAAGCCCTTACTACATTTCTCAGCCTTTCCCATTGGGACAGTTTAGAGAACGATACGCCTCGCGAAGGCATCAAGAAGGTCACCAAGGAAGAGCTGATGAATGAGGCTCATTGCACTTCTGCCATCGTCAAATCACTCATCGACCGCGACATCCTCTTTACTTACGAGGAGGAGGTGGGACGACTGAATACCTCAGGTGAGAGTCACTTCGAGCAGATCAAACCACTTTCCATAGCCCAGCAGGAAGCTTACAACAAGATTCTCCTTCAGATGATGAAGAAAAACGTGGTGCTTCTTCATGGCGTGACTTCGAGTGGCAAGACCGAGGTGTATATCCACCTCATCAAGCAGGCTCTCGACAATCACAAGCAGGTGCTTTATCTTCTGCCCGAGATAGCTCTCACGGTACAGATCATGGAACGTCTGCACAAAGTTTTTGGCGATCGTCTTGGCATTTATCATTCCAAGTATAGCGATGCCGAACGAGTGGAGATATGGCAGAAACAGATGTCTGCTCATCCCTATGATGTTATTCTTGGGGCTCGAAGTGCAGTCTTTCTCCCTTTTCAGAATCTCGGACTTGTCATCATCGATGAGGAACACGAAACATCCTTTAAGCAACAAGACCCAGCCCCCCGCTATCATGCCCGCAGTGCTGCTATTGTGTTGGCAGGTATGTATCCCGACTGTAAGGTTCTTTTGGGTACAGCCACACCCTCTATGGAGAGCTATTACAATGCGCAGGAAGGCAAGTACGGATTGGTGGAACTCAAAACCCGATACAAGGACATACAGTTGCCCGAAATCCAGGTGGTGGATGTAAAGGATTTGCGGCATCGCAAGATGATGACTGGTGCCTACTCTCCTCAACTTTTAGCAGCCATACGCGAGGCTTTGTCGCATGGCGAACAGGCCATTCTGTTCCAGAACCGTCGTGGCTTTGCACCGATGGTGGAATGTAAGGTATGCGGATGGGTGCCTAAGTGCAAGAACTGCGATGTGTCGCTTACACTTCATAAGAATATCAACCTGCTCACCTGTCACTATTGCGGATATACTTATCCAGTGCCAGTGGAGTGCCCCAACTGTGGAAGTACAGAACTCATGGGGCGAGGTCTGGGTACCGAGCGCATCGAAGACCAACTGACGGAAATCTTTCCCGAGGCTCGTATCGCCCGTATGGATTTGGACACCACCCGTACCCGCAATGCTTACGAGCGGCTGATAGATGATTTCTCGTCGGGTAAGACCAATCTACTTATTGGCACCCAGATGATCTCCAAGGGACTGGATTTCGACAAGGTGAGTGTGGTGGGCATACTGAATGCCGATTCCATGCTCAATTATCCCGACTTCCGAGCCTACGAGCATGCCTTCATGATGATGGCTCAGGTGAGCGGAAGGGCCGGGAGAAAGGGCAATCGAGGCAAGGTGATATTGCAGACCAAGTCGCCCACGTTGCCTGTCATCTCGCAGGTGGTTCATAACGATTATACAGGCTTCTACCAAGACTTGTTGGAGGAACGAAGGGCTTTCCATTATCCTCCTTTCTACCATCTTGTCTATGTCTTCCTGAAGCATAAGCACGAGCAGGTATGCCATCAGGCGAGTATGGAGTTGGGACAGACTTTGCGCTCCTGGTTTGGCGACAGGGTCCTTGGGCCCGACAAGCCAGCGGTGGCAAAGGTGAAGACCATGAACATCCGTAAGATTGTTATCAAACTCGAGAATGGCATCAATCAGGCAAAGGTGAGAGAATATCTGAGATATGCCCAGGAGAAAATGTCGAAGGACCCTCGCTATGGTGCATTGCAGATTTACTATGATGTCGACCCCATGTAGACTTATATGATGGCAATGATCTTGTCTTTGTATAGAGTCAATGAACATAAAAATAAAAAAGGTTATCCCTTTCAAAAGATTGGGATAGCCTTTTGCGATTGTATGTAGTTATGCTTTTGGAATGTTGCTCTTAGAAGTTGATGTCGAGACCAACTGCGAAGACGTTGTTGTTACGGGTATAGTCAGAAGAGTAGTTCAAGCTTCTGTCTGCTGTGAGCTGTACCTTTTCGGTAGTCTTCTTGTGCTGATAGAATGTGTGGAAGTAAGCCACGTTGAGATCCATCTTCTTGTTGATGTGATAAACACCACCGATGGCAACAGAGTTGGAACTTACAACGAATGACTTGTCATCCATATACTCGTCAGACAAACCATAGTTGGTGTTCTGCCAACCTGTACTCAGAGTGATCTTCTTGTTGACGTCTACCTCTACACCGGCATTATACTCCAGGGTACCACGCTTCAACTCCTTGTTGCGGTTGTTGTAAGATGTGGCATTCTTGTCGTCGAACCAGTGGAAACCTACGTTTACTCTTACTGCATCTACAGGGCTGTAGCCTACTCCCAAAGCCAAGTAAGCAGGAATGTCGCCAGCAATCTTCTTGCCGTCCTCATATTCACCGATGGCCTTGTCTATCTTTGAGTCAAACTGAGTCTTCAATGCGACCATGGCTCCTTGAATTTTTGGGTTGCTCAGAATAGCGTCTGCAGCAGCCTCTGGCACACCATTAGCGATGTAGGCATTGCGCAGATTGTCGGGCAGGTTGCCGATACTTGGTATCTGGTTTACCGACTTGTTCTTCAGACGTATACGGGTCTTGAACTCATACTTGGCAGAGAAGTTCCAACGGCCGGTCTTGTAATCTACGCCGATGATAGGAGTGAAGCCTACGCCACTCTGGTCGCAGCTCAACTCGATATTGGCAGAACTTTCCTTAGCAGGGTTGAGTACCTTATAAAGAGGCATTTGTCCTACCTGAATGTTCTCTACATAACCATAGTAATTGGTCAGGGCATAAACACCACGAACACCCAAGAATGCACTGAAGTTGTCGCTGAACTTGTAAGCAGCACCTGCAGAGAGACCATAGTAATACTGACGTCCGTGCATATAGCTGTTGTAGCTGTACTTACCTTCAGTTCCGAAGCACTGGTTGTTTGAGAATATGGCTGGTACACCATAAGCACCTGCCACCTGGTCGACAGCACCAGCCAACTGGCAAGCTGCAATGGCAGTCTCGGCTACAATCTTCTCGAATGATCCCAGTCCGTCGTCGAAGGTACACTTACCGCCGCCACCAGTGAGGGCGAAGCTTGCCTGGAAAGACCATTTGCCCTTGTTGTAGGCATACTGGAAAGAAGGGATAACAGGAGCAAAAGCTGTACCCTTAAAATCGCGAGGAGTGATGGGATTGTTTACATTGTTGGTAAACAAAGCATAGTCATTGTTGATAGTACGTGTCTGGAAAGCCAACTGCCAGTTGATGGCGAGATGGTGACCTTCACCCATGAATACAACTCCGGCCGGATTGTAATAAACTCCGTCAATACCGATTGAAGCCTCACGGCTCATCATTCTGTTGAATGCTACGTGCTGGTTTGTGTTTGTGAGCAAACCACCTGCCAATGTAGGTGTTGCACAGGCCATCGCAATGGCAACACAAACTAATTTTAGTTTCTTCATTTTAATAATTTTAAATAAAAACGTCCGCAAAGGTAAGAAGAATGTTCTATTTGGATACAGAAAGGTGCGCTTATTTAAAACATATTAACAGAAAAGAAGGTTTTGTTGCACAGATTTTAAAATATGTGCAGAGTTTTACTTCTGTTCGGGATAAGAAATAGGGGGACAAAAGTTGGTAATATAACCCAACTTTTGCAAGTAACAACTCAGCACCCCTATAGCCATGTGTTTTTACTTTAATAGCATACAAATTGTTTCCTGTTTATTATGAATTTGTTCTTAAACAACTATAAAAAGTCCGTTCAAAGCCTTTGAACGGACATTCAGAGCCTTTGAACGGACATTCAGAGCCTTTGAACGGACATTACAAAGGGCGGAACAGAACTTTTTATAGGCTAAAGAGATCATTTATCTTTTTCGCTACTTTGTATCAAAAAAGATTCTGAAAAAGGTGTTACATTTAAAATATTTTATTTACTTTTGCAGACAGATACCCATTCTGCTCAAACAGAGTTGAAACATACTCTCCTTGTTGTTTATAAATCAATTGTTTCACATTAAAAAAGTACGATTATGGTACGACCCTTTGATGTAGAACAGGGCAAAGAGGAAAGCGATAGCTGACTATGTCTGTACACATGTTTCAAAAGAATATAAACTAAAATAATAGAACTATGAGAAATTTTACATTTAAAGGACTGCTTTTAACTGCGGTATTTATGTTGCTTGGCTGTTTGTCAATTCAAGCAGCTAATGACGACTTGATTACCAAGCAGATTACAATCAACTTGGACAAGGCTGGTACTTTACCTAACAAGATTGCAAGTAGTGAGATGTATAAAATTACGAATCTGAAGATTATTGGTGAGATAAATGGTACGGATTGGAACATGATTCGTGAGATGGCAGGAAGAGATAATCGGGGATATGGTACAGAAGGAAAGCTTTCTGTATTAGATTTGTCTGAGGCGAAGATTGTAAAAGGTGGGGATAGTTATTATCCTGGTGATAATTGTTATACTTCTAATGATGAAATAGGCGAGAAAGCATTCAAAGACTGTAGCAGATTAACGAGTTTAACCCTTCCTGTTGGTATTACCTCAATAGGCTATGACGCATTCGCATACTGTAGCGGATTAACGAGTTTAACCCTTCCTGCTGGTATTACTTCAATAGGCGAGTACGCATTCTATGGCTGTAGCGGATTAACGAGTTTAAACCTTCCTGCTGGTATTACCGAGATAGGCGAGAGCACATTCTCTGACTGTAGCGGATTAACGAGTTTAACCCTTCCTGATGGTATTACCTCAATAGGCATTAGCGCATTCGCATACTGTAGCGGATTAACGAGTTTAAACCTTCCTGCTGGTATTACCTCAATAAACTATTGCGCATTCCTGGACTGTAGCGGATTAACGAGTTTAACCCTTCCTGATGGTATTACCTCAATAGGCAGTCGCGCATTCTATGGCTGTAGCGGATTAACGAGTTTAACCCTTCCTGCTGGTATTACCTCAATAGGCGATGACACATTCTATGGCTGTAGCGGATTAACGAGTTTAACCCTTCCTGCTGGTATTACTTCAATAGGCGAGTACGCATTCTCTCGCTGTAGCGGATTAACGAGTTTAACCCTTCCTGCTGGTATTACCTCAATAGACAAGTACGCATTCTCTGGCTGTAGCAGATTAACGAGTTTAACCCTTCCTGCTGGTATTACTTCAATAGGCGAGTTCGCATTCTCTTACTGTAGCGGATTAACGAGTATATATGTATATGCAGAGAAAGTACCAAGAATAGGTCGTTATGCATTCGAAGGTTGTGCTTCCAGGAAATGTACACTTTATGTACCTAAGGGAACTTATGATAATTACAGGCTCTCTGAATTTGGCTACTTTGAGAATATAGTAGAATTCGATGCAACAGGTATCGACAAGACTACAACCTCTACTGATGTTGAGGAGGTATCTCGCTATTCTCTAAATGGTCAGCGATTGGCTGTTCCTGTTAAGGGCTTGAACATCGTGAAGTATAGCGACGGTACTGTGAGGAAGGTTGTTGTGAAGTAAAAAATCTTAATTGATAAATCGATATGAAAAGAGAGAGGGTGCGTCATCAGTCAATGACGCACCCTCGCTTCTTTTATGCAAAAATATTACTTGTTCAGGTGTGGATAGGAAATCCTGGTGTGGTAGATGGATTTCAGTCGTTCGATGAGTACAGACTTGGCCAAGGCTATGTCGCGGAAGGTGATAGGGCACTCCCTGAAGAATCCGCCTGCCACCTGACTGTCTATCAACTTGTTGGTGAGCGTGCTGATACTCTCCTCTGTGTATTCATTGAGTGAGCGAGAGGCTGCCTCCACGGTGTCTGCCATCATCAGAATGGCCTGCTCGCGGGTGAAGGGGTTAGGGCCAGGATACTGGAACATCTCCTTGTCCACCTGTTCGTCGGGGTGCTCGTTACAATAATTAATATAGAAATACTTGGTGAGTCCTGTGCCGTGGTGGGTAGAGATGAAGTCCTTGATGATGCCTGGCAGATTGAATTTCTCGGCAAGCTTCAGTCCTTCCGTAACGTGGCTGATGATGATTTGTGCGCTCTCCAGGTCGGAGAGTTGGTCGTGAGGATTGACACCAGCTTGGTTTTCGGTAAAGAATACCGGATTGGTCATCTTGCCGATGTCATGATAGAGCGCACCGGTACGTACCAGCAGACTGTTGGCATGAATACGGTTGGCAATTTCGGCAGCCAGGTTTCCCACGGTGATGGAATGCTGGAAGGTGCCAGGAGCTATCTCGCTCAGGTTTCGGAGCAGTCCCTTGTTGGTGTTGGAAAGCTCGAAGAGTGTCACGTTGGAGATGAATCCAAACATCTTCTCGATGAGGTACATCATCGGGTAGGAGAGCAGCAGGAAGATGCCGTTGATGATAAAATAGGTGTACATGCTCGGGTCGATGTTGAACATCTGGTTGTCCTGCATGAGCTGAAGTGCTAAGTAGACGATGCAACTCGATATGGTGACGAGTATGGCTGTGATGAATATCTGCGACCGCTTGGACAGTTCGCGGAGCGAGTAGATGGCCACCAGTCCCGATGCTAACTGCACGATGATGAACTCGTACTGATACTTTACTGCTGCGGCACAGATAAGAATCATCGTGACATGGGTGATGAATGCCGTTCGGGAATCCATAAACACCCTGACGAAGATAGCAGCCATGGCAAAGGGGATGATATAGACCGAGAAGAAGTTGTGCTTCATCATCATCGACACGAGGATAGGGAAGAGGGTGATCATCGTGTAGAGCATGGTGATGCTTCGTGGCTTCTCGAAGTAGTCTTTGCGGAAGAGCGTGAGGTAGGAGGTGAACATCATGACGAGTATCAGCACGAAGAGAATCTGGCCGATGAAGGTGGTCATGATTTCATCTTGAGTGGAGCTTCTGCGCTTCATCTCCTTATCGAAAGAGTTGAGCACACGGCAAGTGTAGTCGTTGACGATTTCTCCACGGTCGATGATTTTCTGTCCGCTCATCACCATGCCACTTGCCAAAGGAATGCTGCTCAGCAGATCGTTTTTCTCGGCATCGCTCTTCTCTTTATCGTACACGATATTGGCCTCTATATAGTTGTTGAGGTTGCACCGTGAGAGGATGGCTCGCTGGGCTGCGAGTTTCTCGTTGGCAAAGATGTGCTCGTAGGCAGCTATGGTGGAGTAGAAACTGCTCACCTTGAGACTCTTGGCATTTTTACCACTCACGAATCGTATCATGCTGGTGGAGTCCTTGAAGATGTTGTTGTATTCGTTGGTGTTGATGATGCCCATCTGGTATATTTCCTGCATCTGTCTTGCCACGATGCCCACATATTCTTTGGGCAGACCGTTGATGCCCTGCTCGTAGTCGTGCAGGAATCGCTCCACCTGCTTTTTCTCGATAAGCGGGTTGAGACTGTAGTAAGGCTGGAAGTGCTTGAGCAGGGAATCCTGTTCGTGCTTGATGGCCTCGTCTGTTTTGTAGATAGGGAAGTCGAACTTGGCAATGACCGATCCATACATCCATGGCTTTCCTACATCGTAGCGATACATTCTGCCCTCGTTGCGTGGCAGGAACCACACGATGATGGCTACGGTGATACATACGAGTACGGTCTTGGTGGCGAGATTTCGCCAGTAATTCTCTTCTGTGTTGTTGAATATGCTCATTTTATACCACTATTTTTAGATTACTCTGCGAAAATACGAAAAAAAACTGCTAAAATCGCAAAAAAAAGTGTAATTTTGCAGAAAATTTAAAAAATAGCTATTTTCAGACATGACTGATAGAAAAGTAAGAGTGCGTTTTGCCCCCAGTCCTACGGGTGCATTGCACATTGGCGGTGTTCGTACTGCCTTATATAATTATTTGTTTGCTCGCCAGCATGGTGGTGAGCTTGTGTTCCGTATTGAGGATACTGACTCACATCGTTTTGTGCCAGGAGCTGAGGAGTATATCCTGGAGTCATTCAAATGGCTCGGTATCAAGTTTGACGAGGGTGTAAGCTTTGGTGGAGAGCATGGTCCTTACCGCCAGAGCGAGCGTCGCGACATCTATAAGAAATATGTGCAGCAGTTGCTCGATGCTGGTAAGGCTTATATCGCTTTCGATACTCCCGAGGAGCTTGAGGCAAAGCGTGCCGAGATACAGAACTTCCAGTATGATGCCCATACCCGTATGCAGATGCGCAACTCGCTCACTCTTTCCAAGGAGGAGGTTGACCAGCTCATTGCAGACGGCAAGCAGTATACTGTGCGCTTCAAGATTGAGCCCGGCGAGGAGATTCATGTCAACGATATGATACGAGGAGACGTGAAGGTGATGAGTGATATCTTGGACGACAAGGTGCTCTATAAGAGCGCAGACGAGTTGCCAACATATCATCTTGCCAACATCGTGGACGACCATCTGATGGAGATTTCCCACGTGATTCGTGGTGAGGAGTGGCTGCCAAGTGCTCCCTTGCATGTGTTGCTCTATAAGGCTTTTGGCTGGGAAGACACTATGCCACGTTTTGCCCATCTTCCTTTGTTGCTCAAGCCAGAGGGTAAGGGTAAACTGAGCAAGCGTGATGGCGACCGTCTGGGTTTCCCTGTGTTCCCATTGGAGTGGCACGATCCCAAGACCGGCGAGGTGTCATCAGGCTATCGCGAGAGCGGTTACTTCCCCGAGGCAGTGGTCAACTTCCTGGCTCTATTGGGATGGAATCCTGGTACAGAACAGGAAATCTTCTCGCTCGATGAGTTGGTGAAGGCTTTCGATATCTCACGTTGTTCGAAGGCTGGTGCCAAGTTTGACTTCAAGAAGGGTATTTGGTTCAACCATGAGTATATACTGATGAAGAGCGATGACGAAATAGCCAATCTCTTTGCCCCAATCGTTGCCAACAACGGAGTGGAGGAAACGATGGATCGTGTGAAGCAGGTTGTGCACATGATGAAGGACCGTGTGAACTTCGTCTATGAGTTGTGGCCTCTTTGCTCTTTCTTCTTTATTCCACCAACCGAGTACGATGCCAAGACAGCCAAGAAGCGCTGGAAGGAGTATTCGGCTCAGCAGATGACCGAGCTTGCAGAGGTGCTTGAAGGTATCGAAGATTTCTCTATCGAGGGACAGGAGCCTGTCGTGATGAAATGGGTAGAGGACAAGGGCTATAAGCTTGGCGACGTGATGAACGCATTCCGTCTCACACTCGTTGGCGAGGGCAAGGGCCCAGGCATGTTCGACATCTCAGCCTTCCTTGGCAAGGAGGAAACCCTGAAGCGCTTGCGCAAGGCCATCGAAGTGTTAGGATAAAGTGTCAATCAAACTTCCGGTATCATGATTTACAACGTAGTCATTTATTTGGTCCTCTGGGGCATAGCCATTGCGAGCCTTTTCGACCATAAAGTGCGCAAGATGTGGCGTGGCGAGCGTGAAGCATTCAGACTGCTCAAGCAGAAGGTAGACCCTACTGCTCAGTATGTGTGGTTTCATGCAGCCTCGCTCGGCGAGTTCGAGCAGGGGCGTCCCCTCATGGAACGTATTCGCAGGGATTTCCCTCAGTACAAGATATTGCTTACCTTCTATTCGCCATCGGGCTATGAGGTGCGCAAGAACTACGAGGGAGCCGACATTATCTGTTATATGCCGGTGGATACTCGATTGAATGCCATCCGTTTCCTGCGTCTGGTGCGCCCGGTGATGGCTTTTTTCATCAAGTATGAATTCTGGTCAAACTTCCTTCACATTCTGAAGCATCGCAATATTCCTACCTACAGTGTGAGCAGCATCTTCCGCGAGGACCAGGTGTTCTTCAAGTGGTATGGCAGGAGCTATGCCGGAGTACTGAAGTGCTTCACCCGTTTCTTCGTGCAGAACGAGGAAAGCAAGCGCCTGCTCGAAAGTATTGGCATAACTGCTGTCGACGTGGTGGGAGATACCCGTTTTGACCGTGTGCTCCAGATCAAGGAGGCTGCCAAGCAGTTGCCTATATGTGATGCTTTCCGCAAGGGACACGTTGCAGAGGCTTTGGCTGCTGGAGAAATCCCTGCTAAAGAGGACTATAAGGTTTTTGTGGCAGGCAGTTCCTGGCCACCTGATGAGGAGATATTCATTCCGTTCTTCAATGAGCATAAGGACTGGCGTCTGCTGATAGCTCCTCATGTCATAGGCGAGGATCATCTGCGCCAGATTCTTTCTCTGATAAAGGACAAAAAGGTGGTGCGCTACACACAGACCACTCCCGAGGAGGCAGCTCTGGCTGACGTGCTGATCATCGACTGTTTCGGATTGCTGAGCAGCATGTACCATTATGGTGATGTGGCTTATGTAGGTGGAGGCTTCGGCGTTGGTATTCATAATACTTTGGAGGCTGCGGTATGGAATATGCCTGTCATCTTCGGTCCAAACAACAAGAAATTCCAGGAAGCTCAGGGCTTGCTCAAGTCTGGCGGCGGTTTTGAGATTCAGAACTATGAGAGTTTTGAGGGCTTGATGAATTCAATGATGAATGATGAGGCTTTCCTGAAGCAGGCCGGTGACAAGGCCGGTGCTTTCGTAGCGAGTCTTTCGGGTGCTACCGATAAGGTGTTGGCAAAGGTCAGTCTGTAGATTATGGTATATAGATTTTTATTGTTCTTGTCTTTATGAGAACAGCTAAATAAAAGAAGAGCAGTCAAATCAATGACTGCTCTTCTTTTATGTGTGTCGGGCATGACACTAACCTAACTGGTTCAATTCCAGTCGCAGGTATTTA
>ERZ779643.1132-NODE-1132-length-19416-cov-6.111358_pt1 | contig 19416 bp, 19 predicted proteins | sample MGYA00511564_ERZ779643 | MGnify/ENA primary metagenome ERZ779643 (study PRJEB29588, sample SAMEA2147114) | human gut metagenome | biome: human gut; feature: human-associated habitat; material: faeces | place: Denmark | collected 2008/2010 ... | reverse complement strand
AAACAGCAACTATTACAGGTCCAGTTGGTAACCCAACAGAGCTTGACATTCCAAGTAAATTAATTGTTAAGGGGCAAGACTACACAACAACCAGCATTGGTAAAGAGGCATTCTTTGATTGCAGCAGTTTAACATCAATTAAATTGCCAAATTCTCTTAAAAATATTTGCGAATTTTCATTTGCAGGAACTAATTTAACGGACATTATAATTCCAAATGGTGTAACAATTATAGGAGAAAGCGCTTTTTCAGAATGCTATGAATTAGTAGATATTATTATTCCAGATAGTTTGAATAGCATTGGATTTGATCCGTTTGAAGAATGTGATAGCTTACAACCAAGAATAATAAAAGATGGAATTAAATATTTAGGAAATAAAATTAATAAATACATTATTGCTTGGGATATAATTGATACGGAACAAAAAAGTTATATAATTCAAAATGGTTGTAAAATTATTAATGGTTTTTGTTTTCAAAATTCTGACGCTACAGAAATTGTAATGCCAAATGGATTGCTTAATATTGATGCGTATGCATTTTATCAGTGTACCAATTTAAATAAAATTGAAATACCAAAAAGTGTAACAAATATTGGGTTTACTGCTTTTGGGTTTTGTAGTAGTTTAATATCAATTACAATTCCAAGTAGTGTAACTTATATTGGGAAAAATCCTTTTTCAGAATGTAATAATTTAGTATCAATTAATGTTGCATCAGAAAATAAATATTATCATAGCGATGGAAATTGTTTAATTGAGACAGCAAGTAAAAAATTAATATCTGGATGCAAAAAAAGCGTTATTCCAAATGATTTTTCCGTAACGATTATTGCAGAAGATGCTTTTTTCAGATGTCAAGGACTTTCTTCTATTACCATACCATATAATATTATTAGTGTTGAAGCAAAAGCATTTTGTGATTGTCGTAATTTAAATTCAATATTAATAGGCTCTGGAGTAGAGTATATAGGAGAACATGCTTTTGCTTCATGTACAAAACTTTCTGAAGTAAATATTCCTAAAAATGTTACTAATATAGGAAATGGGGCATTTAGTGATTGTAATAATTTAAACTTAATAACAGTCGATAAAGATAATGTAACATATTTCGCTGATGGGAGTTCTTTAATAGAAAAAGAAACAAATAAACTCCTTAGAGGAGCAAAAAATGGAGTTATTCCTGATGGAATTGTTGTTATAGCACAATTTGCTTTTTCTGGATATGAAGAATTAATTTCTTTTGAAATACCAAATACTGTAAAAAGTATTGAAAAATATGCGTTTGCAAGATGTAGTCAACTTACAAATAAAATTGGCGAAGGTTGGATATATGCAGAAGATTACGGGATGGTAATTGATGGGCAATGGGTTACAGTAAAAAAAGGAGATGTGGTTAAATCAAATATTTTATTAGCACAAATTACCTGCGATATTAAAAGAGCGTAAATAAGCAAAACCAGGAAAATAAAAAATCTCTCGATTGAGAGATTTTTTTATGCTTTAATAAGTTTTGCAAATTCCACGGCATTTAAACTTGTTCCGCCAACCAGCACTCCGTTGATGTTTTTATTTTTATAGATATCTCTTGCTGTTTGTGGGGTAATGCTGCCGCCATAAACAATTTTGATTTCTTTTCCTGCTGTTTCTGAATACAATCTATTTATTGTTGAACGAATAAATTTTACTGCTTCGCTGATTGTTTTGCTGTCTGCAATTTTGCCTGTGCCAACAGCCCAAACAGGTTCGTAAGCGATTGTTATGTTTTTGAGTTCGTTTTCGTAAATTCCAAACAAGATTTCGCCAAGTTCTTTTTCTATGGCGATTTTTGTTTTTCCTGAATTGCGTTGAGCGCGTGTTTCGCCAACGCATAAAACTATTTGAAAGCCATATCTTAATGCAGTTTTGATTTTTTTATTAATTTGCAAGTTTGTTTCGCCAAATTTTTTACGATCGCTATGACCAAGCATAACAGTTTTGACTTTCAAATCTGCGAGCATAGGAGCGGAGATTTCGCCTGTGTAGCCGCCGCTTTCTTCTTCAAACATATTTTGAGCGCCAAATAAAAATTTTTCGCCTTTATATAGTTTTGAGAGATATAAAGAAGTATATGGCAAGAACAAACAAATTTTTTGTGGTTCGTCAACCAATAATGCGTCTAATTCTTTCAAATAATCTTTTGTTTCGGAAAAAGTTTTATTCATTTTGAAATTTGCATAAATCAATTCTTTCATATTAACTCCTTATATAATTTATTTTTGTTTTTTGTGGTTATTCTTTATCGTCCAGAACATCAAGACCAGGAAGGTCTGCGCCTTCAAGGAGTTTCAAACTCGCGCCGCCGCCAGTTGAGATATGTGTTATATAATCTTCATATCCAAATTCGTGAATTGCAGCAGCAGTGTCGCCGCCGCCAACTATTGTTGTGCCGTTCACTTTTGTGAGCGCTTTTGCAATCTTTTTTGTTCCGTCTGCAAAACTATCAAACTCAAACACGCCAACAGGGCCGTTCCAAATAACGGTGTGAGCTTCTTTTATAACTTTTGAGAAAAGTTTGATTGTTTCAGGACCGATGTCAAGCCCCATCATATCTTCTGGGATTTTATCAACAGGGTAGACTGTTCCTCGAGCGGAAGGACTGTAAACTTCCGTGCAAACAACATCAACAGGGAGTAAAATTGTTTTACCAAGTGCTTTTGCTTCATCTAGGGTGTTTTTTGCTATTTCCAATTTTTCTTCATCAATTATGCTTGTTCCGACATCATAGCCTTCTGCTTTTAGGAAAGTGAAAGCCATAGCACCGCCAATTAAAATTGTGTCTGCTTTTGGAAGAAGGTTTTTAATAACAGCGATTTTATCGCTAACTTTTGCTCCGCCTAAAATTGCAACAAAAGGTCTATCTGGGTTATTCATAGCGCTTGTGATAGCGTTTATTTCTTTGCCCATCAAAAAGCCCATTGCGTTTGGCAACATTTTTGCGACTCTATGAATGGAAGCATGTTTTCTGTGGACAACGCCGAACGCATCATCAATATAGATATCTGCCATACTTGCAAGTTTTCTTGCAAAGAACAAATCGTCTGCTTCTTCTTCTTTACAAAATCTTAAATTTTCAAGAAGCAAAACTTCGCCGGGTTTTAAATTTTTTGCTTTTTCCATGGCGTCTGGACCAACAACATCGACAGCAAAATAAACTCTGTTAATTAAATATTTAATAAGTTGTTGTGCGACAGGAAACATAGAGTATTTTGGATTATATTCTCCGTTTGGTCTGCCAAGGTGAGAGCATATAATAAGTTTTGCACCTTGTTTTAAAATATATCTAATTGTTGGCATTGCTTCATAAATTCTTGTGTCGTCAACAATATAGCCGTTATCGTCCAAAGGAACATTAAAATCGACCCTTAAAAGCACTCTTTTGTTTTTCAAGTCTAAATCTGTAAGCATTTTTTTCATAGTTATCCCCCTTAAATCTAATTATAATATACAACGAAATGAAATATTTTCAAATTAAATTTGGTTATTTGTCTTAAATTAGTTATAATATTAAACATGACAATAGAATTTGTAAATGAAAGCGACATTCAAAAAATATATGACATTTCAAAATGTTATTTTGATTGGACATACGATAATTTTGTAAGCGGTTTAAAGTCAAACAACATTTTTTTAAAAGCGGTAAGTGAAGGTGAGATTGTTGGTTTTTTAATTGCAGACGATTTAATAGATAGTTACAATTTGCTTTTAATAGCCGTTAAAGAAGAATTTAAAAATCAAAATATTGCAACAAAATTAATAAAAAAATTGGAAAATATTGCAAAAAATAAAAATATAGAAAAAATATGGCTAGAAGTTAAAGAAAATAATTTTCCGGCGATTAATTTATATAAAAAAAATGATTTTAAAAATATTTATCTGCGCCGAAATTACTATAAGAGCGGCGAAAATGCTTTAATTTTTGAAAAATTAATTTAAAAAATAAAAAAGGTAATTTTTTTGACCTTTTTTTTATTTTATTTAATTATTTATTTTTAATTAAATTCGCTTCTGCTTGGCTTGGACGAATATATAAAGGAACAAGTTCGCTTTCTGGGCAGGTTTCATTTTTTGCAATTTTTTCAAGTGCAATTTTGAGCATATTTTCACAAGTAAATTTTGCAAGTTTAACATTGCAATTTTCAATATTTTCATTACTAACAATATTGTTTAAATTTTCAAGTTCAGATTTTTCAATCATTTTTGGTTCTGAAAATTTGTTATTTTCAAAAGTTGATACAAAATGCAAGCCGCTTAAAGCATTTAAAACAATGTCAATTTTCTCATCTTTGTTATTTTCAAAAAAGTTGTTTGCTAGCATTTCAAAACTATTAAATTTCACTGCTTTTAAGGTTGGGTGAGTTACCAAAAGTGCTTTTGCAGTTGCTATTGAAATTCTAAGGCCAGTAAACGAACCTGGGCCAACATTAACAGCGAGATATTCAAGTTCATTTAAGTTGACATTTGCTTTTTTAAGCAATTTTTCAATTTCTGGTAGCAAGTTTTCTGAGTGCTTCATAGAAGCGTCAAGTTCGCTAAAATAATTCAAGTTGTCTGCTTGCAAGGCAAGTTGCGCAGTCATTCCTGCGGTGTTAATAACTAAAATTTTCATACGATTTCCTCTAAAATTATTTCTCTTTCATTATCGCTTAATTTGTTGAATGTGATTTTGTGATATGGTTTTGAGATAAGTCCTGCAACATTTTCTGCCCATTCAACAAGGCAAATTCCTTTTAAATTTGTATTGTCAAAGTATTCTTCAAAACCAAGAGCATAGGCTTCGCTGACATCATTCAATCTATACATATCAAAATGGAAAAGAGCAAAGTTTTCGCCTGTGTATTCATTCATAATTGTGAACGTTGGGCTTGTGACGATATCTGTAATGCCAAGACCGAGAGCAAAACCTTTTGTGAAAGTTGTTTTGCCAGCACCTAAATCGCCGCTTAAAATATAAACGCCACAATTTTTAACATTTTGGGCGATTGATTTTGCAATTTGTTTTGTTTGTTCAGCGCTTTTTGAGATGTATTTTTCAATCATGCTATGAGTATTACATTTAATTTTTAAAATGTCAAATTAAGTTGATAAAAATAGTTAATTTTTTTCAAATTTGTGATATAATCACCGCATGGAAAATATTTTACAAGGTTTAAACGAAGAACAACAAAAAGCATTATTGCAAATTGATGGTGCGGTTTTGGTCACTGCTGGTGCGGGTAGTGGCAAAACAAGGCTTTTGACACATAGAATAGCATATTTAATTTCTGAATTAAATGTTTCGCCATACAATATTTTGGCGATTACTTTCACGAACAAAGCGGCAAAGGAAATGAAAGACAGGGTTGAAAAAATGATTGATGGTGGCGACCGTGTTTGGATATCCACATTTCACTCAATGTGTGCAAAAATTTTGAGAATGGATATAGATAAACTCGGTGGTTATGACCATAATTTTTCAATATATTCAGATCAAGACACAGACAAACTTTTTAAGCAAATTTGTGCAAAATATAATATCGACAAAGAAGATAAGCGTAAAAATATTGCTTTTCATATTAACAATTTAAAAAACAACAATATGACAATGACCGAATACAAAAAAATGTATGACTATTTGGATAATATTGAAACTATTGAGCGAGTTTATTACGATTATCAATCAGAACTCAGAAAAGCAAATGCGTTAGATTTTAACGATTTGATGAATGTGACCTATCAACTTTTTAAACAATGTCCAGAAGTTTTGGCAAAGTATGCAAATCGTTTTAAATATGTTTTAGTGGACGAATTTCAAGACACCAACACAATTCAATACGACCTTGTAAAAATGCTTACAAGTGTTCATAAGAACATATTTGTTGTTGGCGATGAAGATCAATGCATTTACACTTGGCGTGGTGCAAATTTTGCTAATATTTTTGATTTCCAAAAAGATTTTGAGAATGTTAAACTTTTCAAACTTGAAAGGAATTATCGTTCAACAAAAAAAATCTTAAATCTAGCAAATTTGCTTATTAAGAACAATAAATCAAGAATGGACAAAAATCTTTGGACAGAAAATTTCGATGGTGCAGAAATTCAAACAAGAAATGTATACGATGAAAAGGAAGAGGCCGAAGTTGTTGCTCGTGAAATATACGATTTGGTTCAAAATTATGGTTATCAATACAGCGATTTTGCAGTTTTGATGCGTTTAAATGCTTTGACATTACCTTTTGAGGAAAGATTTTTGACATATAACATTCCTCACAGAATTTATGGCGGTTTTAAGTTTTTTGAGCGTGCTGAAATCAAAAACTTAATTTCATATTTAAGACTTTTTACAAATCCAAGAGATGATATTTCATTTGAAAGAATTATAAATTTCCCTAAAAGGGGAATTGGTGATAGTGCACTAAACGCATTAAAAATTGAAGCGAACAATCTTGGTGAAAGCCTTTTAAACACTGTTTTGACTGATAATTTAAATTTGCCATTATCAACAATAAAGAAATTTGAAAGTTTTAAAAACACATATTTGACCTTGAAAGATGATTATGAAAAAATGTGTTTAACAGATTTTGTTAAGCATTTGATAAGCGAATTTAACATTAAAAGTGCATATAATTCCAACTCAGAAGAAGATATAAACAGAATTTTGAATATTGATATGTTTGTGTCTCAGGTTCAAGATTTTGAAGAAAAAAATGAGAGTGCTTCGCTTGTTGAATTTTTGGAAAGTGTTTCGCTTATTTCAGATATTGACGGCATGGATAGTGCTGGCAATTGCGTGACGATTGCAACTGTTCATTCGGTTAAAGGCTTGGAATTTAGATATGTTTTTATAATCGGACTTGAAGAAAAGATTTTTCCTATTTCTAGAGCATTTGATAATAACGATGAAATGGAAGAAGAGCGCAGGTTAATGTATGTTGCAATAACAAGAGCAAAGGAAAATTTGATGCTTACATCTTGCAAAACGAGATACTTATATGGCAAGAGAGATTATCAAAGACCATCAAGGTTTTTACGCGAAATAAATCTTGCACCAGCAGAAGAAAATATTATGCCGGAATTTTCAGTTTTTCAAAACAACAGATATGGAGCACAGATTGGCGCTTATTATAAGCAACAATATCAACCAAAAATTGAAAAGGTTTATTATAAAGAGCCAGAACAAAACAAATATGATTACAGCCCAATGCAAACGAAAACTAAATTTGATGAGTATGTTGAAAACAGAAAAACAAAAGTGGAATCTAATTTTGAAGTTGGTCAAACTGTTTTACATCCAAAATTTGGTGTTGGTAAGATTATAAGTATAGACGGCGGAAAATTTGCAGATATTGATTTTGGAAAGATTGGTAAAAAGAGTATTATGCTTGAGATTTCGCCTTTGAAAGTGTTAAAATAATAAAGAGGAGGGCTAAAGCCGCTTTTCGCTTGCGAAAAGCAAAAGCGTGCCGTGGGCACGCTTTGCCGCACTTTCGTGCGGGGCTTTCGCCCCACCCAAAAGGAACAAAATGAACTATAACGACAAAATGAAAGAAAAAATATCGTCTTTTAATGGAGAAAAGAAAAAACTTTTGCTCCATAGTTGTTGCGCGCCTTGTTCAAGCGCAGTTATTGAGAGACTTTTGCCACATTTTAATATCACAGTTCTATATTATAACCCCAACATTATGCCAGAAGAAGAATATGAAAAGCGTAAAAATGAGCAAATATGCTTTCTAAAAAAATTGAATATTCCAATGTTGGATATTGATTATTCGCATCAAGATTATTTAAATGCCATAAAAGGCAAAGAAAATTTAGGTGAACATTCACCAAGGTGTTATGAATGTTACAAATTAAGGCTTTCTAAAACTGCTTTACTTGCAAAAGAAAATGAATTTGATTTATTCTGCACAACATTGTCAGTCAGTCCATATAAAAACGCAACTTGGATTAACGAAATTATGCAAAATTTATCAAAACAATTTGAAGTGGATTATCTTCCATCAGACTTTAAAAAAGAAAACGGCTATTTGCGTTCACTTCAACTTTCTAAAGAAAATAATTTTTATAGACAAACTTATTGTGGCTGTAAATTTGACAACTAAATAAAATTACTTAAAATAATTGTTTTCTTTTGATTTGTGTGCTATAATGCCCAAGATTTAAAATTTTAAGGAGAAAAAAATGAGTTACAAAATTACAAAAAAAGAAAAAAATAATTATGAAGTAGAAATCACAATCTCTGCTGAAGAATGGGAAAATGCTGTTGAAGCAACATATCAAGCAGACAAAAATAGATTTTCTGTTCAAGGTTTCAGAAAAGGAAAAGCGCCTAGAAAAGTTATTGAAAAGAACTATGGAGAAATGGTTTTCTTTGATGGCGCTTTTGAAAGAGCATTCTCAGAAGAATATGGAAAATTTTTGGACGAAAATAAAGACTTTGAACCTATTGTTCAACCAAATGTTAAAATTGATAAGTTTGGTAAAGAAGGCTTAGTTGTAACTGCTAGCGTTGCTGGCGTTCCAGAAGTTAAACTCGTCGCATACACAGGCTTAACAGTTAAAAAAGAATGCAAAAAAGCAACTAAAAAAGAAGTTGACGATGAACTTAAAATGGTTGCTGAAAGAAGTGCAAGATTTGTTGACGCATCAGATGACGAAGCAAAAATGGGCGATTTCGCAACAATCGACTTTGTGGGTATGGTAGATGGAGAAATTTTTGAAGGTGGCAGTGCAACAAATTATAGATTAGAACTTGGTTCAAAGAGTTTTATTGACACTTTTGAAGACCAAATTGTTGGAATGAAAGTTGGTGACAACAAAGATGTTAATGTAACATTCCCAGCAAATTATGGTGCTGAAAACTTGCAAAATAAACCAGCAGTTTTTAAAGTTACACTTGAAAAAATTGAAAGAAAACAACTTCCAGAAATAAATGATGCTTTTGCTTCAAATGTAAGTGAATTTGAAACACTTGAAGATTATAAAAAAGATATTGAAAAGAGAATGAACATTAAAAAAGAACAAGAAGCTGAAAGAAAGCTTGAAAACGATTTGATTGAAAAAATTGTTGATGCAAGTGAAGTTGAAGTTCCAGAAATTTTGATTGAACGCCAATTAGATATGTTTATCAAAGATTTGGAAGCAAGATTAAGCTACCAAGGTTTAAAACTTGATGAATATCTTGGCTATCTTGGAACAGATGTTGAAAAACTTAGAGAAGAAAGAAAAGAACAAGCAAAACAATCATGCAAAACAAGACTTGTTTTGGAAGAATTGATTAAAAAAGAAAACTTGTATGTAACTGACGAAGAACTAAACGCAAAACTCCAAGAAATGGCAGATTTGTATAAAAAAGATTTAGAAGAATACAAGAAAACTTTGGACAATAATACAGTTGCTTATTTCGAAAACGACATTTTAATGAAAAAATTGCTAGATTTCTTAAAAGCTAACAATACTATTGCTTAATAAATTGGATATAAATAATTGGAAGGAGAAAAATTTATGTTAATTCCTATGGTTGTTGACCAAACAGCAAACGGCGAACGCTCTTACGATATTTATTCAAGGTTATTAGAAGATAGAATTATTTTCCTTTCAGGCGAGATAAATGACCAAGTTGCCAACAGTGTTGTTGCGCAACTTATATATCTTGAAGGCAAAAACCCAGATAAAGATATCTTCTTGTATATCAATAGTCCAGGTGGAAGCGTTTCTGCTGGTCTTGCTATTTACGATACGATGAATTATATCAAATGCGATGTTGCAACAACTTGTGTTGGACTTGCAGCATCTATGGGTGCATTTTTGCTTGCAAGCGGTGCAAAAGGTAAGAGATTTGCACTTCCAAACTCTGAAATTATGATTCACCAACCACTTGGTGGGGCACAAGGTCAAGCAAGTGACATTGAAATTCAAGCAAAGCAAATTCAAAAAATTAAAGCTAAAATAAATAGAATAATTTCTGAAAATACTGGAAAACCTATTGAACAAGTTGAAAAAGATACAGACCGTGACCATTATTTGAGCGCTGATGAAGCACTTGAATATGGTTTAATTGACAAAGTCTATGTTAAACGCGGTGTTGAGAAAAAGCCTGAATAAAAGGGTTGATTAAAAATAATTTTTTAACTAATAATATATTGAGGTGTTATGGAAAAGGAAAGAAAGCCCCTTTGTTGTTCTTTTTGTGGCAAACCACAAGAAACCGTAAAAAAACTTATTGCCAATCCAGATGGCAATAGTTTTATATGCAACGAATGTATAGATATTTGCAAAGAAATTGTTCAAGAAGAAAAAGTTTCTAAACTTGATAGTAAAATTGAACTTCTTGCTCCAGAAGAAATTAAGAAAAGACTTGATGATTATATTGTTGGACAAGAAGATGCAAAACGCGCTCTCGCAGTTGCTGTTTATAATCATTATAAAAGAGTTAATTATAATTTGCTTACAAGCAAGTCGAAAAAAGAACAAAATGATGATATTGAACTTGAAAAATCAAACATTTTAATGGTCGGCCCAACAGGTAGTGGCAAAACATTGCTTGCAAAAACATTAGCAAAAATTTTAAATGTTCCATTTGCTTCATGCGATGCAACAACATTGACCGAAGCGGGTTATGTTGGTGACGATGTTGAAAATATTTTGTTAAAACTTATTCAAAACGCTAATTATGATATTGCCAAGGCAGAGCGTGGCATAATTTATGTTGACGAAATAGATAAACTTGCAAAGAAAAGCCAAAATGTATCAATCACTCGTGATGTTTCAGGTGAAGGCGTTCAACAAGCACTTTTAAAAATTGTTGAGTCCACAATCGCATCAGTTCCTCCACAAGGCGGAAGAAAACATCCTCATCAAGAAATGTTGCAAATTGATACAACAAACATTTTATTTATTTGCGGTGGCGCATTTATCGGACTTGATAAAATCATCGAAGCAAGGTTGAATGATAGCACTCTAGGTTTTAGTGCAGATGTTAAAACAAAAGTGGATAGGGAAGAACTCAATGTTATTAAACAAACTCAACCACAAGACCTTATAAAATTTGGACTTATTCCAGAATTTATTGGCAGAATGCCAGTGTTTGTTTCACTTTCAGACTTGAAAGAAGATGCTTTTGTTAAAATTTTAACTGAACCTAAAAATGCACTTGTTAAACAATATAAGAAATTGTTTAAAATGGATAATATTGAACTTGTTTTTGAACCAGATGCAGTTGATGCAGTTGCGCATAAAGCAAGCGAACTCAAAACAGGTGCACGCGGACTCAGGGCAATTTTGGAAGATGCAATGCAAGATGTTATGTTCACATCACCAAGCAATGTTGATATAGATAAAATTGTAATTACAAAAAATGTAATTTTAAATCACTCAAAACCTGAAATTATTTATAAAATTAAATCAGAAGAAACAGCATAATCTCTCAATTTGAGAGATTTTTTAATAAAAAAAGTGGGCTTAAACTAGGCTCACTTTTTTTTTGTTATTTTTAATTGTTTAATTAGCGTTTATTTGCTCTTTAATGGCATTAACAAGTGTTTTAATTCTGCCGCCATCTCTGTATTGTTCGGTGATTTTGTCGCGCGCATGGATAATTGTTGTGTGATCTCTGCCGCCAAAGAGTTTTCCAATCGCAACAAGTGGCATATCTAACATCTCGCTGATTAAGTAAATAGCAATCATTCTTGGTTCAACAATTTCTTTGCTTTTCTTTTTACCAACAATATCGGCTTTTGAAATTCCAAAATACTTGCAGGTTGCGTCAATAATTGTGTCTGGGCTTAAGTCTTCGCGTTTTTCGTCTAAGTCTTCTTTAAATGCTTCTTTTGCTTCTTCAAGTGATGCTGATTTTTTACCAAGAAGTGTTGCAAAGAAATAAACTTTTGCAAGCAAACCTTCCATTTCACGAATATTTGTGTCTATTTTTTCGGCGATGAAGTTAATAACTTCGTCATCTATTATATATCTTTCAAGTTGCGCTTTTTTTCTTAAAATTGCCACTCTGGTTTCAAAATCAGGTGATTGGACATCTTGAATTAATCCGCTTGCGAAGCGTGAACGCAATCTGTCTGACAATGTTGCAATTTCTTTTGGTGGACGGTCTGACGCGATGATGATTTGTTTGTTATTTTGATACAAGTCGTTAAAAGTATGGAAAAATTCTTCTTGCGTTTCGTTTTTATTGGTTATAAATTGAATATCGTCAACCATTAAAACATCAACATTTCTATATTTTTCTCTAAATTTGTTAATACCTTGGTCTTTATTTGAACCATGAAGGCTGTCGATATAATCATTTGTAAATTTTTCGCAGGTTACATACTTGATTTTAAGGTCTGGCAACTCTTTTTTGATGTAATTTCCAATAGCGTGAAGAACATGTGTTTTGCCAAGCCCAACGCCACCATAAATAAAGAGTGGGTTGAAACGCTTGCCTGGATTTTCGGCAACTGAGCGGGCAGCAGCATAAACAAATTGGTTACTTTTGCCAACAACAAAGTTATCAAAAGTATATTTTGGATTGAAAGCGTTTTTATCTTCTTCTATTTCTTTTTCAACGACTGCTTGGTTGATTTCTGGCTTATTTTTCTTTAAAAATTCTTTTTTCTCATCTGGGTCTAAAATTTCAAAAGGAGTGTCTTCGCCAAAGACTTCTTCAATAGCAGATTTGAGTTGTTCGGAATGATTTTTCATAAGTTGCTTTTTAGCGTATGTGGAATTTGTTGACAAAATCAACTTTTCAAATTTATTGTAGTCTAACACTTCAAGTGGAGCAATCCAAAGGTCAAAAGAAACGGCGCTAACCATCATTTCAACTTTTAATAAAACTTGTTTCCACATCTCTTGCAATTCTTTCATATTTCTTCCTTTAAATACTTAACTTGAAAGATTATAACTTCTTTTGGCGGAACTTGTCAACATTTTTTCGGCGTAATAAAATTATTATTTTTTGTTTTGCTTTTATTAATAATTAATTGTATAATATTTTCAAGGAGTTGATATGAAACAAGGTCCAAGATATGAAGCAAAGCGCGATTTTTTAGTATTTTTTGTGATTATAACATTGGTTGTTGCAACAGCCTGCATTGCAGTGTTTTTCCCAAAAAATTACTTTTGGCAATACATATTTTTGCTAGTATTTTTCAGTGTCATTTTGCTTGTATATTTGTATTCAGTTCTAAAAACTTATTACATTTTTACAGAAGACTATTTGCTGGTTGTAAGCGGCATTTTTAGGAAAAGAATTTATTACAGATACATTGAAGAAGTAAAACCTGTTAAAAGCATTGTAAGTTCTTTTTGTTTGTCGATTGATAGAATTAAAATCAAACGCGGAAGCAAATTTTTTCAAAGAGATTACATTGCGCCTGTTGATAAAGAAGAAGTGATGGCTGAACTTAAAGAAAGAGCGACAAAAGCAAGAGAATTTTTAAATAAATAGGGTGAAATATGAATAGAATTGTTGTTATATCTGGCGGAACAAGTGGAATAGGCAAGCAAACCGCTAAACTGTTTAAAGAAAGTGGCGACAGGGTGTTTGCTCTTGGCTTGCATCCAGACCCATTAAACGAAGACGAATATTATTGTGATGTTAGAGATGAACAAGGTTTCAAAGCGAGCATGAACAAAATCGCTTCCGATTATGGAAAGATAGACATTTTGATTTGTTCGGCAGGTTTTGGAATTTCTGGCGCAGCAGAACTTGCTGAAACAGAAGAAGTTAAACGCCTTTTTGATGTCAATTATTTTGGCGTTTTGAATGCTGCAAAGGCTTGTTTGCCATACATGGGAAAGGGCGCAAAAATTGTGATTATAGGTTCATGTTGCGGGCTTTTTGCCATGCCGTTTAGAATTAATTATTGTGCAAGCAAATCGGCAGTGAATATGCTTTCACATGGGCTTAGAATGGAACTTTCGCACGCAGGAATAAATGTTTGCTGCATCAATCCTGGCGATGTTAAAACGCCATTTATTCAAAACAGAGTTAAAAATTTTGAAACAAATGACCGCTATGGTAAAAAAGTTGAAAATGCACAAGCAATTGTTGAAAAAAATAACTCAAAGCGAATGAGCGTTGAGTATTGCGCTAATAAAGTTTTTAAAATTGCTAATAAACGCAAATTTAAAGCAAGTTACATAATTGGTAACAAGTATAAAGTGTTTAATTTTTTGGTTAAAATTTTTCCAATAAACTGGTTTTTAAAAGTGTCAAACAAGTTGTTTGGCGGAAAATATAATTAATTATTGCTGTTTTTGAGCGTAATTGTCTTATTATCTTGGGTGCTGACGGTGCTGTATGTTGAAACAGGGGAATTAACTCCAAAAAGTTCAACAAGTATGGTGTCTGCACCTATTTTACATATTTGCGAAAAAGGAATAAATAAGTCGTTGCCGCCTTTTAAAAAACCAAAAATAGTTTTTGTGCCTGGAACGACAATGCCTTTTATTTGACCACTTGGCAATTCAAAAACAATGTCAACAACATGACCAAGCCTAGTGCCGTCAACAACATTTATAACTTCCTTGCATCTTAATTCAAGAAAAGATGTTTCCATTTACCTTCCTTTTTTGCATACTTTTGTTGTATATATATGCGTAAACTTAGCAAAATACCACAAAATTTGTCGAAAAATGCACGCACATTTGCAATTTATTTTTTCATAAATATTAAGTATGGAAAACTTAGTAAGTTTGGCAATGATAGTCAAAAACGAAGAAAAATATTTGGCTCGCTGTTTGGAAAGCGTAAAAACTTTTGTTGATGAAATCATAATTGTTGATACGGGTTCAACAGACTTTACAAAACTTGTTGCTGCGCAATTTACAGATAAAATATTTGATTTTAATTGGTGTGACGATTTTTCAAAAGCAAGAAATTTTGCGTTTTCCAAGGCGACAAGCAAGTATGTTATGTGGTTAGATGCTGACGATGTCGTTACGCAAGATAATTTGATAAAATTAAAAAAATTAAAGCAGAAATTAAAGGAAAGTCAAACAGATGTTTATATGCTCAAATATGAAACCGCTTTTGACGAAAAAGGGCGTTGCACATTTGCATATAATCGGGAACGAATTTTAAAGAACAACAAAACTTTTTTATGGGAAGGGGCTGTTCATGAAGCAATAACACCTCATGGCAAAATTGAAAATTTAGACATCGCAATCAGGCACTTAAAAGGTGACAAAAAGACCGACCCCAAGCGAAATTTAAAAATTTATCGGCAACTTATAAAGTCTGGCAAAACACTTTCGCCACGAGATCAATACTATTTTGCACGAGAACTTTATTATAACGGATACTATAAAAAAGCGATAAAGGAGTTTACAAACTTTTTAAAGGGCGGCAAGGGCTGGATTGAAAACAATCTCGGTGCACTTGAAATGCTGTATTTTTGCAATTTAGCGATTAATAAAAACGACATCAACATTTTATATAAAAGTTTTGAATATGCCGAGCCGCGAGCAAACTTTCTGTGCTATATTGGCGACTATTTTATGCGCGAGAATAAGTTTAAACAAGCGATTTTTTGGTTTGAAAATGCACTAAAATGCAAAAAAGATTATTCAAGTGGTGCATTTATAAATGAAGAATATTTTAGCACTTATCCTGCGTTGCAATTATGTGTTTGCTATTATAATCTCGGAGATTTGGAGAGTGCAAAAAGGTATAATGATTTTGTTTTGACATTAAGCCCACAAAATGAAGTGGCGATAAAAAATGACATATTTTTCAAAAATTTGACATAAAATTATTTTTGTAAATTTATTTGACTATTTTGGTTAAATAGTGTTAAAATAAATTTAGGAGATAAGATTATGGCACTTTCAGTTTTCGCTATGGCTTGGTGGGGTATTCTTCTAACAGTTGTTGGCTCAATAATTGGTGCATTTTTGCTCGTTTGGGGCATAATTGCCATTTACTTAATTATTAGGGGCGAACGCTTCAACAAAAAAAATAAAAGTTGTGTTGAAGAAGAAAACACTGTTCAACCAAGAGAATCAAAAAACGAAACAATAGAATAAAAGCAGTTTAAACAACTGCTTTTTTTATAAAATCATATATTTGTTCGGTCAGAACGAGTTCTTTATTTTTAAAACTATGATTTGCACCTTCTATTGCGCCAAAATCTTTAAAATTATTTGTTACTTTGGAGTTTAAAATTTCAATTATTTCAAATGCATCTTTTGGGATTATTTCGTTAATTGTGCCATATCTCATAAAAAGCGGGCAGTTAATTTTGTTTAGCAATTCAAATTTAAAATTTTTATCAAGAAACTGAACAAAATTTAAGTTTTCTTGGAAATATTGATTTAAACATTTGGCAGTCATCGGAAAACCGAAAAAGCCTTCTGTTAAAGTATCGAATTTTCCTTTCTTAACAAGTTTGTTGGACAATTTTTCTAAATGTTTAGCGTGTTTAGGGTCATCATAATATAAAAATTCTTTTATTCCAACAAGCGAAAGCAAAATGACTGCTTTTATCTTGCTTAATTTGTCTACAAGATTATTTTCTATGAGATAATTATAATAAATTACGCTCTTTATGCTTCCTAAACTATGACCTTGAAGAATGATTTTTTCGTAACCCTTTGAAATAAGTTCGTCAACGGCTGCGTCAATGTCAAGAATACAGTCATAAACATTTTCCCACATTGAACCGCAATTTATTTTAACTTTTTTATCGTCAATAATTGTATTCGTTTTGGTGTATATTTCGCTGCCACGATTGTTGAAATCAAAAAAGTCAATATTCCTTTCTGTTAAATATTCGCTTTCAACTCTATCTCTTTCTTTAAATATGTTGCTTTGCATTCCGTGAATTGACAAAACAATCTCTTTTGTTTCGCCGTTACATTTATGCAACAGTCCGAACAAAGATAAGCCGTCTTTTGCTTTGAAATAAACTTTTTCTACTTTCATATTTTTAAGATAACACACTTTTAAATTTTTAACAAATATTATCCCAACATCACATCTAAAATCATCATTACAATAAAGCCAAAAGCAAAACTGAGCGTTGAAAGATAAAATTTGGCATTTTCTTGTGATTCTGGCACGAGTTCTTTTACTACAACATAAATCATTGTCCCAGCCGCAAAAGCAAGCATATATGGCAAAATTGGAGTTATAAAACCGGTTATGAAAAAGGTAATTATGGCGAATATCGGTTCAACAATGCCTGAAAGCGAACCTAAAATAAACGACTTAAATTTGCCATGGCCTTCACTTTTCATTGGCATTGAAACAATCGCACCTTCTGGGAAATTTTGAATTGCAATGCCGATAGATAACATAATAGCACTTGTAATTGTTATTTCTGTGCCACCGAAATATGCACAAGCAAGTGCAACACCAACCGCCATTCCTTCTGGAATATTATGCAAAGTAATTGCAAAAATTAAAAGCTTTGTTTTTTTCGATGTCTGGGGATAGTCCTGTTTGATTTCGGATTTTTTTGTCAACTTATTAGATACAACATCAACTAAAATCAAGAATAAAAAACCAAGAATAATGCCACTAACCGCTGGCAACCAAGAAAGTTTACCATATTTTTCAGATTGCGATATTGCAGGTAGCAGAAGTGACCAAATTGATGCTGCCATCATAACGCCAGATGCGAATCCTATTAAAGATTTTTGTAATTGTTCTTTGATGTTGTTTCTCATAAAGAAAACCATTGCAGAACCCAGTGTTGTGCCGATGAAAGGAATTAAAATTCCTAAAAATACTTCCAAAATAACTCCTTTAAACTAAGCTTTTGTAAATTTAATCTCTCTACATCATATTTAATAAAAGGTTAAAAATGTTACACAAGTAAAATTGTTTTTGTAATTTTAAAATTTCGTGTAAAATATAACTCAGTATAAGGGGGAATAAATGAAAAATTTAAAAATTGAAAAAGTTCACGCAAGGCAAATTTTGGATAGCCGTGGAAATCCAACTGTGGAAGTTGAAGTGACTCTTGAAAATGGCGTAATGGGCAGGGCAGATGTCCCATCAGGCGCATCAACTGGCGCATTTGAAGCTATTGAACTCAGAGATGGAGATAAATCAAATTACCTTGGAAAGTCTGTTGAAAAAGCAGTCAACAATGTAAACACAAAAATTTCTGATAAAGTTATTGGTATGAATGTTTATGACCAAATTGCTATTGATAATGCAATGATAGAACTTGACGGAACAGAAAATAAAGGTAAATTGGGAGCAAACGCAATTTTAGGCGTTTCACTTGCAGCAGCACATGCAGCAGCAAAAAGTTTGAATTTGCCATTGTATAAATATGTTGGTGGTTGTAATGCCAATGTTTTGCCTGTTCCGATGATGAATGTTATCAACGGCGGTAAACACGCAGATAACAGCGTCAATATTCAAGAATTTATGATTATGCCTATTGGCGCAAAATCTTTCAAAGAAGCGTTAAAAATGTGCGCAGAAGTTTTTCATAATTTAAAAGCAATTTTAAAAGCAAGCGGATACAGCACAGCAGTCGGTGACGAAGGTGGCTTTGCACCAAACTTTGAAAGTGACGAAAAAGCATTCCAATTTTTAGTTGAAGCAATTAAAAAAGCGGGATATGAACCTGGTAAAGATTTCTGCTTAGGCGTTGATGCAGCAGCAACAGAAATGCTCGACGAAGCAGAAAAAATTGGTAAAACTGGTTGCTATTATTTCTGGAAAACTGACAAATTGTTCACTCGGGAAGAAATGGTTAATTTTTGGGAAGAAATGGCAAGCAAATATCCAATTATCACTTTAGAAGATGCTTTGGCAGAAGAAGATTGGGACGGTTGGAAACTTTTAACTGAAAAATTAGGCAAAAAAATACAACTTGTTGGTGACGATTTGTTTGTTACAAACACAAAAAGGCTAGCAAAAGGCATCAAACTTGGCGTTGCGAACTCAATTTTGATTAAATTAAATCAGATTGGAACACTAACAGAAACTTTGAACGCTATTCAAATGGCAAATAGGGCAGGCTACACAGCAGTTATTTCTCATAGGAGTGGCGAAACAGAAGATACAACAATAGCAGATTTGTCAGTTGCTTTGAACGCTGGACAAATCAAAACAGGTGCGCCTTCAAGAACAGACAGAGTTGCGAAATATAACCAACTTTTGAGAATTGAAGAAGAACTTGATAAAGACGCTAATTACTATGGAATAAATGCATTCTTCAATATTAGATAAAATGACAAAAAGATAATTTTAACAACCTATCAAACCCGATAGGTTGTTTTTTTGGCAACACTGTTGCTTTTTTTTGCTACCTTGTAGCATTTTTGGCTTGAAAATGGCAAATTTAGGGGTCTAAGGGGTGGCAATTGCCACAAAAATTAAAAATTTTTTCAAAAAAATCGAAAAAAGTACTCAATTTACTTGACATACCCCCCCCCC
>ERZ779643.1126-NODE-1126-length-19462-cov-43.248519_pt1 | contig 19462 bp, 19 predicted proteins | sample MGYA00511564_ERZ779643 | MGnify/ENA primary metagenome ERZ779643 (study PRJEB29588, sample SAMEA2147114) | human gut metagenome | biome: human gut; feature: human-associated habitat; material: faeces | place: Denmark | collected 2008/2010 ... | reverse complement strand
TCAAGGAAAAGCCAAACCTGGAGACAGCCGAGCAATACCTTGCCGCTGGCAATTATTATTGGAATGCCGGAATCTTCGTATGGAACATCGATACCATCAGCAAGGCAATCCGCACCTTCCAGCCAAACCTTGCCAGCATCATGGACGAGATGGCACCTTCTTTTTATACCGAGCAGGAGAAAGAGGTAGTAGGCAAACTTTTCCCAACCTGCGAGAAGATAAGCATTGACTATGCCGTGATGGAGAAGTCTAAGGAAATCTATACCTTGCCAGCCGAGTTTGGTTGGAGCGACTTAGGCAGCTGGGGCAGTCTCCGTACCTTGCTCCCACAGGACGAGGCTGGCAATGCCAAGGTAGGCAAGGACATCCGCTTGTATGAATGCAAGAACTGCGTGGTTCATGCAGCCGATGAAAGCAAGGTGGTAGTTCAAGGCTTGGATGGCTATATTGTAGCCGAGAAGAATGGAAAACTGCTTGTCTGCTCATTGAAGGAAGAACAGAGAATTAAAGAATTTGGAAAATAATTAATATCATGTCATGAAAGGAATAGTGTTAGCAGGTGGTAGCGGTACACGCTTGTATCCTATCACAAAGGGTATCAGCAAGCAGCTGATTCCTATTTTTGATAAACCAATGATATACTACCCAATATCAGTATTGATGTTGGCTGGTATCCGTGAGATACTCATTATTTCAACACCATTTGATTTGCCAGGCTTCAAGCGACTCTTAGGCGATGGAAGCCAGTTAGGTGTGAAATTTGAGTATGCAGAGCAGCCATCACCAGATGGCTTAGCCCAAGCCTTCATTATCGGTGAGAAATTCATTGGTAACGATTCCGCTTGCCTCGTATTAGGTGAGAACATTTTCTATGGTGCAGGATTGAACCAGATGCTTCATCAGGCGGTAGTAGATGCTGAGCAGAACAACAAAGCAACTGTCTTCGGTTATCGTGTCAGCGATCCAGATCGATATGGTGTCGCTGAGTTTGATGAGCAGGGCAATTGCTTAAGCATTGAGGAAAAGCCAGAGCATCCAAAGAGCAACTATGCCGTGGTAGGCTTATACTTCTATCCTAATAAGGTAGTGGAAGTAGCCAAGCATATTAAGCCATCGGCTCGTGGTGAATTGGAAATCACCACCGTTAACCAGGAGTTACTGAAGGATAAGGAGCTGAAGGTTCAGACCATGGCAAGAGGATTTGCCTGGCTTGATACCGGAACCCATGATTCCCTTTCTGAGGCATCTACCTTTATCGAAGTTTTGGAGAAGCGCCAGGGCTTGAAGGTAGCTTGTCTGGAAGGTATTGCATACCGCCAGGGATGGATTACTGCTGAACAATTGAAGGCGAATGCTCAACCCATGTTGAAGAACGACTATGGCAAGTATCTCCTCTCAATTCTTGAAGAGAAAGATCAAACATTAAAAAAGAATTTAGAATATTAGAAACGATGAATATAATTAAAACAAATATTGATGGCGTTCTCATTATAGAGCCACGCCTCTTCCGCGACTCTCGTGGCTACTTCTTCGAGAGCTTCAGCGAGCGAGAGTTTGAAGAGAAGGTTCCCCCAATCCTGGGACACAGTGTTCACTTCTGCCAAGATAACGAGTCAATGAGCAGCTATGGCGTAATGCGAGGCTTGCACTTCCAGCGCCCACCTTATACCCAAAGCAAATTGGTACGCTGCGTAAAGGGTAGAGTACTTGATGTAGCAGTAGATATTCGTAAGGGATCGCCAACGTATGGCAAGCATGTGGCAGTAGAGCTGACAGAAGACAACCATCTCCAGTTCTTCATTCCAAAGGGATTTGCCCATGGTTTCGCTGTCCTATCAGAGACTGCCGTCTTCCAATACAAGTGTGACGAGTTCTTTCACCCAGAAGCAGATGGAGGTATCAGCATCCTCGATGATTCTTTTGGTATCGATTGGAAAATCCCAACAGAACATGCCAATCTCTCAGAGAAAGATACAAAGCATGCCATGCTGAAGAATTTCGATAGTCCATTCGACATCAATGTGGATATATACTAAAAAGATAAGACAATGTTAGTTTAGGGCTTTTATTAAAGATACTATTTCTTTAACGACTTTGCTTTACGAAGTCTTTTCTCATAAAGTTAGGTGATTATACGAATAGCATCACTAAAAGTAATACAAGAAATGTAATTAATTTTAAATTAAATACGTTTCGAAAATAAAAGATTAGAATTAGATATGATTAGATTTTTAAATAAATTATGTTTGAGGCTTGAATTGTTTTGTAAAAAAAAACGAATTAATATATTTGCAACAATTTATATAAACTTTAGATTGCTACCTCTATCTCAAGCTTGCTTGTTTCCAATTTATGTTTATGGAAAAGTTAATTATGTAAGATTGCAAGGACGTTGTGTTTTTCAAAAATGTAAAATCATTAGGGGAATGGTAAAAATAGGTCGTCATAATGATTATTATACTGATGCAAAAAGAAATACATTATTTATCCAAAATGGGCTTTTGATATTTCATGGCTATTGTAATATTAGTTCGGGTATACTTATCAAATTGATTAATGGCGAACTGGATTTTGGAGATAAGGTTTGGATTGGTAATTCTGTGACTATTGATTGTTGTCATAAAATTATAATAGGTGATGGTAGCAGTATAACTTTTAATTGTTTTTTATCGGATTCTAATCACCATTATCTGATAGATAAAAATATGAAAGTAAAAAAGAAAGAAGGTTTAATCATGTTAGGAAAAAATAATTGGGTTGGTAATAATACAACGATAACAAAGGGTACTTTAACATCAGATGGAACTATAATAACTCATGGAAGTCTTGTGAATAAAGATTTTTCATCTATTGGCGATTCGGAAAATTCGATAGCCAAGACTAGTTTGATGTTATCAGGAACTCCTGCAAAAATTATTGCATATGGTACCCGTAGAATTTTTGATTCTAAAATTGAAAAAGAAATTGATGATTATTTTAAATTAAATCCTCAAGAGTCTACGTTTAAATTTGAGCAAACTTTTCATGACGAAGTTGAGGTAAAATATTTCTTATAGTTATGCAAAGAGGAAATTTGGTGATAGCGAATACTGGTATACTTTATTTGAAAATGATAATAACAATACTTGTAACGTTATTATCTACAAGGTGGATACTTCAAGCACTTGGTGCAGAGAGCTATGGCTTATATATGTTAATTGGCGGTGTAGCAAGTTTATTTTCTTTTTTAAATAGTGCTCTGTCCTCTGCTACTCAACGTTTTCTTTCATTTGAAATTGGCAAAGGCAATATTGTGACCATTTCAGAAGTCTTTTATAATAGTTTTATTATACATTTAGCCTGTGCATTTCTTGTAGTTGTTTTGTTTATAGTTGGGGGGTGGCTGTTGATAGATGATGTGTTAAATATCGAAGAACATCAAGTTAGTGATGCAAGGTTCGTTCTTTTAACTATGTCTATAAGCACTTTCTGGGTGATTTTATCTGTACCATATCAAGCTGTAATGAATGCACATGAAAATATGGTTGTTATATCACTGATAGATGTATTGCAATCGTTTTTAAAATTGTTTTTGGCTTGGTATCTTTTGTCTTATGAAGGGAATTCTCTTAGAGTTTATTCTTTTTTGATAATGGCTATAAGTATTTTAGCTTTAATCATTTCTTTAATATATTGTTCTCATAGGTATCGAGAAGTTCGTTTTTCTTGGCATAAGATTACTGATTTTTCATACATCAAGCAACTGGGTTGTTATTTGAGTTGGTTAATTTTTGGCTTTATATGTTCGTTAGGTAGAATTCAAGGCTTGCCACTTATACTAAATATTTTCTGGGGAACTGTTGTTAATGCTGCTTATGGAATTGCGAATCAAGTCAACTCCCAGCTATGTTTCTTCTCTAATTCGATGTTAAAAGCTATTCGACCTCAAATCGTTCAAAGCGAAGGGCAAGGTAATCGAGAAAGAATGATTAGGCTTTCTTTTACAGCATGCAAATTTGCTGTTATCTTATTGTCATGTCTTGTTATTCCATTTTTTTTTAATGTAAGTTATATAATGCAATTGTGGTTAAATAATGTACCTAATTATACTGCCGATTTTGTGAAGATATTTTTGTGTATATCACTAATTAATCAATTAAATTCAGGCGCATTTTTAGCAAACGAAGGTATTGGGAAAATTAAAAGATTTCAGCTTATAACTGGGTGTTGTGATATTCTTATCTTACCATTAGGTTATATAGCTATTAAAATTACACTAAATCCTTGTGCAATAATGTATGTTTCTTTATTCGTAGTTTTTATTAATCATTTACTGGGTATAATTATAACAAAAAATAATCTGCATTTTAAATATACTTCTTTTTTAAAGAGTGTAATAATTCCCTTATGCGTTACAATTGTTCCTTCTGTAATAGTACTTTATGTAGAAAATTATCTATTTCAAGATGGTATAGTGAAAATTATCATTCATACATGTACTTATCTACTTATGGAGAGCATTCTGTTATACATATTTGGTATGACAAGCGAAGAAAAGATAGTATTTAAACAATTAATGGTTAGAATAAAATGAAAATTTGTTTTTTATTGCGTATATGGCCAATTTATGGTGGAGGTGAGACGGTTACTCAGATCTTGGCTAATGAATTTGTCAGTAGAGGTCTTGATGTACATATTGTGTATTTTATCGATAATGGCTGGGATAAAGTATGTAAATTAGATAAAAGGATTCATAATTTTCGAATTCATAATGTTAATATTGGTAGATTTCATTATGATCCAATGAATTCTAAATATGTAATAGAAAAGTTATCTGAGTATGTAAACCAACAAAATATTGATATTATTATTAATCAGTGGTGGCCTGTAGAGTTTTTCAAAGGACTTAGTATAAATCATGATTATAGGCTTATATCTGTCCATCATATGAATGTTTTTCAAAAGATACAATTGCCAAATAATGATTTAAAAAGTCTTATAAAAAAGAGTTTCCGTTCTTATTTTCAAAATAGATACATGAATAGTAGAGCAAACTCTTTGGTGCCCTTTATTCAAAACAGCGATAAGTTTGTTTTTCTAGCAGAATCTTTCATTTCTGAATTTTTAAAATATACAACTCTACCTATAGATGCTGACAAGCTTGCTTTTATAAATAATCCGATAAGTTTAGAAAGTGATGTTCTTAATTTCGATTTATCACGTAAGGAGCATATAGTTTTGTTTGTTGGTAGAATAGATGATAACCATAAGCGCTTAAATTATATTCTACAAGCCTGGTCTCTATGTGAGAAGAAATTGGGTGATTGGAAATTGGTTATAGTTGGAACAGGAAAAGATTTAAAGAAAAATATTTTGTTGTCAAATAAGTTACATTTGAATAATGTTTACTTTGAAGGTCAACAAAATCCAAAACCATATTATGAAAAAGCTTCCTTGTTTGTAATGACATCTCATCATGAAGGTTGGGGAATGACTTTGGTTGAGGCTCAAAGTTATGGAGTTGTACCTGTAGTCATGAATAGTTTTTCTTCGGTTTCAGAAATTATTAAAGATGATTATAATGGATTATTAATCAAAGACAATGACATAAGAGCTTTTGCGGAAGGTATAATTAAATTAGCTAGTTTAACAGAATGGAGAGAACAATTGGCAATAAATGGAATGAAGTCTGTAAGAAGATTTGATGTGAAGTTAATTGCTAATAAGTGGGAAGAGTTATTTGAAAGTATGTTTAATGTAGTCCGTAAAAAATGAAAAAAATATTAATTGTTCATTCAAATCCTTTTTTCCCACTAGAAAAAGGATCTGATAAAGTGATTTATGAATATTGCAAACTTTTGAAAAATAAAGGATGCGATTTATATTATTGTAGTACTGGGCAATGTGTAATATCTGAAGAATTTTCGGATTTTTTTGATGGGAATGTTTTTATTTTCAAAAAAAATAAATATAGTCTAAAAAATATCATCAGTAAGGCAAAGAAAATAGTACGTGGTATAAAATCACCAGACGATTTATATCCTATGGGATTAGAAAAGTTCGTTAGGCAATTAAATAATACATACAACTTTGATTATTGTATAATAAATTATATAATATTAAGTAAATTATATTTGGATTGCGACATACCTCGTAAGGTGTTGTTTACACACGATGTATTTACAAATAAAAAGGAAATATTAGGTGTTGATTCTTTTTGGTTGTCGTTAAAGCCAAATCAAGAATCATCGGCAATCAGAAGATGTACAGATATAATTTCTATTCAAGAAAATGAATCAGTTTTATTTCACTATTACAATCCTCATGCTAATATATATACGGTTTTTTCACCTTTTAAGATTACGTATCAAAACTTGACTTATAATAATAATATTCTTTTTTTGTCTAGTAATAATCAATTAAATAGAAATGGAATCATATGGTTTGTTGAGAACGTTTTTCCACTAGTCCTTAAGAAAATCTCTGATGCCAAACTTATTGTAGGTGGTGGAATTTGCAATAGCCTTTCTGACTATCAATCTGAAAATATTATTCTTGAAGGTTATATTAATAATGTTGCAGATTTTTATAAATTTGGTGATATCGTGATAAATCCTATTTATCAAGGGACAGGATTAAAAGTTAAAACGTTCGAAGCTTTATCTTTTGGTAAACTAGTCATCACTCATAAGCATAGCGTTGAGGGGATTTTTGATAGGTATTCTGCTCCAATATTCTTTGCAGATACAGCTCCTAAATATGCAGAGTTGTTGATAAAAACATTGAACTCTTCAGATCGAAAAGCTGTTAGTGAAAAAAGTATTGAATACATAGATCGTTTAAATTGCTATGTAAATTCTGAGTATGATAATTTGTTAAATAAACAATAAAATGAAAAATCCAAAAATTATCGCAGAAATTGGTTGCAATCACAAGGGTGATATGGCAATCGCTAAAGAGTTAATTATGACAGCTGCAACCTATTGCAAGGTTGATGTTGTTAAGTTTCAGAAGCGTTGTAATAAGGAGTTGTTGACTCCAGAAGAGTATAATGCACCTCATCCACATCCGGAGAATTCTTATGGTCCAACATATGGAGCACATCGCGAGTTCTTGGAGTTTAACCTTGACCAACACAAGCAGTTGCAAGAGTGGTGTAATGAGTTTGGTGTAGAGTATTCCACTTCTGTATGGGATGTAACTTCAGCTAAGGAAATCTGTACTTTGCATCCAAATCTTATCAAGGTGCCATCTGCTTGTAATCTCAACAAACCTCTCTTGTCTTATCTTTGTGATGAGTTTGGAGGCGAGATTCACCTTTCTTTTGGTATGACTTCAAGAGATGAGGAGGAGCAGATTATCAAGTTCTTTGAAGAGAAAGGCCGTAATAAGGATTTGGTTATCTATGATTGTACTTCTGGATATCCTGTTCCATTTGAGGATATTTGTTTGCTTGAGTTGACACGTCTTCGCGAGTTGTATGCAGACAGAGTAAAAGCTATAGGTTTCTCTGGACACCATTTGGGAATTGCTGTTGATAGTGCTGCTGTTGCTTTGGGAGCAGAGTGGATAGAACGTCATTATACGCTTGATAGAACATGGAAGGGTACAGATCATGCAGCTTCCTTGGAGCCTGATGGTGTAAGAAAGTTGGCTCGAGATTGTCGTGCGGTGGCAAAAGCTTTGACTTTCAAAAAAGAGGATATTCTTGATATAGAGAAGGTTCAAAGAAATAAATTGAAGAAAAATCAAGTTAAATGGTAGACTAATGAAAACAATTGCATTTATACCTGTGAGGGGTGGTAGTAAATCCATCCCTCTTAAAAACATTAAGTTGTTTTGTGGAAAGCCTCTTGTATGTTGGAATATTGAGGCTTTAGAAAATTGTCCAATGGTTGACGAAGTGATAGTGGCTACAGATTCTGATGAAATATGGAATACTGTTGAAAAGCAAAATTACAAAAAGACAATTCTCTATCGTCGTTCTGCAGAAAATGCTTGTGACACAGCTTCTACAGAAAGTGTAATGTTGGAGTATATAAACTATGCTCAATTGCCTAATGATGATATATTCATGTTAGTACAGGCAACTTCTCCATTAACAGAGTCTGTTCATTTTACGGAAGCATTGCAGTTGTATTCTAAGCATGAATATGATTCAATTATAACTTGTGTACGTAATTACCGTTTCTTTTGGAATGAGGATGGCACAAGTATGAACTATGACTATTGTAATCGTCCTCGCCGTCAGAATTTCAATGGAATGTTGATGGAGAACGGAGCTTTCTATATCAATACAGTTGGAAATGTGAAAGAAAGTGGAAATCGTCTGAGTGGTAAAATAGGAATCTATGAAATGCCTGAATATACAGCAACAGAAATAGATGAACCCGATGATTGGATTATTTTAGAGAATTTGATGCGTAAGCATGTTCTCTCCCACAATCCTCAGAATAAGGTAAAATTGTTTATCTCAGATATAGATGGAACTCTTACCGATGGTGGAATGTTTTATTCGGAAAATGGTGATGAATTGAAAAAATTCAACACTCGTGATGGTATGGGCTTTGCGCTTTTGCATAAAGCAGGCATAAAGACAGCAATCATTACATCTGAAGATAGAACATTGAACTATCGCAGGGCGAAGAAATTAAATGTAGATTATATTTATCAAGGTAAACGTGATGGTGGAAAAGTTGCTGTTGCAAAGGAAATTTGTAAAGACCTAGGAATTTCTCTGGATGAGGTTTCATATATTGGTGATGACATCAATTGCTTGGATTTATTGTCTGTTGTAGGTTGTGCAGCATGCCCTGCTGATGCTCATGAGAAAATAAAAAGTCTTCCTAATATGAAAGTTATGACTCATAAGGGTGGTGAAGGATGCGTTAGAGAGTTTATTGACAAAATCTTATTATTTCAAAAATGAATGTAGCTATAGTAAATATTCTCTTGTTCTTGATTTTGTTCTTATATTTTAAGACAAAACCAAGAACTAATTTATGTATTAAATTTATAATACTAGAGTATTTGATATCAGCTTTGTTTGGGTTGTTTTTCATAGAATTTGGTGATAGGGAATATTATAATTTATCATATTATGGTTCTTTCATTTTTTATCTATTTTTCTTAGTTTCTATTCTTCCTTTGATACAATTTGATAAAGTATATAGTTTTAATAGCAATGAAAAATTTTTAGGATTTCTAGGAACAATAATTTTTTATGGTTCATTTCTACCATTAATTGATAGTTTATTTTCTCTTTACACTATGTTTAGTAGTGGAAATTTATCTGCTTATATGTTAAATGCTCATGATGCTCGTTTCGTAACTAATGCAAAAAATATATCTAATATATTTGTTGATATTAGCATTAAAACTGCTTATTATTGTAGGGCTTTTCTGCCATTACTTTTAATGTATTATCTAAATTATTATAAGAAAGCAAATGTAAAAGTTTGGGGTATATTAATAACTCAAATCAGTTTATCCATAACATCTCTAACTACATCATCAAGATTTATGTTGGCTGATTTTGCTATAACATATATTTTTACTTATTTCTTATTATATGATTATTTATGCGATTATGCTAAACAGTTTTTAAAAAAGCTATTCAAATATGGCGGTATTGTTTTGATAGGTGTTTTAGGTGTTATTACTATTGGACGAGCCATAAGTATGGGATATGTAGATGTGGTTTCAACTCTTGCATGGGTGAGTTTATACTTGGGTGAAGGAATGTTAAATTTCAATGAGTATGCTATTCATGAAAAAGTATTCCAAGGAGCTGTTACAACTTTTCCTATTTTTGCACCTCAGAATGATCTACAAATGATGCAGTCTATGACATCAAATGAGTTTTCTGATTATTGGCAGTTAATTTGGGGACATGATGCAAATACTTTTAAAAGTGTTTTTGGAGATTTTGTCTGTTCTTTTGGAGTCTTATATTCTTTAGTAGGATTGCTTCTTTTTTCACTCTTTGCAAAGCATGCCTTTCGAAAGTGTGGACAGTCATTTTCTGGTTTAGCTTTGATAATAACCCTGATGAAGTTTTCCTATTTTGGCTTTATGTATTTCCCATATAGTGGTGTAAGTGGAAATAACTATATGTTGCAATCAATTGTAGCAATTATTATTATTTATATTTTTGAAAGATATGGAAAAAAGACAACGTAATTATGTCATTGTTTTAGGATGTGGGGAATCAATTCTAAACTTGACAGAAGAAGAGAAAAAATTCATCAATTCATGTAAATATGTTATAGGTGTGAATAAATTCATGGCTTTTTATAAACAGTCAGGTTTGGTACCTAATTATATTTATTTTCATGATGAATTAGAAAATGCAGTTCTAATGTTTAAGTACATTTTGAATGTTTGTAGAAAAGATGGATTGACCAATCTTACTTTTTTTACTAATTGGCATTTTAAATGCTTGACATCTACTCTGTGGTTTCTGTTTTTATTTTACTTAAAAATTAGAGCATTTGTAAAGTGGTATATTTTGAGAAAAAGATTATGGCTTACTGATAAGGTATATCTGAAGATGGAATTCAAACGATTAATTCCTCCGAAAAACTCTAATATAATTGGACTAAAGTTGGAAAAAATTGATGATGGGAAAAACTGGGCAAAATCATTATATGAGCCTCTTTTTAATTATAAAGGCAGTTTGTCTAGTATTCTTAATTTATGTTCAATTATTGCGCCTAATATTGATATTTATTTGGTTGGAAATGATTTTAACGGAAGTAAATATTTCTTTCAGAATGAGTTGGAAAAACTACCATTTGATAGCATAGATTTTACTTCAAGTATTGTAAAGCAGAAAAATAGACATATGTCATTTATAACTACCAATGGTAAAAAGTTTACTGATAAATTGCCATATATTTTATATAAACTTAAAGAGTGTGGAATAGAATTATTTTGTATAAATCCTGATAGTTTGCTAGTTAAAGAGGGTGGTCTTAAGTTTAAAAAATTACCATTATGAAATATAAAGTTGTATTAGTAACAGTAACATATAAGGCAAATTTGACTGAAGTTGCTCAATGTTTAAAATCAATAGATTTTTATAACGACATTGGATCTGAACTTAAAATTGTTGTTGTTGATAATTCTCCACCGACAGAATCAATTCCTATTGAATTTCAAAAGAATTTTCCTGACGTATCTTTTGTTTTTGCTCCTGAAAATAAAGGATTTGGTTATTCAAATAATATCGGTGCTTCTCTTTTTGATTCTGATTATTTGCTTTTCTTTAATAATGATACAGAATTGGTTCAGCCTGTTTTTACGAAGTTAATAGCAGAAATGGAAGCTGATTCCTCTGTGGGATGTATTGGTATAAAACAAGAATGTGGAAATCCTTCATTTTTTCGTAGACCTGAGGCTTTTGTTCCCTATTGGAGAATGAAAAAAGATATAAAAAACGATAGATATAATAATAGAGAATATTTTATACCTGGAGCTTTTATGTTTTTTCGAACAGCCTGTTTCTTTGAAATTGGAAAATTTGATGAAAATATATTTATGTATTATGAAGAACCTGATATTTGTAATCGAGTACAGGCTTATAATTATAAAGTAAATTATAATAAAGCCTTAACTTTCAATCATAAAACAGGTTCTAGGCATTCATTTTCTAAACAAACTTATCAAGTAATGCTAACGTCTTATTTTTATTATATGAAAAAATATAAGTATGATACACTTGTATTTAGAGATCTAAAAAGCCAAATATTAATGATGTTATTTAAGGGTATAATTTTAGCTTTTTCCTTTCAATTTAATGTAGCTATACAGCTATTTAGAGGAGCAATAATTTATCTGAAGGCTTTAAATGATTTTTTGAAAAAAAATAAAAAATAGACTTGTTTTTTGAATAGGTATAATATATTATGAAATTAATAATAGAGGCTTTGTCGTTAAATTACAACAAATATTTCGGTTATCAAGAATATTTGTTTAACTTGCTTAAATATATAATGAAGCATCGCAACGAAGTTATGGTTGATAAGATTATAATCTTATGTAAAGATTGTGATATTTCAGCCTTTGAACAATATCAACCAGTCTTTGAATTGCGACATTTCGAAGTTAAAAATTCGTTAGATCGTTATATACTATTAAATACTTTGGGGGAAAAAATAAATTTGTGTTCAAATGATATTATATTATTTACGAACAACTATTCTTCTTTTAGAAAATATTGCCGACATATATTGGTAATACATGATTTACTTTATTTACGTAAAGAATACGCTCCAAACTTATTTTTTAGACTGCAGCGCTTTTTATTTGTTCCAAGATCTGTTAAAATAGCAGATAGAGTTATTGGAATCTCAAAATGGGTAAAAAACGACATTGTTACTAGTTTTAATAAAGATTCTTCAAAAGTCATTGCAATTTATAATAATTTTGACTTCTCGAAATTTGAATCTGGTATCGTTTCTGCAGAAATAATTCGTCTTTGCGAAAATAATAATTATTTTCTAGTAGTGTGTGCAAGTGCTGCTCATAAAAATACAATTACGACGTTGTTGGCTTTTGAAAAATATAAGCAATTGGGTGGCCGAAATAGTCTTATTGTATTGGGTAAATTCTCTGACGAACAAAAGACCATTGTTGCAAAAATGGCTAGGCATGTTCAAAATGATATACACAACATTAGTAACATTAGTAATGCTGATTTAGGCTATTTGTATAAGAATGCTTTTGCATATATATCTGCAACACTTTTTGAAGGATTAGGTATGCCAATCGTTGAAGCTATGTATTTTGGTTTACCTTGTATCGTATCTGATTTACCTGTCATACGAGAAGTTACTGACAATTTGGCAATTTATTTTAACCCTTTAGATATTAATCAATTAGTGCACTGTATGTTTGCTACTAAATACGATGCCAATCAATCTGATATTCAAAAGAAGACAATGCAAACAAAATATAGTGGTATAAATACTATAGGAAAATATATTGCATTAATCAATGAAATTGCAGATGTCAAAAAATAATTTAAATGGTAAAAATAGAACGTCATACTCCTGGACATGTATCTAAGGGTACCAAAATAAAGCGATTAGTATGGAATATCACAGCAGCATTTTTATTCCGTCCTTTTATTACTCCAGTATTTCGCAAATGGCGAATAGGCTTATTGCGATTTTTCGGAGCTAAGGTGGAATGGGATGCAAATGTTTATGCTTCTGTAAAGATCTGGGCTCCGTGGATGCTGCAAATGGGGCATCGTGCCTGTCTGGGGCCTGAAGTGATATGCTATAACCAGGACTGGGTGGTACTGGAGGATGACGCCATCGTTTCGCAGTACTCATATCTCTGCACTGCAGGGCATGATGTAGATCACGCTAATACGGCGGATAGCGGACTCATTACGGCTCCTATAGTCTTGCGCCGAGGTGCGTGGGTTGGGAGCCGAGCATACATTGGTATGGGAGTAGAAATAAGAGAGGGGGCTGTGGTAGGTGCTACGGCTTCTGTATATAAAAGTGTTGAACCTTGGACTGTAGTCGGTGGTAATCCGGCGAAGGTTATTAAGAAAAGAAAGTTGGAGAATGAATAAGATTTATGATTTGGAGGGAAGAAACAAGGCGATAGTGCTGTTCAAGTTTTTTGCGGCTTTGCTGATTACTTATTCTCATTTGGGATTATTGTTCCCTAAATTTGGGGGATTGGTTACTGGTGGAGCTATTGGCGATGGCTTGTTTTTCTTCTGCTCGGGGTTCACGCTCTTTCTCGGTAGAGACGGTGGCTTCCTGAATTGGTATAAGCGAAGGGTGAGTCGTATCTATCCTTCTATTATCATGTGGGCTTTGCTGTCGGCAGTGGTGTTTGGTTGGATCTGGAACATTACTGATCTGGTAACCACTCCGAAGTATTGGTTCATCCCCTGCATTATGGTATATTATGCCATATTCTATGTAATACGCCGATATCTGATGGAACACATGAAAGCAGTGTTTGTCGGTTCGCTGCTGATCATAACGGCATTGAGCTTCTTTGTGCTCGATATGAATAACTCTGTGATGTATGCTCAGGTTTCGTTCATGCGGATATATTACTTTATGTTCATGCTCCTGGGGGCTATTACTGCTCTTGATCTGAGAAAATCTGATCATGAAATGATATTCGGCGGATTACGCCGAATGTGTATGGGGGGCAAAAATGTGTCTGGAGTTAAGCATCAGGAATTAAGACCATTTAGGTGTTTTGGCTTGTTCTTCGGGAATATCATACTCTATTATGTCTGTATGGCTGTATATATAAGCTAGGTCCTATATTTTGTCATTTCCAGATGGTGTCTCTGATACCATTGCTTCTGGCAATCTATTTCTTCTTTATGTTCTGCAGTTGCGAGAAGATTACAAAGGTATTCGACAAGGCGTTGTGGGGAAATGTGGTGTACTTCATTTCTGCATTGACTTTGGAGATTTATCTAGTACAGTATGCGTTGTTTACAGACAGAATGAATTTCCTGTTCCCGCTGAATATTCCTATCATGTATCTGATGATATTTGCCGTGGCGTATGTCCTGAAAGTCCTTTCCCAAATGTTCTCGCAGGTTTTCAGAACCGAGGATGTTGAGGTGAAGGGAATGTTCAAAGTGTGAGGAAAATTAATTAGAAAAAATATTTATATATGAGTAATACAATAGCTGCTATCATCTTGACTAAAGATGAAGAGAAGCACATCGCTCGATGTATCAATTCTCTAAAGGGTGTTTGCGAAGAGGTCTTTGTCATTGATTGCTTCAGTAGTGATCAAACTAAAACTATAGCGGAATCGCTAGGGGCAAAGGTTTATCAGCATCCTTGGAAGAATTATGCTACTCAGTTTAACTGGGGATTGCATCATTGTCCTATTACAGCTGATTGGGTCTGGCGTATTGATGCCGACAAATTCTTAGATAAGGGGCTGGGACAAAGTGTGAAAAAGGCTGTCACCGAATGTGAGGATGACGTGAATGGTATCTATGTAAGAAAGCGCATCGACTTCATGGGGAGGCCTTTGAAGCATGGAGGTTGGTATCCAAGCTATCATCTGAAGGTTTGGCGTAGAGGTCATGGTGAATGTGAAAACCGTTGGATGGATGAACATATCCGTATATTTGACGGTAAAGCTATCACGGTAGATGAAGGTGATCAGGTTGATGCTAACTTGAATGACCTAACTTGGTGGATGAACAAACATAATGGATACGCAACCAGAGAAATGACTGATATGCTGATGATGGAATATGGATTAGATGCTTCTGCACATGAAGTTGTTCCTAAGTTCTTCGGTACAGAGGAACAGCGTAAACGTTGGTTAAAGGTGAAGTATATCAAAGCACCTTTGTTCCTAAGGCCTTTCATCAATTTTACCATCCGTTATGTATTGAAGGCTGGTTTCTTGGATGGTAAAGAAGGCTTTATTTGGCATTTTCTCCAAGGCTTCTCTTATCGCTTTCTGGTAGATGCCAAGATCTTCGAGCTGAAAAAGCGATTTGGGTTTAATCGTGATAAAATCAAGCAATACTTGATTGATTATTACATCACGGATCATACCGATACGGGGGGGGCAAGATTCTGTAAAGTAATAAATTCTGTTTCTCCTATCCAAGTAAGCATTTGCACAGAAAGGAGAACTTATGCTGCATAAGTCTGACATTTCTTTTGTAGTGCTTACTTACAATGAGGAAAAGCATATAGCTCGCTGTATCCAATCTTTGAAGCCTTATGCAAAGGAAATATGGGTGATTGACTCTTTTTCTACAGATAAGACCCTGGAGATAGCGGAAGAATTGGGGGCTAAGACGGTGAAACATCCGTTTGAGAATCAGGCTCAACAGTTCAACTGGGCTATCAGGAATTGTGAGATTACCGGAGATTGGATTTGGCGTGTGGATGCTGATGAGTATATCTCTGAAGAGTTAGGTGAGAAGGTATCTAAGGCTATTGGTACTTGTGAGCATGATGTAAACGGTATCTATGTAAATAAAGCCATCGTCTTCCAGGGCAAAAAGCTGAAACATGGCGGTTGGTATCCGGCTCCTCAGATCAAGGTTATCCGTAAGGGATTCGGAGAGAGTGAGAACAAGGTGATGGATGAGCATCTCATCATCACTTCTGGAAAGACAATCTATGTAGATGGCGATCAGACGGATGAGAATCTGAATGATTTGACTTGGTGGAGTGACAAGCACAACAAGTATGCATCTCGTGAAGCCATCAATATGTTGCAGATGCAGTATGAGATGGATGCCGATGCTGAAGGTGTAGCAGCTAAGTTTTTTGGTAACGATGCGGAAAGAAAGCGCTGGTTGAAGGTAAGGTATGCTAGAATGCCTCTCTTTCTGAGACCATTCCTGTATTTCTTCATCAGATTTATCTTGAAATTTGGTTTTATGGATGGCAAGCAAGGCTTTATCTGGTATGTTCTACAAGGCTTCTGGTACCGATTTCTGGTAGATGCCAAGGTATATGAAATCAAGAAGAAGTTTGGCTTTGATGAAGGAAAGATTAAGAAGTATCTCCTGGATACAAATAAGGACGTAAAATAGAGTGAAAATAATGGTATATACCTATACTCCTGCGGTGAAGATTAGAGAAAGGGATAAAAAAGAAAACAGATAGTCGAATCTTAAAAATATTATTTTATGAAAAAAAACAAATCTTCAGATAAAACAGAGCTTTTACCATATGAAAGCTATCTGGTTCAGGAAGTCCTCAAAAAATGCAAGGAAAAAGATGATGTTGAATTATCTTGTATGCCGTTGCTGGATGGATTGTCTTTTCAGCCTGATATCTATGCTCCTAATGGACTCCCTTCATTGAACTTGGAAGGAAAGACGCTTGTTGATGTCAAACGACAGTTGTCTTTTGCTTCCCTCAAAAGTATTAAGTATCTTTTTGAAAAATGCAAGAATGAGTATAATCTACTTGTAGTTTATTTCCGCTTAAATTTGACTTCCGTTCCAGACATTATAGAATACAAAGGCCATGTATGCAAGTTTATTGCGTATGAGGATCTGAAAGGTAAAAAGAAGACTGCGGAAGCAAGGGAAAAATATTACCTGAATCGTGGACAGAAGAAAGACTGGAAGGAAAAACGTGATGCTATCATTCAAGAAGCTAAAGAGGTTGTAGGAAAAGGTAATTGCGTGTTGTTCTTGGGGGCTGGTGTTGGTAAGTCTGCAAAAATGCCTTCATGGAACGAACTGCTAAAAGATCTTATGGGTGAGGTTAAGAAACTGAAAGGTGAAACGCTAGATGCTTTCAAGGAATTAAGCTCGCATGTATTGGATGAATGTGGTAATTCTTACTTGGTGATGTGCCGCTATTTACAAACTGCCATCAAACTACATGATGATAATGTAAAATTTTCGGATTTGATTCAGAAGCACTTGTATGGAAAAAAAGAGCCTTCTAAATTGTTGGATGATTTGGCTAATATTGTGCAGCAAAGAAAAACGGAAGAAGTTCTGACCTATAATTTTGATGATCTTCTAGAGCAGTATTTAATCAAGTTAGGATTGCAGGAAGGTAAGGATTTCATTACCATCTCAAAAGATGCAGAGATAAGTGGTAATGAGATGTTGCCTATCTATCATGTTCATGGTGTTATTCCTGAGAAAGGACCTTCTGATATCGTGGTATTCTCGGAAGAGGAATATCATAAAAGGTATTCAAATCCTTTTCATTGGTCGAATATAGAGCAGCTTCATGCCTTATCGAGAAAGCATTGCTTCTTTATTGGCTTGTCTATGACTGACCCTAATCTAAGAAGATTGTTGGATGCGGCTCGTCAGATAAATCAAACTGATAATGAATGTCACTATGCCTTTTTAAAAAGACAAAAGCTGGAGGAGTATTGTCTGGCAAATATGCTTGATGCCTGTAAGTATGTGCATATCTCTGGAAGCCTAATAGATAAAAAGAAACAGCAGGACATTTATAGCTTAAACTATACTGTCATAGAGTGTATCTTCCGTGATTTGGGTGTCAAGGTTATCTGGTTTGAAGATTTTGATGATTTACCATCATTGATAGAGGAGGTTTTTGGTTTGGAGATAAATGCTCATCTTATGACCGAAGATTTACTTAAACAAACAGAATCAAAGATCAAAGAGATTCAAAATGTAGAAGATGAGGTTCAAAAGGTTATTGGGTCATCTTGGTCTGACGTAGGGGTTTTGGAATTCATTTCCCTTAAAGACAAGTATGGTGAAAAATATCAGAATCTTATTAATGAGGTTACTGATATGCTTACGGAATTGTCAAACAGGGTTGATTCTACAGACATCGAAGTCCTGCAAAAGATTAGGAATAATTTTCCTACATATAATAATAGTATTAGTGGTTATGCGGAATTATTCACTCCATGGTTTAATTTCGTCAAGAGTTTGTTAGAGAAAAAATGAAAGTTTCGATTATAACTAGTTGTTACAACCGTGAGAAGACAATTCGCGGTGCAGTGGAGAGTGTGCTGGCACAGGATTATCCTGACATCGAGTATATCATCGTGGATGGTGCTTCTAAGGATCATTCTGTTGAGATTATCCGTGAGGCTATCGCCGGTCATAAGGATAAGGTGAAGTTTATCTCTGAGCCTGACCATGGTATGTATGAGGCTATCAACAAGGGTATCAGAATGGCGACGGGTGATGTAATAGCTCTTTGTCATTCGGATGACTTTATGTTTGCCAAGGATACGGTATCACACGTAGTGAAGAAGATGGAGGAGACGGATTGCGATTTTCTCTATGCCGATGGTATCTTTGTGAATGAGCAGAATACCAATAAGGTGGTGAGAAAATGGATTGGTGGCAAGTATGCTCGATGGAAGGTGAGATGTGGCTGGCTGCCATTGCATCCTACTTGCTATATCAAGCGTGAGGTGATGATGAAATGTGGTCTCTATGATGAGAGCTACAAGATTGCTGCTGATACCAACCTCCTGGTGAACTATCTGTATAACTGCCAACTGAAGGTGGCGTATCTCCCTGAGTTCGTAACGAGAATGCGCATGGGTGGTATGAGTACCGATTCTGCCAAGCGTAAGAAAATGTGGGATGAAGACATCAGGGTATATTCCGGCTATGGCTTCAAGCCTGTGGCATTGACAAAGCTGATGAAAATGGCTTGGAAAGTGCCACAGTTTATCAAGGCAAAGTTCATGTAAAACTTTGTCTTGAATGTGGGTTAGAGGCGATGGTCGCCTGGTCCTGGACCGAGCTTGCGGTCAATGGCATCAAAAATTCGCCAAAGAAGGAGCCGGAGATATTGATAAAGATGTTTCATATAATCATGTCTTGTGGTTCAATACTTTTTTGATAAGAACGCAGATGGATGGGAAATATTGTATAGGCATTCTTTACCTGTTCTTTATTTGCGTTATGCCATCGATTCTCGCAAGCTCCAGAAGGAATTGGGTTGGGAGCCATCTCTCCAGTTTGAGGAGGGTATCGAGGAAA
>ERZ779643.1123-NODE-1123-length-19503-cov-4.538873_pt1 | contig 19503 bp, 8 predicted proteins | sample MGYA00511564_ERZ779643 | MGnify/ENA primary metagenome ERZ779643 (study PRJEB29588, sample SAMEA2147114) | human gut metagenome | biome: human gut; feature: human-associated habitat; material: faeces | place: Denmark | collected 2008/2010 ... | reverse complement strand
CACGCTTCTGCTTGTGCTGCTGATGCTCCTGCCCTCATGCGCCGGTGCCCGCGTGCTGGCGAAAGACTATATGACCTTGGTCAAAAAGACGTCAAAGTCGTCGATAAAGAGTGTGATGAGGCAGGCCGACCGCTATCTTGAGGCAGGTCATCAGGACACGGCGCTGGTGTATTACATGGTTGTATGTAACCGTATGGACGACAAGCTGTCCGACGAAGACAAACATCATTGCGCCATGGCGTTCCTGAAGAAAGGCAACATTTATTACATGAAAGGAGGATTTGCAGATGCCCTAAAGGCCTATTTCAGCGGCTTGCGGATAATAAAGACTTGTGAAGACCAGAAAGGAATAGGACGGTTTTATAATAATATAGCAAATGTTTACTGTGCGTTCAATGAGTTGGAGAAGGCTTATACGTATTATGAGACGGGATACAAGTGCTGTAGTAAATACCGTGACCATCAAAATGAGTATAAAATATTAACGAACCTTACCATATTGAATGTAAAGTTAGGAAAGACACGCGAGGCCCGTAAATGTTTTAATTTGTCTGAAAAGTTGAAGGACAAGAACAGCAAGGCTGACAATTTTATGGGGCGCTTTAATTATGGCTTGATACTTATAGCAGAGAAGAATTTCGCCCAGGCCGTCAGTAATTTCAAGAGTTTGTTGTCATATAGCTTTGATGTCGGCATGGAGCCGAGATTTATTTGTTCAGCTTATAAAAAGCTATATAAAAGCTATATGGAGCTTGGCGAGCGCGACTCTACGCTTAAATATCTCAAGCTGTGTGAAAACACTGCTGTGAAGCACGGCATTCATTATTTCTATCTTGATGTCCTTTTGGACCATGCCGACTATTTTGATGCCCAAGGCGACTACAAGTCGGCAAGCAGATACCGTGCCCGTTATCAGAAAGACAGAGACTCGGTTTACAATATACATGATTTCGATAGAGTCAAAAACGAGCAGACGCTTTATGAGATGGACAAGTACGACAAATACATAGCCTCGCTCAACGAGCGCGAGAAGGAGCGTGTGCTCACAATCTCGGCGCAAAGATACACCATAGCCGCCGTGTCTGTGGTAACGCTTGTCGTAGGACTGCTCTTGCTTGTTGTATATAGACAGAAAAAGCGTATAGACAAGAGCTACAACAATCTGTTTGTCGTCAACCGCAACTTTGTCAATAATCAGGAGATAATGAGGCAGCGCCTGAACGATGCGGTAAGCCGTCTTAAAGAGTCGGAGGCCGAGGCCGAACAGCTTCGGGGTAGGCTGGCAGCCTATGATGCCGATGATGTCGTCAAGGATGCCGGTGTCTCAGAGCAGTCTGACGATATGGCACATAAAGCCAAGTCGGGTGGCATCAATGATGACATGCGCAGAAAGCTGCTCGATTCAGTGATTGATATAATGGAGAACACAACGGAATTTTGCCGTCCCGATTTTTCTCTTGCTCGCCTTGCCGTTTTAGTGGGCTCTAACAACAAGTATGTTTCGCTTGTAATACACGACACGTTCCATAAAAGTTTCAAGAATTATGTTAACGATTACCGCATCCATCTTGCTTGTCTGCGTATGTCCGACACAGCAGGCTATGGTTCATATACGTTGAACGCCATAGCGGAGAGCGTAGGGTTTAAGTCATACACAACATTTGTTGAACTTTTTCGCAAGATTGTTGGAATAACACCTTCCATGTATAGAGACAAACTGAAAGAGTCTGTTTGATACTTGCGTGTAAGGTTTTTATGCCATTTAAGATTATTTCCTGAAAATTGAAGTCTGATTGTAAATATAATCAGACTTCTTATTATTTATTATCACCGATTTTCAGAAAGTTGGATATCTTCGGTTTGCATTTGTTTAAAGCAATGCATACATTTGCAAGTGAGAAAAGTCTGCCGGACATAATGCTTTCTTGAAGATATTTGTTCTGTTTTCTGGCAGATGTAAATCGGACGATGAATATTTGTGTGAAATAATTGTTTTAAAAACTTTAAACCTTTTTGCTTATGAAAAAGATCTTCATTTTTCTAATGGCTGCTTTTACGGCATTACCGAATAATGCCAACGCAGAGAAAGGATTCAAGATCCTTGGCGAAAACATCAGCGGATGTGGAATATCACCCAACGGCCAGTACTTTGTCGGAACGTCATTAGCCACTGAGCATTCCATAAACGGAATGGACATGGAAAGCTTCATTTATAACACAAAAGACGGAACGCTTTCATGGATCACAGAGGCTGACCCGAGCGACTTCACAAAGTGTGGCAGATTTAAAGCCGTAAGCAACAATGGTATTATCTGCGGAGACGTCATCAACACAGACATTAAGCTGGCTTCTGAGGAGAACCCGATTTCTGCCGCTATATGGGAAAACGGAAAACGCACTTTATTAGAATATGGCGACTTTGACATTTCCACAATTTCAAGTTCTGCCGAAGGCGCCTTCAGCCAAGATATTTCTGAAGACGGCAACATTGTGGTAGGAAACTTCAATACCGGTTCAGGCGCTTTTATTACTCCGTGTAAGTGGGTCAAGAACAGCGAAGGTAAATACGTGATAGAATTCCTTACCATACCGGAAAATATGAAAAACGGATACGCGATGAAAATATCATCAGACGGAAAAATATTCGGCATCATAACATCCAATGAAGATGATGACAAAGGCACTTACCTGTGCATCTGGGATGACGACAAGATAACCGTCCTGACACACGAAGACCTGGGCATAGAATTCCGTTATTTATGCGTAATGAATCTTATTGATGTAAGCCCGAATGGAAAATTCGTTATTTTCAGCGAAAGCAACACGTTCAAGACTTATATATACAACACAGAAACAAAAGAATGCAGACCTTTGCCTTCTTTTGGTGAATATGACAACTGGAACAACTTCAGGTATGCAAGCATTGACAACAATGGAAACGTTGCCGGAGCATACGACTATGGCAACCCAATCTTAGGTCCGATGCCTTACACACATCCTTTCTGGTATTCATACGAGCGTAATGCAATCTACGACTTCAGCTATTACATGACAATAGCAGCTGAGGGAGTAAATTCTGACATTGATTTCACTTTCGATGAGGAAACACTGACGATACCATCATTCATCTCTGCTGACGGCCAGACTATTGCAGGAAATGCAGATATCTACAACACATTCCTCCAGCAGACACCTAAATTCTGGGTGTTGAACGTGGATGACATCAGCAACACTGAAATACCATTGACCCCAACCGGACTCAATGCAAAGTCTGACGCACTGAAAGAGGCAAAGCTGTCGTGGACAAAAGACGAAACTGAATATAAGACTCTTACACTGAAATCATATAACATATACCGCGACGGTGAACTTATAGGCAATATAGAAGCAACAGAGCAGGAAATGTCTTTCAGAGACAAAGACATATACGGACACCCCGAATATACTGTAGAGGCAGTTCTGGCAAAGGCTGACGGAGGCACAATGCTTTCACAAAAATCAATTCCTTTTAAAGCATCTGTTCCCGACACTTACGCCCTGCCATTCTTTGACGACTTCGACTCAGGCTCACTCGATACAAACTATTGGACTACTGAGGCTGACTATGGCGAAGGCGAAGACACTAAATGGATTTTGGACGGCTACGGACTGCTTCAGACAACATGCGCCGCTATATACGTAAGCAGCGCCAAGCCCCACTCATCAAGTCTTGTATCAAGACCTATGGACGCCACCAACGAAGAATCAGTGAATGTTTCATTTGCCAATATCTACGGATTCATCAACATTTTAGACCAAGCTCTTGACAACGACTCGATAAGCCTTGAAGTGACAACAGACAACGGCGACACATGGAAATCTGTAGGCGACTGGTCGATTGCAGAATTAAACCCGCAGCACAAATGGAACATGATAAACGTGGACATATCAAAAGAGGTTGCAGGCAAGATATTCTCTATCCGTTTCCACAGCCACGGCCAAGGCAAGTCATTATATTACGTGGATATTGAGAACGTGAAAATAACAACGGGCAACGAAGTAAAGAAAGACGCTCCCGAAGGACTTACAGGCTGCAAGAACAGCAGCGACACACCGCTTTCACTTATATGGAAGAACAATTTCGGTGCTTATCAGCTGAACCATATCAACAGCGTGGTTGAAAGCATGTTTACGCTCGGCAACGAAGGAAAAGAAGTAATCGGAGCCAACGCCTTCGATAAAGACGACCTGGCACCATACAAAGGAAAGTATCTGACAGGAGTAACAACCATCATCAATTTCTACGACTGGTATGAAGTAAACAAAGGCATACACGCCGCAATCGTTGTATTTGAAGACGGCAAGCTTGTAAGAGAGCAAGAAATAGAAGATCTGCCATACAATGAATACTTTACGACAGCACTTGACGAGCCTCTGCTCATTGACGGAAGCAAAGAGCTTAAAATAGGCATCAAGGTACACGACTATGATGCAGAACAGATACCTCTGCTCTACGCCGTTTCAGACAAGTTTATTGCAGGAAAGAGCGACCTGTTCTCTGAGGACAACGGAGCAACTTGGCAAAAAGTGTCAGAATTTTACGGTGAAAACAACGAAAAATCACCTTGCTGCTGGAACATTACCGGCTGCGTGACAGACGAGCCGGAACTGAAGCCATCAGAAACAGAGAACATATACTACAGCGTCTTCCGCAACGGAGAGTTGTTGTCTACAGCTGTTCTCGACAAACTTCAGACCCACTACTTCGACAATGACGCAAAGGATGGCGACAGCTATTACGTAATGGCATATTATACTGACGGTTCTGTGTCTGACGCATCAGAAGCCTTCATCTTCGACAGCAGCACTGACATCAGCCAATATACTATCGACGACCTTAGCATATCGTTCAATTCTGAAACGAAGAACATCAATATTAACGGTGAGTTTGACAAAGCAGAAATCTTTAACACAAACGGTATCTGCGTATCACAGTCTGCTGCAAACGCCATATCACTTAACGGCGTAACACCGGGTATTTATGTTCTAAAAATAAGCAAGGGTGGAAAAGCTGTTGTGAAAAAGATAATTATCAAATAACACGTTTCCATGATTAATAGCCTTTAAAAACGTTATAACTTATGATGAACAAATGAAATTGACGATGTCAGCAACCAACAGACTACATATACATAAAACCTGGACAAGTTAATTTCAGATGTTAACAGAAAAAGCCTTCCCAAGCAACGGTCTTGAGAAGGCTTTTGTATTCAACAAAGACGGGATTTGTCCCGAATAGCCTCAGGAGCTGAAAAGCCAGACATCCCAGAGTATTTTACCGAAGAGGAACTGGCCGTCTATAATCACGCCCTTGAACTGTATAAAGCCTCTTTGGCTAAAGCAAGCTGGCCTATACCTGTTGATGAAGGAGGCTATCGCAGCCAGAGTAAACGACGGCGTGCTCACCGTAACGCTGTCTAAGATGTCTAAGCCCGAGTGTCCTGCGGCACGTCAGATAGAGGTGAAATAACATCCCGTTTAGCGCCGCTTGCGGCAACTTTAAGATGAATATACCATAGCCCAAGGGCGCGGTTCGTAAGAGCCGCGTCCTTTTTTTGTGCCATATTTTGCTTGTTTGCCTTAGTCATGGTATGCAATATGTATTGCTCTCGCCTTTCACTATCTTTTGATAATATAGGCATCGGTTCGGCAATAAAAATAAAAAAATACGTTTTTCATTTTGTATTGCTCTCACCTTTCACTATCTTTGCTGATATTTTGGCTTTCTTTCCAGGCCTTGAATATAAACGTAGAAATCTTACGGCTAATGAAAAACATCATAAGCATTATAAATTCATCCTATAATCCGGCATCACAGATATCTCGGTGCCTTGGTTCGCAGCTCTCTACGGCAGAACCTGCACACGATAAGGCCGGTGCCCTTCGTACAGTTTTAAAGTCTTGCTTCATGGCGTTGCGCACGCTTCTGCTTGTGCTGCTGATGCTCCTGCCCTCATGCGCCGGTGCCCGCGTGTTGGCGAAAGACTATATGACCTTGGTCAAAAAGACATCTGACGCCTCGATAGACTATATAATGAAGAAGGCAGAATATTATCTCAATGCCGGACATTCCGACACCGCGCTGGTGTATTATATGGTGGCGTGCAACCGCATGAACGACAAACTCTCCGACAAAGACAAACAGCAATGCGCAATGGCATATCTGAAGAAAGGCAATATTCTCTATATGAAAGGCAACTACGCAGGTGCTCTCTCTGCCTATTTCAGCGGACTGCGCATTAACAACGATTGCAAGGCCAAGCACGAAACAGGGCGTTTCTACAACAATATAGCCAACGTATACTGCGTATTCGGCGACTATGTAAAGGGCTTGTCGTATTACAAGAAAGGCTATGAGTTTTGCCATAAATACGGCGACAAGGCCAATGCATACAAGATTCTTGCCAACATGACGAAAGTAAACATTATCAAGGGTAATACGTCCTCTGCCAGAAAATACTATAAGATGTCCGAGAAGGTGAAGAATCCTGCGGACAAGGAAAACTGCTACATGGGTATTTTCAATTTCGGACTGATTCTCATGGCGGAGAAAAACTACCCCGAGGCCATAAATACGTACAACGAATTGTTGAACTATGCTGTTAAGAACAAGATGGGGCCGCGATACATTTGTTCTGCTTACAGAGAGCTGTATAATAACTATATGAGTCTTGGCAATCGCGATTCAACATTGAAATACCTGCGTTTGTGCGAAAGTACGGCAGTAAAGCACGGCATATTGCATGTCTATCTTGATGTCCTTGTAAAATATGCTGACTTTTATGACTCAGTAAGCAATTACAAGGCAGCAAGCCGCTACAGGGCCCGTTATCAGCATGAGAAGGACTCGATATTCGACACAAACAAGTTTGATGCCGTTAAAAACGAGCAACTGCTTTACGAGATGAACAAGTACGATGAGTACATTGCCTCGCTCAACGCCCGCGAGAAGGAGCGTTTGCAGACCATTTCACGCCAAAGGCTCACCATCGCCGGCGTCACTGTCGTGACCGCCGTGATAGGAGTGCTGCTCCTGCTTGTGTACCGCCAGAAGGGCAAGATAGACAAGAGTTACAACGACCTGTTTGTCATCAACCGCGACTTCGTCAAGCAACAGGAATTCACCAGGCAACGCATGCTTGAGCTTAACAACCGGCTTAAAAGCTCGGAAGCCGAGCTGGCTGCTCTGCGTGCGTCGCAAAAACAGCCCATTGACGGAGCCGGAGAAGCGTCAGATACTGCCGTAGCCACTACTGCTGACGATGCTGACGGCAAGAACAAGACTCTGGCAATCAGTGAAGACATGCGCAGGAAATTGCTCGACGCGATAATCGACGTGATGGAAAACTCGACCGAGTTTTGCAGCAGCGACTTCTCTCTTGCGCGCCTCGCCTCGCTCGTTGGTTCCAACAGCAAGTACGTGTCTCTCGTGATAAACGACACCTTCCACAAGACTTTCAAGAATTACGTTAACGACTACCGCATACGTCTGGCTTGTCTGCGCATGGCCGACACAGGCACTTACGGCTCTTACACGCTCAACGCCATCGCAGAGAGCGTAGGCTTCAAGTCGTACACCACCTTCGTCGAGCTGTTCCGCAAGGTGGTCGGCATCACCCCGTCAATGTACAAAGACAAGCTGAAAGCGTCTGTCTGACAATGCGCAGACATGCATTGCGTCGCGCATTTTATGGTCATATTACACTAAGCATGACAGTTTTATAACTAAAACCGCCGTTTTTATTGCGTATTATCACCAATTTCTTGAAATTGGATATTTTTGATTTGCATTTTCTTTTGTCATGTCATAATTTTGCAGGTGTGACGAAACAGTCACGCATAGGGAATTGATATTTAATAAAGCGCTTTTTGAATTTGTCTGTTATCTAATTTAAATCTTAACCGTATGAAAAAAACTTTATTATCGTTAGTGACAATATGTTGTTTTTGTGCAGCGCCGGCACAAGAGTCGCTCATACCATTCCAGACCCACGAGGCTATAATAACGAACGTGTCGTCAAACGGCAGCTATGCCGTAGGCTCGACTCAGGGCATAGGCTATTTTATTAACGCCAAGACTGGCAAGCTGAGCGTGTTTGAAGAAACAGGTGTGATATACGACATTAGAGCCGTTGCCGACTGCGGTATTGCGGCAGGCTCGTACGCTCCCAACAACAGCGCCCAGATGCCGTGCTATGTCACCGAGGGTGATGGTTTTGTGCCACTGCCCACGCCGGAGGGCATTTCGGGTACGTGCTATGGAGTGCCCGAAGACGGTTCTTTCATCGCTGGCAATGTGTCGATTTCAGGTATCGACAATAACGGTGAACGTTTCAGTTACTACCAGCCGGTGATATGGTACCGCAACGAATCGGGAGATTACGATATGTATGAGGAATTGCCTTTCGATAAGATAGGTTTTGACAACCGCCTCACACAGGGCGCGTGGCTTCTTGGCGTTTCTGGCGACGGATTGACTATATACGGACGACTAATCGATGCCTCCGGCACCATCTACTTCCCTGTAATGTGGAAGAGGGCTTCGGCGCAGACAAGGGATTGGACTTACAAGGAGCTTTGTAGCGACTTCTGTTTCAACAAGGACGAGATAGCCCCCGAGTGGCCGCAATATGTGCCCAAAGAGCCTGACGTAACAGAATACTATACTGCCGAGGAACTTGAAGCCTTCAACGAGGCTCTTGCCGCCTATAATGATTCCGTAGAGCATGCAGGTTTTACCATTCCGGAAGAAGAAAGGTGGCCGTGGCCGACGTACAACCCCAACCAACACAAGACCGACTTCTTCAACACTGATACGCCCGACGGTGCAGACCGCAAAAACAGATACGCAGAGGACTATAACAAGTTCTTGAGCGACGGACAGGCTTACAATGACTCTATCATGCTGTATTACGATCGTCTAGGCAAATACCTAATCGGCGAAAACGTGTTCCACATCCTTGAAATGAACCTTAGCAACAACGGTAAATATATGGTAACTACCACCGAGACTAAGCCGGTCATAATTAACCCTGAGACCGAAGAGGTGACCGTACTTGAGGGAGTCGACGGACTGTTCCCTACGGCCGTGCTTGACGATGGTACCGTATTCTTGGGTCAGCCGGCATACATGCCTCCGCTCGACAGAGTTCCTTACGTACATAAGAACGGTGCAGTGATGGACTTTGGCGACTGGGTAAGGGAGCACAGCGAGAAGGCTTACAACGAGCTGATGGAGAACTTCCCCGACGGGCACTTTGGTGTGATATATTCAAATAATCCTGAAGGACTGACTTTCGGAGGCTTCAACCAGAAAAATGAGTATGGTAACTTGGGCTGGATCATGAACCTTAGTGCATATGATGACCTGACAACGGGTATTACCGAAAATAAGATTGCTGACGATGTAGAGGTATCATTCAACTCGGGTGAGGGCACTATCGACATAGCAGGCACAGATAAGGCTGACGTGCGCATATATTCAGTAAACGGCGTATGCGTATACAATGCTGCCGGAGTAAGCGGCCATGTATCAGTAGCATCGCTTGCACGCGGCACATATGTAGTCGAGGTTAAGAGCGGTAACAGCTTGCTACGTAAGAAGGTAATGATAATGTAGAATTTTTTTATAATCTTTAGGCGCGCCCTGACCGCCCGGTTATGTGACTGGGTGGTCAGGGCGCAGCCTTTACATATAAGGGATTTATGTCTCTGCGGAGGCATTTGTATATTTTTGGTGGATGACGTTGGCAGAACGCATCTGATTATTTATCTTTTTCGTTATCCAGTCCTGTGTGTTGCTGTTACCTGCATGCAGTTTTAGGTATTATGCCATGTAATGTTATTGTCTGCCGGATTTTGCGGTATTTCTGCAAGGTTCCGCTATAACATGGAGTTTTTATAAATTATAAAAGCAGCCTATTTCTATCTCTCTGTTCATCGTCTTCCGTATGTTCCCGTTATTTTTGCCGTGTTTCAGTCCTTGTAGATGCATGATGCAGTAAAATATTTTGTCATCGCCGTGCAAGGAAGGGCAAAAGGGTGGGCTTTTATGAAAAAAGCACTATCTTTGCACCCGTTATGCACTTCACACTGAAAAGATACACAACACACTACCGCGCGCTCGTTTCGCTCGGTGTGCCCATTGTGGTGGGACAGATTGGAAACGTGGTACTCGGCTTTGCCGACACGCTCATGATAGGCCACCACAGCATGATGGAGCTGGCAGCCGCCAGCTTTGTCACCACCATGTTCACCCTCATCGTCATCTTCGCCATGGGCTTCTCCTACGGCCTTACGCCCATTGTCGGCGCAATGTTCGGGCGGGGAGAGAAGGAGGCCACGGGCGGAATACTGCGCAACAGCATTGCAGCCAACAGCCTAATGGCCGTCATACTGCTCATAGTGTCGGCCGTGTTCTATCTCAACCTGCACCGCATGGGGCAGCCCGTAGAGCTGTTGCCATATATGCGCTCATATCTGTTGGTCAACATAGTGTCGCTGCCGTTTCTGTGCTGGTTTAACGCCTTCAAGCAGTTTTACGACGGAATAACCGACACGCGCGTGCCGATGTTCGTCATCTTGGGCGGCAACGTGCTCAACATCTGCGGCAACTACGTGCTGATATACGGAGCCTTCGGCATGCCCGAACTTGGTCTTCTCGGCGCCGGAATAAGCACCCTCGTGTCGCGCATAGTCATGTTCGTTGCCTTTGTCTGCGTGTTCTTGTTCCGCCGCCGCTATGCCCCTTATCGCCGCGGCTATGCCTCCGGGCGCGTCAACCGTGCCGACTTCAGCCGTCTCAACTCTCTCGGCTGGCCCGTGGCGCTGCAGCTCGGCATGGAGTGCGCAGCCTTTTCGCTCTCAGCCATCTTTGTGGGCTGGATAGGCATAACGGCACTTGCCGCCCATCAGGTAACGCTCACGGCCTCGCAACTGCTTTATATGGTCAACAGCGGCATGGCGGCTGCCGTGGCCGTAAGGGTGAGCTATTTCAACGGACAGGGCGACAAGGCTGCCGTGCGCGACGCCGCCTACGCAGGATTTCATCTTATCATGCTCATAGCCTTCGTGCTTTCGGTGCCCGTGTTCCTGCTGCGCAACACGTTCAGCTATTGGTTCACCGACAGTGCCGAGGTGTGCGTCCTCGTGTCGCAGACCGTCATACCGCTCATCGTTTATCAGTTTGGCGACGGCCTTCAGTACACCTTTGCCAACGCCCTGCGCGGCATTTCGTGCGTGCGTCCGCTCATCTGGATAGCCTTTTTCTCCTATTTCGTGGTGTCGTTGCCGCTCGGCTGGTTCCTCGGCATACACAGCGGCTGGGGCCTTGTAGGCGTTTGGAGCGCGTTTCCCGTGTGTTTGCTGTGCGCAGGCATACTTTATTGGCTCTGCTTCATTCGACGCCTCAGACGGCCTTAAAATGGCTCCTGCGGCCATTCTTCATGCCGTATGTCCTGCGGCGCACAGGTTTTGTGGCGATAAATCCATTATAAAACGATATAAACATCAAAGGGAGACATGCCTGTGTCGGCGTGTCTCCCTTTCTTGTTTTATCATATTGCGATATCAGCATGCTTCTTGTCAGGGCATGCTTACTTCAAATCCTGCCGCCAGTTTACGTGCAGTGTTATTTCTTCGTGCCCCACATCATTGTGTCAATTAGCTTATACCGCTCCTCGGTCTGCCAGTCGGTGGTCATCGTCGTGTTTACGTCGAGCCGCAGCACGGGCACAGCCTCTTGTCCGTTTGCCGGCGTCCAGTCAGGCAGCCCCAGTCCGTTGGGGTTGCCCGTCTTTATGAAGTTGGCGTAATATCCCGAGAATATGTCCGACATGAGAAAGTCTTCCGGCTGCCAGTCGAACACGCGGTTGGTGGGCAGCGTGCCCATGGCATACTCTATGTCGGCCGAGTGTACGGCTCCCTTTGCCTCTGGCGCCTTGTCGTCGCCGTCGCCCTTGTCCTTCAGTCCGCCAGCCAGTCCTGCCACCTTTCCGCTTATTCTCATTGCCGGGCGCGGGTGGCAGTAGACGTATCTGTATACGGGCTGACCGCTGCTCATGGTGTGCATGTGTGCCCATTTCCACGTGCCGAAGCCTATGAACATGTCGGAGGCAAGCATCATGCCCGGCTCTCCGCTCACGTCGGCGTCGGTGCTGATGCCGTAAAGCTGCACAACCTTCTCGGCGTTGCTGCCGAACACGGCTCTGGCTGCCTCTGTGGCGTTGGCCACCGTGGCCGGCTTGCCCTGCAGGATGAATGACGGCTGAGCCTCCTCAGAGTTGCCGCCAACCAGCAGCGGCACCCTTGCCTGCCTGCCCCCGGCAAAGGTCTGTTCGGGCTGCTCGGTGAAGAAGTAGCCGTCTATGTTGTATGCCGGCCTGCTTCTTACGGCCGCGCGCTCCATCAGTTCGTCGGCGCTGAGAGCCCTGAGCTCCTCGAGCGACTTGCACCCCATCTGCTTCATCTTCTCCTTTCCTGCCTTTTCGGCCTCCTTCAGCGTGGCAATCTTGCCGAAGGCTATCACCGAACCGCTCGAGCCTATTGCCCTGCAGAAGAGGTTTCGCGACACGGGCGATGCCATGAGCGCGCTCACCGACATCGAGCCTGCCGACTCGCCGGCAATGGTTATCCTGTCGGGGTCGCCGCCGAATGCCGCTATGTTGTCCCTGAGCCACTGTATGGCAGCCGCCTGATCCATAAAGCCGTAGTTGCCCGAGCCCTTGTATGCTGTCTCCTTTGACAGTTCAGGATGCGCGAAGAATCCGAATATGCCCTCGCGGTAGTTTGCCGTAACGGCCACGATGCCCTTGCGCGCCATGCTCATTCCGGCATACCGCGGCTCGCTGCCGCTGCCTGCCATCAGTCCGCCGCCGTTGAAGTAGATCAGCACGGGCAGCTTCTCGTCCATGCTCTTTGCCGGCGTCCAGATGTTAAGATACAGGCAGTCTTCGCTCATCTTCTTTGTGCCGAAGTTCATGTCGCCGTATATAGGCTGCTGCATAGGGTTGGGACCAAACTCCGTTGCCTTGCGCACGCCCTGCCATCGGGCTGCCGGCTGCGGTGCCTTCCAGCGCAGTGGGCCTGTGGGCGGTGCTGCAAAGGGTATGCCCTTAAACACCTTTATGCCCGACTCGCAGGTGCCTTCAACCACTCCGCAGGCTGTCCTTACCTGCGGTCCTTGTGCCGTTGCCACTGCCGCAAGCAGCGCCAGTGCCAGCGATAATATAGATTTTTTCATTGCTGTTTATGTTTTTTGTTATGTCGTCATATATGTTGCGGCTCACTCCTTGGCGCATATTATCAGCACGTGCGAGCCGTCGGCCGTGGTGGTGGCCATGATGTAGCAGTCGCCCCCGTCGCCCAGCTTCAGCCGCTTTCTCAGTTCCTCGGCCTTCATCGGAAAGTTGCGCGTGGTTATGTTTGCCTTGCCTATGCCGCCGAGCGCCTTCTTCAGTTCCTTGCGGTTCATGCTGCTGACGGCTTTTATGACGAAGGCGCGGCCCGGAAATCCGTCGGCTCTCTGCTCCGACACGAACAGATGGCTGTCGCGGCTTATCTGTCTTGCGCCGAAGGCTGCCTCTATGCGGCCGAAGCATCCTGCCTTCATCACCGACGGATTAGGCTCATACAGGCTCATGCCCGGCTGCAGGCTCAGCGGCGCGCGGCTGCCGTTGCCGTTGGCGTCCTCGCCCGTGCCGTCTTCATCCGTTATATTTCTCTGTATGTCTGTCTGCGGATTATAGCTGAATATGCTGCCGTCGTTGACGCACGTAACGCTGGTCAGTCCGTCAAAGCGTGCCGACATGACGAGCAGCAGCTCCTTACACTCGTTGCCTGCCGACACGATGTGCACCTCGCCCACACAGCTGCCGAAGTCGGCCACCGTCTTGTGCCAGTCGAGCATGGGCGACAGCTTCAGCATCACGAAGTCGGCCTTGGCCAGCATCTCGTCGCGCATGGCCAGCACGTCGGGCGTGCAGTCAGCCACGGCAAAAGTCCTTCCGCCATGGCTGTCGCGCCGTGCCGGGTCGGCAAATATCATCGTGACATGCCCCATTTGGCCCATAAATTGCTCAGAATCGGCGCATACCACCTCGGCCTGACTGATGCCCAGCACGCCCATGTTATGCCGCGAGAGCTCACACAAATGGCTCTGGCGCTCAACGTAGACGCCACGGCTGAAGCGGCGCGCCATGTAAGAGAAGTCGACGCCCAGTCCGCCCGTCAGGTCAACGAGCACGCTCTCTTCCTCGCGTGGCAGCCCGCTGATGAGCCTCTGCGCCACGTCTGCCTTGTAGATGGCCGTCTGTTCCGACGAGCACTGCTCCATCGACAGGTGCGGCGGATACTTTATGCCCTCTGTCGCGGCCCATTGCGGCAGCTTCCTGCGTGCCGTCTGCCATCCTGCTATCTGGTCGAGCGCGTAGCCCAGGTCTATGTCCTTCGCTCCGGCAGCCTTCAGGGCGAGCGCCCTGACGTCGTCGTTGCGGTGGAGCATTATAAATTCTTCAGTGTTCATTGTCTTCATATAAGTTTGTTGCGGGCTCACCGTGCCGTTCCCGTGGCCGGTATGCCGTGCGGCGTGCCATGCGGCGGTGCAGCCCTTCGTCAGGCACAAATATACAACGTTTGAGGCTCACGCACAAGTAAGGAGACCATAAATTTTGCCTGCCGGGCATGATTGTGCTGCCGGGGCAGGGTGGTGTGGCGTAACGGCGTGATGTAAAATATTTTCAGTACTGATGCCTTCTGTTAGGCATGCCCTGCGATGCCGTTTTCCAAAATGCCGTGTCTTGCGCTGCAAAAGGCCATGTTTCGCCGCCCGAAAGGCCACCTTTTGCAGGCTGAAAGGGCACGTTTTGCATGGCTGTTTTTATGTGGTTGATTGTCAGAAAGTTACGAAGTCCGTTGGCGTCAGGTGTTTTTGCACATCGAATACACATGAAGAGGCACGCTTTCCGGGCGTGTAAGCATGCCGCAAGAAAAGCAAAAGGCGACAGGGATGTTGTCCTTGCCGCCTTTAATAGTGCTTAATTTTAAAGAAAAAAGAAGAATTTGTTATTTCTTGTGGTTAACCGTGTATACCACCTTTCCGTCCTTGTCGATGAGATGGAGCGACAGGGTGGTCTTGTCGGCACATACCAGCGAGAAGCCCGTCACGCCGCTGCAGAACTGTGTTCCGTCTACTGCCTTTACCTTCGGACGGCTCAGCGAGCCGCTCGTGTTCACCACGTAGTCGATGTTGCAGCCCGGCTTGCGTATGTGCTGGAAGTTGTGTATGTGTCCGCATATATACATGCTCACGTTCTTGTGCTTGGTCAGTATCGGGTTCAGGCGTGCCTGCATGTCGCCGCGCTCAGATGTGTCCTTGCCCGTGTCGGCATAAACGGGGTGGTGGCCCAGCACGATAACCCAGTCTTCCTTGGCCGAAGAGAGCACAGAGTCGAGCCATTCGAGCTGCTTGTTGTAGTCCTGCTTGCCTGCGTCGGGATATTTCTCTGTGTCGTTGCGGTATTTGTCAATCATCGGTGCAGTGTCTATGAACACCAGTCTTACGGTCACTCCGCCGTCCTCAATCACCTTTGTGTAGTATCTTGCCGGCATGGCCCAGCGTGCGCTCACGTTTGTGTAGTCGAGCACGGCCTGCGTGTTGCCGCGGTACTCGTGGTTTCCGAGCGTCGGATACCAGTCGAGCATCAGTTCGGGATGGCTGTATATAAGCTCATAGTTGGTCATCCAGAGGGGGTCCTGCGTGCTGCGCACACCCTCAAAGTGGTGCACGTCGCCCGGCGCTGCCACACATTCTATGCCCACGGTCTCGGCCATGCGTCCCATCAGTTCAGCTATAGGCTTCTGGTCGTAGTATCCGTTGCGTCCCAGGTCGTTGGCCACGTAGAAGTTGACGTCCTTCTCCAGCTTGGCCCACTGCTCGGGAGTCTGCGCCATGATGTTCATCACGGCCACTAAAAGCAAAATCAGAGTTGTTGAAAGTTTCTTCATTGTTGTGATGTTTTTGTTGTTTATATTCGTTTTGAAAGCAAAGCCGGGACAGCAGGCTGAGCACATACTGATAACTTGCTGTAAGTCATTTTGTACTCTCTCACGCCTGTTTTCCCGGTTTCATCTGTGCTAATCCGTTTCAGGAATTCATTATAAATCTATTCTTCTTAAACATTACTCTCATGACCGTTAAGTCGTTTCCGGCTTAGAAGCTGAGCTTGAATCCGGCCTGGAGTTTCACTCCGTAGTACTCCACCTGCATTGTGCGGTCCTTCTCTCCCTGGTAGTAGCGCAGCGGCTGGTTCAGCAGGTTGTTGGCAGCGGCATAGAAGGTGTACTTGATGTCCTTGCCCCATGTGTAGCTTGCGTTCAGGTCGAGATAGTTAACCTTGTCGTAGTAGCGGCGCAGCTGTGCCTCTTCCTGATACTCCTCGTCGTCCTGGAAGGCTGAAGTGAAGTTGTAAGAGAGACGCACGTTCAGTCCGCCCTTGTCGAAGTAGAGCGACGCGTTGGCCATGTGCTCTGGCGAACCGGGCAGAGCCTGCTCGTCTTTGTTGCCGAATACTGACTTGACCACGTTGCTGTGAGTGTAGGTATAGTTGCCGTAGAAGCCGAAGCACTTGAGTGACGGATGTATGAATCCGAAGTCGCGCTGCAGTCCGAGCTCAACGCCCAGGAGGTCTGCGTCGAATGCGTTTACGGGTCGTGTTATCTTGCAGTCGTCGTAGTTGCCGTAGCTGCCTTTAGACACATGCTCAACCATATAGTCGTTGATGCGCTTGTAGAAGAGTGATGCAGACACCAGACCAACGCTCTTGAAGTAGTATTCTGCCGACAGGTCGTAGTTGTTAGAGATAACCGGCTTCAGGTCAGGGTTGCCCACGAACACCTCAACAGGCGATTCGGTGCGGTTGATGCTGCTGCCCGGCATCATGTGAGAGTATTTAGGACGTGCCAGCGTCTTGGTGTAAGATGCGCGCACCTTCAGGTCGTCTGTGGCGTTATATTTCAGCAATACGCTCGGCAGCCAGTTGATATAGTTGTTCTTGTAGGTGCCGGTCGGCTCGAGATATTCGTTCTCGTCCTCGTCGACAATCCAGTTGAAGCCGCTTGTCTTCAGGTTTGTGGCCTCCATTCTGAGTCCGAGCATAAGCTCAAGTTTCTTTCCGAGCTTCTGTTCAAAGCGCAGATAGCCTGCCGAAACCTGCTCTGTTGCGTCGTAGTTGCCTGCCGACTCCTCGAGCACCTGCTCGCCGCCCATGGCTGCCAGGTCAACGTGGCTGATGCCTCCGAGGTAGTTCTTGTCGATGAACATTGTCGACTTATACTGGCTTCCGGGCATGAATCCGTCGCGTATGCGGTTGATGTAGTAGTTAGAATAGTCGTCGCCGAACATTGCTTCGTAGCCGTCGGTGTAGTCGTAGCATACAACGTCCTTTGTCTTCGACTTGCGTGTGTATTTTCCTCCGAACTTAAGCTTGTTGCCGTAGAGTCCGTTTGCGAGCGGCAACTCGAAGTCGAGCTTGAACTTCCACTCGTTCTCTATGATGTTCTCGTTGGCGTTTGTAAACTCGTCGAGCTTCCATTCGCCCTCGTCGAGGTTGATGTATGTTGTAGAGTAGGGCTGGCGCAGTCCGGCGTCTGCCATGTTGATGGTTATGTCTTTCTGCTCAAGGCTCATGTAGCGCTCGTCGGGGCGTCCCTCAGAAGCTCTTGAGAACGATGCCGACCAGTCGGCAGAGAGCTTGTCCCAGAGCAGGTGCTCGCCGCCAAGGGTGTAGTCCATGGTCTGCTGGCGCTCAAGTCGTGCGCCGCGGTTGTCGGCCGATCCTCCCTTGGTTTCTATCTGTGCCTTCATCTCTCCCTCGCCGTCTGCCAGGTCTTTGTATGACACGCGGTAGCGGTTCTCCCAGTCGTTGCGGCGGTTGTAGATACCGTTGAAGAACACTTTATGGTTGGGGTTGAACACGTAGTCGAGTGAGAGCGAGTAGCTCTGACGCTCACGTGTAACGTAGTATTGTCTTACCTCGGCGTCGGTGAGCACCACCTTGCCGTCGTCGTCGATGTCGTATTCAAACTCAGTGTTGTCCGATCCTGCCGGTGAGTTCTGGTAAGATATGGCTGCCATGAAGCCCAGCTTGTCGTTGAAGAAGCGGTTGCCGTAGGTCAGTCCGAGGTTAAGCTGCGGCTTTTCGCTTATCCAGCTGTAGCCCGTTCCAGCCGTTATGTTGAACACTTCCTTGTACGGAGTGTTTTTGGTTATGAGGTTTATCGATCCGCCGATGGCGTCGCCGTCCATGTCGGCCGTAACAACCTTGTTCACTTCGATGGTCTGAATCATGTCGGCCGGTATGAGGTCGAGCTGCACGTTGCGTATGTCGCCCTCGGCAGAAGGCAGACGGTTGCCGTTGACGGTTACCGATGTGAGGTCGGGTGATGTTCCGCGCACCTGTCCGAAGCGTGCCTCGCCCTGGTCATACTGCACGTTGATACCGTTGATACGCTTCAGGGCGTCGCCGATGTTAGAGTCGGGGAACTTGCCGATCTGGTCGGCCGACACAACGTTGGTTATGTTAAAGTTATTCTTCTGAGTGTTTATCGCACGGCTCTGTCCGTGGAACGCTCCTTTTACCTCAACGCCCTTAAGCTCCATTCCCTCTGACAGCACGAAGTCTTTCACTTCTGTCTTTTCGGCAGATATGGTCAGTTTAGCCGTTGTCGGCTGGTAGCCTACGTAAGAAACCTTCACCGTGTAGACTCCCGGTTTCAGGTTGGGTATTGTGTAGAATCCGTTAGCGTCGCTAACAACACCTGTGTGCAGATTCTCGATCATAACGGTTGCGCCGGGCAACACCTGATTAGAGTTGTCGACGATTCGTCCGCGCATGGTTCCTAAGTTAGCTTCGTTAGAGTCAGTAACAGCCACTGCTGCTACAGAAAGCATCGCAGATAAGCAAAATAGCGATAATTTTTTGTAATTTTTTCTCATAAAAAACTAAAATAATTTTAACGCTGCAAAGGTCTGCATTCTGTGTTACAAAGCCGTTACGCTGCGGTTATAGTGTATTTAACAACTTGTTACAAATTTATTTCAATTTATTAAAATCTGTTTAAATACCTATTTATATAGTCTCCGCGTTAACATAATATGACATTCTGACGGCTTTCGGGCTGGTTTTAAGGCGTGGCGCACGGGGTGGCGTGCGTGTGGCGGCGGGGGCGCTGTATGTGGCATGGCGGCGATGCGTCGGTATGCCCCTGCGTAACGCCCTGATGCTCAATGCGTTGCAAAAGACCATGTTTTAGCCTGCAAAAGACGGCCTTTTGGCGTGTAAAAGGTGCCCTTTCGGAATGCAAAAGGGCACATATCGGAAAACGGCAGTTGCACGGGCACATTTCAGCACGGCACGGGCGCCGGCACGACATGCCCCGCAGGCAAGACTGAGCGGCGGCAGGGCGGCC